>ENA-OWMB01000594-OWMB01000594.1-metagenome-genome-assembly--contig:-NODE-594-length-14106-cov-10.697673_pt1 | contig 14106 bp, 13 predicted proteins | sample MGYA00245353_ERZ651112 | MGnify/ENA primary metagenome ERZ651112 (study PRJEB26857, sample SAMEA4031773) | metagenome | biome: human; feature: oral; material: saliva | place: Philippines | collected 2014...
CAAATTCAAATTTATCAAAGAGATCAATCGTGTGTTTATGATTCGCAAGTAGACGGAACCTCAGCAGCAGAAGTTCTACAAGAATGCCTCTTTGGAAAATGGAGTAAGGTGGAGGAAGAGATGTTGAAAATGGGACAGGAACGGTTGATAGAGTTGGGGAAAATTGATAAGTGACGAATGGCTAATTTATGAGTACATTAAAAAAATAATTTAAGTAAAGGATTTAGTTCTGTACATTTCAGACTAAGTCCTTTTAGATTAATCTGAATTCTTCTTTTGTGGTTCAGAATTCAGAATTTCAATAGCAAAATCATCATATTTTTTAATTAGTATATCTGATAAATCAGGAGAATTCTCTGAGTGAGTTTTGGGGTAAATTATAGTAAGATTAAATCTATTTTCTTGAGAGATCATATCAATTGTTCGCTGACATAAGTGACATGGTTTCCTAGCTATAATTAGTTCAAGTGTAGGATTATTCTTCCAAATAATCCCTTCTTCTTCTGATAATTTTTTAATATTACTAATCAATTTTCTTTCACAGCAAGTAAACATTCGATTATTGGAATTAATATTTTTTTTAGTAATATTTGTTTTTCTTATATAAATTTTATATTTCTCAAACTCACTATATGTAATATTATTTTTTTGTTTTTGAGGAAGCGAAATATTCTGGTTAAGAAAATATTGTGTTTCTTGAGGGATTTTAACATACTCGTATTTTTGAGGAGTTGATAGTTCTATGATAATATCAATTATTTTTTTTGATTTTTGTTTAGTATCTAATCCGTTAATTGCTATATATTTATGATTATTCCATGCTGCGGATGCGAAGCAGTTAACCTTATCCTCATAAAAAATTTTTAATTTTTTATCGTTATTTATTATATCTGAAAAATTATCTATTGTAGTTTTTAGTGAAGATAAATTAGCAAAACTTGCATATTCATCATAAGATTTTTAAGATTCCTTTCGTATCAAGGCTTTGAGCCTTGTTTAATAAATTTTTTTGCCATTTTTTGCCCTAGAAGTTGTCAAAAGCATTGGCAACTTCTTTTTGTTGAGTTGGGAATAAATGCGAGTAGATGTTGATAGTTGTATTAATGCTACTATGTCCAAGTCGTTTCATAAGTGTAAAAAATATATAATCTTTTCCCTCACCGTTTCTGAGTCCTTTTGAAACTAGAAACGCTGCATGTGAATGTCGGAAATCGTGATTACGAATCATTTTTAATGATGCAGGCATTCTTTTTTTCAATTTAATCTTTTGATTAGAAACCATTGGAGCAGTAAGTTGTAAAGGATTGTCTTGAAAGATTTGTAAGTCTTCTGTATTGTCCGTAAACTCTGCTAATAGGTGAGCTTGTTTTTCTTTCCATTCCGTTAGTTCTTGAACGAATGCCTTATGAATGTAAATTCGACGATTGGATTGGGTAGTTTTTACTGTTCCGATATGGACCTTGTTATTACGAAAGTAAGCTGAATACTTGATATCGATATAACCTTCTGATAGATTAATCTGTTTCCAAGTTAAGGCCAATGCTTCGCCGACTCGAACACCTGTAAACATTAGCACTCGATAAAATAGCTGAAACATGTATTCATCTTTGGTGAACAGAGAATCAAATAGCTTGAATTCTTCAGGAGTGAAATAAGACATCTCCTTGTGTTTATCAGGAAGTTTTCTTAGTCCATTGCATGGATTATCTTGTCTAAGACGATTAGCAACAGCAACATCAAACATTTTATGCAGAAAAATCATTTGCTGATTAACAGTCGTACTTGATAGTGTTCCACCTTTAACACTTGGTTGTTTTACCAACCAATCTCTAAATTTTTTTACTTCATGGATAGTAATGGCAGACATATCTGCATGCTCAAAAAACTTAGAGACATATTGGTTATAGTAGGATATCTGTGTATCAATGGTGCCACGTTTATTCCCACGGAGTTCATCTTCTTGTTGAACTAAGGAGTAAAGGTGAGAGACAGATATTTTATCTTTAATCTGAACTTGGTGAAGTTTGTTTAAGCGATAATCTGCCTCATATTGAACAGCTTCTTTACGAGTGGTAAATCCTGACTTTCTATGTCGTTTGATTTCACCAGTCAATGGGTCTATTCCATCGGTAATATCTACTTTCCATTTTCCCTTGTATCCTTTGAGAACTGACATATCATTTTCCTCTTTCTATGTCAGTAGCGAAGAGTACAGTATCTATTATATCATGTTTTGAGATGATTTTGAATCCAAGAATTTCTTCGGCAATAGTCTTTGGTATTCTTCCAATCCTTTTGTTTTTATAAAGTTTGAAACCTCTTTCGACAAGTAATTTTTTACCCTCTCGTATAACACGTCTAGCCGTGCCTTCTGGATATCCTTGATTAGCGATATCTATGTAGGTAACTGTCTGAATTTCTTGCATTTATTCATTCCTTTCCTTTTTCTTATTCAATTCTAAAAATAACTGGTACGACTTATCTTGAATGGTTTCTTCTGTATCAGTTTGATTTTTAAATGGATTTGGTAATTTATTGCCATGGTCTATATAAAACATCTGGTCTATTGGTTCGTACTTGTAAAATTGCAGATGTTCTTTTTTGACTTCGACTACTAAGGATAATCTTCTCATTAGCTGGCCCCAAGAGTCGATATGACTTGTTTTTCTTTTCTTAGTTAATTCTAAAAAGAAATCATAGGGAGAGTAGGGGCTAGTGATGATATAAATATTAGCTAGTAACGGCTTATCAAAATAACGACTACTTGCCATCGCTTTAACATTGTAAGGGTCAAACATTTTGAGTAAGTCTGAGTAGTCAAATTGATGGGGGCGTAATTCGTCTAAGATAATTACGTGTTCTAAATTGTATTGTTGAAAAGGGTCACGGATTGAGCCCGTAATAAAATAGTTAAGGTCATACTGTTCTGCGTATTGACGTGCTAGACGAGTCTTCCCTGTTCCCGCTTTCCCAAAAAGCCAAATAATCGTAACAATTTCATTCTTGTCAATCATTTCTTGTTGCCATAGTTCGGCTTGTGTTTCTAGTCGTTTTAAATAGACGGTTTCTATTTTTTGCCTTGCTTTGGCATATTGTGAACCTGTAAGTCGTTGTTCAATTTCTGATTTTGTAATATCACCAGTATAAAGTAGATCCAGTAGATTATCTATAATCATAGTGTCATTTATTTCATATCGTTTGGTTACATTTTTTTCGATAGTGCCTAATAGGAGTAAATAGTCAAAATTCGCAATAACTTCTTTGGGAGAATATTGGTATTTATCTTGATTAGACTCCGTGTGATGAACGAGATATGAATAAGCATTGTTTACTGAACCCCTCCATTGCTCAAAACACTGTATTGGTTGTTTAGTCAACTTAGCAAGATTGTTTAAACTTCTAGCACTTTCAAACTGTAAAACAAGGTGTATATGTGGTGCGACAAGGTGTCCATCTTGTCCGATATCCTTATCATGCAATATTCCCGCAAAACGAATCGGTTTCAGAGTATTCGTCATATACTCGATGATATCTTGTAAATTTGAAGATTGGAAATACTCAATCTGTTGAACAAACATAATATTTCTGGCTTTTACCATTTTGAACTCCTTTCTTTTTTTTGGAACAATGGAACAAAACTATACTGCTTCAATAACAAGCCCTGAAGCAGTATAATAAAGCTCCTAAATGAATTGAAACAAAAACCAGCTCGGAGCACTTGCCTAACGGCAAGCTCCGCTGGTATTTTAATCAACTTTGCTTTCTCGTCCCTTGTATTATATGATTAGGTGAAGTACTATCTAAGGGCGAGAATGTATATAGTTTACTATAGACTCTTGTCAGATACTTGCACAAAAAATCTAATTTATTTTGTAAAATTGTATCAATATCTGAACTCTCTGCCTGTGGTATAATAACAAGGATGTTTTCACGAGTTAAAATACATCTGATAGAGTAAATGATAGATTTATACTTTTTTAAAACATCACTATCAATCGTTTTAGTTTCACTTAGCATTTGTTTTCGTACTCTCCTTAATAGTTTTACTGTTCGGAAAAAGTTCAAAGACTTATCTTCTTTTATCCATACGATGCAAAGAAGGATATGCGCTAAAAGATAGATGATAAGAACGATAGTCATTGCTTTAAGTAGTATAGATTGTGCTATTTGAAAATTATCTAAAATTTGGCTCCAAACGTCCCAAGAGATAATGGTGCTAACTTGGTTGACAAACCATATACCTGCTAGAGATAAACCCCACAGAAAGCTCAAGAGTAACTCTAAAGGCAGTAAGTAGTAGAGTTTATCGGTAATGACAGTGCTATTTCTTATAATTCTATTGTTAATGTTTTTCATATATTTTCTCCTTTAAATGTTGGTACGAGCAATGGCATAACATTAGGTGCTGTTATACCGTCAATAACTTGCACAATACCAGTTCCTTTTCCGTTAGGAATGACAATTCCTGTCTCTGAATCCAAGTCTGGGAATAAAAACGTTGTCGTTTTTCTGTTGATTAACCCAAGTTGTATCAAGAAATTACACTGCTCTCTAACAGCAATTGGTAAAGCGTTTGTGTCCATACGCTGACTAACTAGGATTAGATGGACAGATGTCGCTCGTCCAAGTAGTGCAATATTAGATAATAGTGCAAAAAAAGTATCTTTGACATTTTTAGATGTTAAAGATGTTAAAGCGAGCAATTCATCAATTACTAGACAACGGTGTTGAAATTTTTTTGAAGGATTTTCAAGAAGCTCCATTTGTCTTTGATAGATAGTGTCTAGTTCTACTTTTAGCAGGGTGTTCACCTTAGAAACAAATTCATCAGCTGAGAAGTCTTTCTCTTGATAAAGAACTTGTATGTTTTGTTTTAAGCAATAACGAGAGATAGAATCGCATTTAGGGTCTACAACTGTTACATGAGCAAATTGATTAATAACAGAGATTAGATAGGTCAAAGCGTAGCTCTTTCCAGAACCAGAAGAACCAGCAATCAAACAATGAACGATGCGATTAAAATCAATTCGATAGTTTTTCATGAGTTCAAAACTCTCGTTTTGAACAGAGACATCAGATAGCTTTTGATACATCAATCTTTCAGGTATTCCCTTAAAGAATGGAAAACGAAAAACACGACTAGTGTTAATGCTTACACTATCACGTTTGACAATATAGGCCGAAGGCTGTTTTAGAAATGTCAACAAAGGATAAGCACTCGTGGACAAAATTTGAAAAATCTGTTGGTATAGAGTATTATCCAAAATGTACGCACAAGGAAAACGAGGAACAAAGTCTAGATAATTGTCACCATAGATGAATTGGAAGGAATTAGTAGTTGAAGAAATAGAGCTGTTACCCAACCCTATTTCTACACACTGAACCAAGTATTCAGTATCAACTAAAATTTCCCGTTTATTTTCTGGTTGAATAAACGGAAATGCCATTGGTTACTTACCTCCTTTGTTTAATACGGTTACTGAGTTGGCTCGGAAATAGATGTAGCCTTTGACATTGCAGGCCTCTGCACCATGCAATTCGACCTCGTCAAATTGTTCGATTGTTTGTTGTGCTGAGAATTTAACCTCAAAGGGCTGTTCTCCTTTAATGACGAACCAATAACGATACGAATCAATTTCGTCTGTTGGTTTATTATCAACGTATTTCATTCGAATATTTGGTTCGGGTGATAATACTATTGCAGTTTTTTCGTTTCCGAAAATTTCTTGAAACAGTTGGCTAGAATAGCCAGATTTGTTTTTAAATTTAAAATTCATTTTTTTCACCAATCGATTAACTAGTATTTCGATTTTTCCTTTTTTCAATATTTAAAGAAATCATTAGCTATTTGATTTTCTCTATAGTTTAATGGTATCAATTTTCAATAAAAAAAAGTTTCCCTTTTAGAAGTAGGTAGAGCGCCAAAAAAAGGAAAGTTTGAAATAAAAAAACTAGGGGATGCCCCTAGTATGATATTTAATCAATGTCGTCTAAAATTGAATAGTCAAAATCAGTTTTATAGAGTGATTTGCGATAATCTATAAGTTTCTTTTCTAACATGTATAAACTCATAAAATGGATTCCTTCTTCCCCTTCTTTGGTAATAGTTATCTCTAAAACTTTAATAAATTTATCTGAGGTAAACTGGTCGATAAAAAATTTATCTTTAAACTTTAGCATAAATTTTTCTTCATTATAAATTAGATTTGAAATTTTGGGACCAATTATGTTATTGAAGTAATCCAATAGAAGTTCTTTATTATCTGTAATAAATGTATTAAAAGTATTAAAGAAAAGTATAAAAAAATCGATATCGTCCTGTAATTTCATGGGTTTTAATAGTATTGAATTAATAATTTTAGATGTATCTTTACCCTGTAGTAAATTGAGGATAATGTGATTATATTCTTTTAATACATTGTGTTCTTCGTATATTTTTTTGAAATATAATTGTGAAAATTTAGCATCTTGTAATAGTGAATAAAAAAGAAGCTCGGCTATTTTCTTTATTTTTGGAGTTTGAGTTATTGAAATAACCCAGTATTCTAGTGTACTATTGGATAATTTTTGAAATTTGGCATTTTCATGGATTTCTTCAAGTTCTTGCTGATTAAAAAGTAATCCATTTGCAATTAAATTGTATAATATAATTCGTATAAAATAGAGTTTATCATTGTCGTCTCCAAATACAATGTATTCAAAACTATCATCCATAATTTTATTCGCTATATCATTCAAATTATTTTTAGATAATGACTGCTTTTTTCCATTTAGAATTTTAGATAGAGAAGACGGAGTCAAAATGATATCATTTTTTTCATCGTTATTATATAAATGAATTTTTCTGAGAGCATCTTCATTTTTGAGATTATTATTCTCAAGGTATAATTGTAATCTTCGTCCAATATTTTTGTTTAAAAATGATCTGATATCCATGATTTCCTCCTTATCAAAAAGAACCGCTTATAAGCGGTTCAGTAGTTCATTTAATTATTGAACCTTATAGAAAAATCCTGAGCTATTTCCTTCTATAAGTTGTTGTCCAGTCCATAGTCGTTCTTGGCTAATATCGGATGGGTCCTTATATCCGTTTTCGGGTGAAGAAGTGATAGCCATTGTCAAAGGAATTCCTGCAGGTAAAAAGGCAATAGCAGAACCACCAGCACCTCCATTTTTAGGAAGTAAAGTAGCCTTAAGGTAGTGGTCAATTTCTTTAGAGTATTCAATTGAAACTTGCGAATTATCACTAACCAGTCCATGTTCATCAAATACAAGTTCTACACCAGCACTATTGCGCCATGTACCAGAAATGCTTGAAAAATCACCATTTTGGATGGCAGATAGATTCATGCCTTTAATTTCTTGTGAAGGTGTTGTTTCTCCTGATATTGGATTTGTTACGGATTTCCAAGAAAATGTATCTTGGTTCAGTAGTGGTGGTCTAGTTCCTAATCCAGCTTCTGTATCTGATTCAGTGAGTAATTCTAAGTCAGGTGTATTTGTATTTAGTTTATAGAGCTTGTGAGATTGTTTACCGCCAGATACACTTGAAAGTTGAAAATATCCATCTTCAAGAGGGACAAAAATCACTTTTTCTCCGATAAAATCTAAATGATTTTCTGCATTAGTGAGTTGAATAACTTTATCATTCTGAATCGTTCTGATGTCTAAAATATCATGTTTACCTGACTTAATTTTCAGAGCAATGATTAGTTCGTTCGTCCCATTTTTATCAAAATCATATAGGCAGTATTCAATATCTGAATATACTTTTGGAGAATTATCTTTTAAGTTAGCTTTGGGATTAATATCCTTGGAGGGTTTATTTTGTGGTTGAGAATATTTTTCTATTACCTCGTTATATAAACTATAATCCGTTTTCTTCACTTCTGAAGTGGAGCTAGAGGATTCCGTGCTCGTAGAACTCGTCTGTTCTGTAGTGGCCGAAGTAGTAGCTTCTTGCTTTTGTTGGCAGGCTACAAGAGTTATGCTAGTTAAAGCAAGAATAGTAAATAAAGTTGTTTTTTTAATCATAGCTAATTTTATAATGTTAGAACTGTTTAAGTTTGTAGGTTAGTTCTCTACAGTTGTTTACACTCTTTACCCACGTTTACGCTTTGCGATAAAACCTAGTCCAGTGATTGAAAGGACAGTACCGATAATTCCAAGAGTAGATCTTGATTCACCTGTATTTGGTAAAGTCTTCTTGTCGTTGTTTTTGTTGTCTTCTTGTTTAGTAGTAGAAGTGCTAGTAGTTTGTTGTTTTTCTTGTGGTAGTGTATTATCAGAAGTTTGTTTGCTTGTCTTCGTATCACTAGTTTTATTAGTACTTAATTCATTTTTATCTTGGTTGTCAATGTTATTGTTAGTAATTTGTTTATTTTTGTCATTGCTTGGCTGTTGATTGTTATTAACGTTGTTTGTTGTCTGGTCTGACTTTGGTTTTGTAGTACTATCTTTTGGTTTTTCAGGTTGAGCAGTTGTTGTTGAGTTACTCTCTCCTGTTAATGTAATCTCTGTTCTAAAAATAAAATGACGTTTTTTATTATCAGAACTTTGCCCGTAGGGAGTTCCTGTTGTTCCTTCAACTGTTAGAACGTAGTTCCCTGGGGTAAGAGATGGTTCAAAAATAGTACTTTCAAGGAGGTTACTGTAATATAGAGGAGAATTTAAAGCTTGATTTTTTAATCCTTGTGATAAGCCTTCTAATACGACGCTACTCTTAGCAACATCTTTCCCTGTTGCTTTATCCGTTAAAGTTGCTTGAATGTTGGGAATATCTGAACCAGCATGGGGAACCCCTTCGGATAGTTTTGCTTTAAATGTTACTCCTGTGGAAGTTGTTTTTATCTCAGTAAATTCACCAGTAATTTCCTGAATGTCATTAGAAGTTTTCCCTTCATCTACAGGTTTAGTAGGAGTTTCAGGTTTAACATCTTCCACAGGTTTAGCTGGAGTTTCGGGTTTGACTTCTTCCGCAGGCTTAGCTGGAGTAACAGGTTTAACATCTTCCGCAGGCTTAGCTGGAGTTTCAGGTTTGATGTTCTCCACAGGCTTAGCTGGAGTTTCAGGCTTAACATCTTCTACAGGTTTAGTAGGAGTAACAGGTTTGACCTCTTCTACAGGTTTAGCTGGAGTTTCAGGTTTGATATCTTCTGCAGGCTTAGCTGGAGTTTCAGGTTTGACCTCTTCCACAGGTTTAGTTGGAGTTTCAGGTTTGATATCTTCTGAAGGTTTAGCTGGAGTAACCGGTTTAACCTCTTCTACAGGCTTAGTAGGTGTAATAGGCTTTGTAGTTGAAATTGAAGAATTTGCATCTTTAACTACCTTACGAGCAGCAGCTTCGATATTCTTTTTCGCTTGTTCAGCAGTTACACTTGCACCCGAATAATCTTTATAGGCACGAATTTCACCACTCACAAGGTAGTTTGAAGTTCCATCTAACGCTGGCCCAGCATTTAAGGAATAATCTTTATAGCCATCAGTTGCCTCTAAGATTTCAGAGGCACGCCCTTCAGCATAAGCATTAGCTTCTTCGAAATTCTTAAATACTGCATCAGTCTCGAACGTCACTGTTGGGAACCCGTCTCGTTCCGTAACTGTAACTTCACTTGCGATAGCAGTATTAGATTGCGTAATTCCACCAGCGATACCTATACTAGCAGTTGCAATTACAGCGGTAGCAAAAAGTTTAATTTTTGATTTTGTCTTCATTAAAAGAAACCTCCTATTTTTATGAAGCAATCCCTTGTCCAATAATGTAGACTTTTATGGACAAAATTGATAGAATAAATATCGAAGATATAATCCATCAAAGTACTAAATTTTCCATTATTTTGGATTGAAAATGGTGGAATATTAGTTGTCCAAAATTTTCTACCTTTTTTGACAAAAACTATAGTTTTTTAGCCAATTATGAAAAGTACTTTTTGAAACTCCTAAGATTTCTGCTCCCTCACGAATAGTTATTTCTTTTTGGCTGTATTTTACGGCTAAATCATAAAATTTTTCTGGAATATTTATCTTAGGTCTTCCGAATTGTTTGCCTCTTTTATGAGCTTCTCGAATTCCTTCCAGTTGTCTTTGCTTGATTTGTTCTCTTTCCATTTGTGATACATAGGACAGAACTTGTAAAACCAAATCAGAAATAAGTTTACCAGTGATTGTATCTCTGGTATTTTTAGTATTTAAAAGTGGAAAATCTAAAACGCTGATATGTACCTTTTTTGTCTTGGTGAGTAACTGCCATTGTTCTAAAATATCATCGTAGTTCCGTCCGAGTCTATCAATTGATTTAATAACTATCTCATCATCTGCTTGTAGAACCGTTAGCAATTTTTGGTATTCCGTCCTGTCAAAATCTTTCCCAGAGGCCCTATCTATAAAAATTTGATTTTGGGGGATATTTTCTAATGACAAGGCAGACATTTGTCTATCGATATTTTGCTCCTTAGTGGATACTCGTACATAACCATAACGCATAAGGCTACCACCTATCTTTTTATCTCTATTTTAGACGAAAAGAAAACTACCGCCCATAATGAGTGATAGTTTGGTGTACTCTTTGCTACTGTATTTTTTGCCAAGATTTTGTCTTGTTTGCGTGAATAGTAGTGTTAGATTAAAAATCCTAAAGACTTAAAGTCCTTTTAAATCAACCTTTTTGATGTTTACAAAAATTAAAAACACTATGTTCAATTTTTGAATATACATCATCAGGAACTGACTTGCTTTGTTTAAATTCTAACAAACAAATTTGAAATCTAGTGATTTGATTATCCAAAAAGGTATTAATATCATCGCTAATAAGAGTCAAGCTTACTAATATTTTTAAATACTCTCCATAACTGTAACGAGAATCAAATAAACTTAAATTATTATTAATATCACTGAGAAAGTCTTCATCAGATTCATTGGCACCGCTAATATTTAGAAGATTTTTATAAAGATAAATTAAGATTAATACTTTTAAGGAGTATTCATTTTTTTTAACTCTTGAAAAAATATAATTCCATATTTCTGATACACTTTCAAAGGGCTGAAAATTAAGTATAATTTCTTTTTGCCTACGATTATTCTTTATTAGATATCCTAAATAATTTTTTAATTCAGTTTGATAGAGATACTTTAGGAATAGAAGAAATCTATGATGATCTGAAATTCTTTTTAAGGTAAGTATTATATCTGGATCTTCTTTTTCAGATTTTTCAAGCTTATTTACCGATTCTATGAAGTAGAAATCGCTAATAATTCTTAAAAAGTTATAGTTTATATCTTCAATTATACTAGTTTCAATTCTTACAGATTTCTCATTTCCTTGAAACTCCCAAGGTGATTTAAGTTGTTCTAAACTTTTTTTTAATATGTCTATCTCGCTAAAATCGTTTGTATTTTTTACCATATTTTACCCTTTTCTATCAATATTTATATAAATAGTCGGAGACTTATTGTGTAATCACAAAAAACATAAGCAATTTGTTGAGTGGATTTGCGATTGATTACTAGAGAATGGTTTGTTATTATAGTTTAGTCTACCACAGAATTGTAAATTAACCAAGATATAAGAAAATTTTAATAATGTCGTTGAAACAACGTATGGTAAAAATGATTTTATATGTTTTGCGGAACTTGGGATGTTCTTGTTGAGGGGTCGAAATTATAATAGGAAGTTCCGCTCTCTTTTATTGAGAGGAATAATTCTTATTATTAAATGAGTAATGAAAAGTATATCAGGTTAACTCAAAAAGTGTAAGTTGTCTAAAGAGATATCAAAGTATCGTTCTGGTTTCTAATTATTTGATTAGTAATCTACTCGTTTTTGAGTTGAATGTTGAGCTTGTAATTTTTATGTGTGGTAATTGATATAGATAGAATTTTTTAAAATATTTTGGTAGAATAAAAAAAAGGAGGTATATTATGACGCAACGTATAAAAGTAAATAATAAAGTTTTATCAGCATATATTCATAATTCTAATACTCCTATTGAATTAATACGTAAAAGATTGCCTAATATAGATAAATTTTTATCTGGAGAACTAGATCCGACATTTAATCAATTATCAATACTTTCAAAACTTATTAATGTTCCTACTGGATTGTTAGTACTCAAAGAAAGAATTACTCCTATTAGTTTAAATATTGATTTTAGAACTTTAAATTCACAATATTTATCTAACATTAGTCCGGAATTAAAAGCCACAATTCTTGAAATGCAAGAAAAACAAGACTTTTTGAGAGATACAGTTGAGAATGAATGTTATTTCGTTGGTATGTTTGATTTTGATAGTAAACATGAAGAAGTAATAGAAAAAGCACGAACTCTTCTGGGAGCTGAGATTACAAAAAATCGATTTAACCATTATAGAAAAGTGTTAGGTAATTTAGGAATATATATTTTTTTAAATGGTAAGTATAAAGATAACACTCATCGTCCATTAAATATTAAAGAATTTAGGGGCTTTGTTCTGTCTGATAAAAAAGCGCCTATTATTTTTATCAATCAGTTAGATTCTAAAGCAGGTCAATTATTCACGCTAATACATGAATTTATTCATGTATTGTATGGTGATAGTGACTTATTTGAAAGCGAAGAGTTGAGTAAACGAAATAAAAAAGAGGCGATAATAAATTCGGTAACAGCTGAAATTTTAGCTCCAAAATCTTTAATTATAGATTTATTTGATGAAGAGAAAAATATAAAAGATAATTTAGAAATCATTTCAAAGAAAACTGAGGTTAGTAAGTTTGTTGCTCTAAGGCGTTTATATGATTTATCAATGATTTCAAAAGATACTTATCAATCTATAAATTATGAATTAGAGGAAGAATTTAAGCAAATACAAAAACTCAGAAAACCTTCCAACGGAGGGAATTATAGTAATAATCTTAGATTCAGAATCGACAATAACTTCTTTAAATATGTGAACAATGCTGTCCAACAAAATAAGATTACATATACAGATGCTTTTAATATTGTTGGAGTCGGTTATAAAGGATATAAGATATTGAGTAAGGGAGAGGGATAAATGTATTTATTAGATTCAAATATATACATCAACTTTTATGATAGATATTATCGTAATGAATTTTTCCCAACTTTCTGGCTTAATTTTGTGAGTATTTTGAATTCAGATGTAAAAGTTCCTGATATAGTGGTCTCAGAGAATTATCAAGATCCATGGTTTAGGAAGTGGTTAGCTGAAAATTACGAAAAAGATTTAATAGACCATAAATCTTATGTTAGAGAGTGGAGTGAAGTAATTCAATACATCCAAGATAGTCCTTTTTATAAAGATACTGCTCTTTTATCGGAAAAAGGTTGGGCGAATGAAAAAATTGCAGACCCTTGGTTGATTGCTATTGCTAAAAGAGAGAATTATACAATCGTAACTGATGAAGTTAAAAATATTAATCTCAGTGATAAGAATCCTAGTAAAAATGCTAAAATTCCAGATGTATGTGAAGAATTTAAGATTAGATGTATTTCTATGAATCAATTTTTTGCAGAAATTGGACTATCTATCTGATGCTGAACTAGTTGAATTATAGTAGTATGGAATCTTTGACATGAATATATTAGAGGTCGAGAGCTATTGAAATAGGCTCATTGTCAACTGTAGTGGGTTGATAAAAAGTTACAATCTGGAGAGGACTAAATTGGTTCTCTCCTTTTTAATGTTCAAAGTGATGAGAATTATAGTTTCTATAACCGTCAATTTCTTGTAAACCATTTCATTTTTTTGTATTTAAAATACGTGAAATTATCGCAACTGAAATCGGAATAAGAAAATTGATGCAATAGAATATAGAGAAAGCCTTGGAATGATTCCAAGGCTTTTTAGCTATCTATAGATACAAGGAAAAAGTTGCTAGAGTAGATGATTTTATTAGATACCCTTGTTTTGTAAAATATTAAACTATATGTTATTAAAGACAGATTGTATTGAGTACTGAATTATACAAAAATTACTAATGGATTGAGAATTTTGCATTTGATTATACTGTAGAGAATATTAGTCAAATAAAATTGTTTTGTTTTCACTAATGCATTTCTTATTATCATCCCAATAGTTAATACTTTCAAAGCTTCCTTTTCTTAAATAAAG
>ENA-OWMB01000596-OWMB01000596.1-metagenome-genome-assembly--contig:-NODE-596-length-14034-cov-8.526075_pt1 | contig 14034 bp, 13 predicted proteins | sample MGYA00245353_ERZ651112 | MGnify/ENA primary metagenome ERZ651112 (study PRJEB26857, sample SAMEA4031773) | metagenome | biome: human; feature: oral; material: saliva | place: Philippines | collected 2014...
TGCCTGCAAGGGATTGACGCTGATGACGGGCTATTGGGAGGACGAAGAGGCTACGCAGCGTGTGCTGAAAGACGGTGTTGTGACGACAGCCGACTTGGGTTTCATTGATGATGAAGGGCGTTTGCGCCTGCAGGGTAGGGGCGATGACACCATCAATGTGGGCGGATACAAGGTCGCACCATCTGAAGTGGAGGATGCGGCGTTGGCTTTTCACGGTGTGAAAGACTGTATCTGCATTCCAGCCGAGCACCCTGTGATGGGTACAGTGGTGAAGTTGATAGTCGTACCACATACTGATTACGATAAGAAACAGTTGATTCTGTTCCTTAAAGAGAAACTTGAAGCCTATAAAGTGCCACTTCTCTATGAAGAGTCCACGGTTATCCGCCGTACCTTCAATGGGAAAATAGATCGCAAGTCGTATGTCACTGCATCGAAAAAGGCGTAAGAACAGTTGCCCGTCAGTCCTCCTTTCTCTCGCAAGACGATAAGGATTGTTTAGTTCGGAAATAACTTTACAGGTTTTTAAGGGCTATGATGGCATGACAAACAAAAACAGATAAAAATCGTCTTTGTAACCTATAGATAATCAAACAGTTACAAATGGCATTCTAAAAGGTGCTCTTTTGCGTTGCAAAAGGGCACCTTTTGATGTGTAAAAGGGCATGTTTTGCAACGTAAAAGGGCATCTTTTACAATGCAAAAGACGCCCTTTTATTTTCTAATATGAATCTCTTTTACAATTGAATGCTTATGTACCATGTCTGAGAAGGGCTGACAAAGGAATCATGAAGGAGCTTCCTACTCGGGTAAGTCGTTCTGAACCGTCGGGCAAATATACGTCCTCCGGCATCCATATGATTACCCCTAAAAATACAGATAAGCATGAAATAAATAGTAAAATGATGAATATTTTGAGAAAAAATCTCGCAAAATGAGATAAAACCAAAAATAATTCATACCTTTGTGGCAGATAAAACAGAAAGGAAAATACTATGCTCATCAATTTCAGTTTTGGTAATTACTGTTCCTTTAGGGACACAAAGAGCCTTCGGATGGAAGCAGGACAGATCAAGGAACATTCTGATTCCGTTATCGAAAGAGACGGCTTCCGCCTCCTTCCAGTAGCCGTTCTCTATGGAGCAAACTCCAGTGGGAAGACCAATGTCATCAAGGCTTTCGGGACGTTTAAGCGTGTTCTTAATAATAATGTACGGCTAAATCCAGACGAAAGCATTGCTTATGAGCCGTTCTTGCTTGATGAAAAGTCGGCAGAAGCACCTACAACCTTTGAAATTCAGTTGCTTTTGGAGGATACTGTCTATAGATATGGATTTGAATATACGCGCAAAACGATTGAAGCGGAGTGGCTTTTTGAACGTAAGATAGCGCCAGGGGCTAAGGAACACTATCTCTTCCGCAGGGAAAAGCAGGACTTTTCCATCTCTACTACTTACTTTCCTGAAGGGAAGGGCAAGGAGTCTGCAACGACAGGAAACAGACTTTTCCTTTCACTTGTGGCACAATTGAACGGTCAGACATCGCAAAAGCTCATCAAGAACGTGAAGTGCTGCAATGTCATCTCGGGACTTGACGAGGATGGATATGGGCATGTTACGCTCAAGATGTTGGAGGAACACCTTAAGGGTCGTGATGATGCGGTGAAGCTTTTCAAGAAGCTTGATTTGGGATTTACCAATATTGAGGTGAAGGAAAGAGAGGTTCTGGAAGAGATAACGGAGCAGTTGTCGGGTTTCCCGTTTATGGTTCAAGAGCCAGTTGGTGATTATAAGGTGATGGAAGTGGTAACTACACACCATGTTTACGGTGCTGATGGGTCTGTTATTGGTCAGACAACTTTCCGTGCAAACGATAAGGAATCGAACGGAACAAACAAGATAATCAAACTGTCGGGACCTATCTTTAAGACGTTGATGGGTGGTAATGTGCTCTTTGTTGACGAACTTGATGCCAAGCTTCATCCCATGTTGACGCGTGCAATTGTGCGTTTGTTTATGGATAAGGAGACCAATCCGCATGGTGCACAGCTTGTCTTTACGACGCATGATACGCATTTACTTGATACGAAGTATCTGCGTAGGGATCAGATTTGGTTTACTGAAAAGGATGCAACGGAGGCGAGTGGCCTTTATTCTTTGCTTGATTTCAAGGTGCGAAACGACCGTGATATCGAGAATGATTACATCAATGGGCGTTACGGAGCAATCCCTTTCATCCGATAAAATAGCTTTGAATAACCATGAGAAAGATAATGAAAAACCGTAAACCTTTGGTTAGTAGGGGGCGAAAACAAGGTGACAGAGCCGTCTATACCCGCTTCTTGATAGTATGTGAAGGGACTGATTAAGGGGCTTTTCAGGGCATTACGGGATATAAGACTTACCCAAACGGCACGAAAAAGGCAGCAGAACGGATGTTATTCCGTGTTCTGCTGCCTTTTGTTTATGCGTTATAAATGAATCAAATGCTTAGAATTTCGCCATCTTAATAGCGTCAATAGCACATTCATCTCCCTTGTTTCCGAGTCTGCCACCGCACCTATCTTTCGCCTGTTGCAGGTCGTTGGTGGTGAGAAGACCGTATATAACGGGGATATTCTGTGTGGCATTGAGGTGCGCAATACCATAAGTCACGCCCTGACAGATGTAGTCGAAGTGTGGAGTCTCGCCCCGAATGACACTTCCAAGTATGATAATGGCATCGAAACCATCGTTCTTTGTCATCTGTTGTGCACCATATACGAGCTCAAAACTGCCCGGAACGGTTTTGACATGGATGTTTTCAGGGATGGCACCATGCTTTTCCAGTGTCTTAACAGCGCCATCGAGCAGTGCACCTGTTACCTCTGGGTTCCATTCAGCCACGACAATTCCGAAGCACATGTTGCTTGCATCCGGAACACTTTGCTCATCGTAGTCCGATAAATGATGAAGCTCTGTAGCCATAAAGGATTAGTTTGAAGCGCGTTCTATGTACTTATCAATCTCCTGATAGATAGGAGCATTGACGTAAGTCTTCTTGATATTCTTGTAAATCTCAAGTGCTTCAGCCTTCTTTCCTTCGCTTTCGAGGAGGATACCAGCCTTCTTTAATGCCAGAGGAGCAATGCTTAAGTTGATGTTATCAGCTGCTTCTTTGTTTGCCATGTCGGCTGCTTTCTTGAAACAATCAACTGCTTTGTCATTCTGATTATTGTTAGCATAGATGTCACCGAGTGCCATCTGTGAAGCAGGACTAATCATTTCATCATCTGAAGTCTTGAACTTCTCAGCATATTCCAAAGCCTTTGCCCCGTTTGGTTTAGCCTGATGTGCATAGCAGAGTGCTATGTAAAGGTTGGCAAGGTTGCCTGCATCAGTACTGCTATAGTCGCTTTGTACCTTCTGGAAACCTGGCAACGCCTGGTCATACTGCTGTGCATTGAAGAGCGTTTGGCTCTTTGCCAGCTCCGTACTTGCCTCAGCTTCACGTGGAGCTGATACGTAATTCTTATAAAGAATCACACCTGCAATGACGATGATGACGGCAGCCACTGCGATAAAGATTTGCTTCTTGTACTTCAAGAAGACGGCTTCAGAATTGTTAAGGGTCTCTTCGTATGTACCCTGTTCTTTTTTGTTTGCCATTTTGATTATGATGTTTTTTATTCTATTCTATAATATAAGGTGTGCTTAATAGCGCGACAAAATTAATCAAAAAGTCGCACATATTGAAATTTATCAACGACTTTTTTCTTTTATTGGAGGGAAAAGGGGTATCTTTGCAACTATGCAATTAAAGAAACTCTCCATCATTAATTATAAGAATATACAGACGGCAACGCTTGATTTGTCGGCTAAGTTGAATTGTTTTATCGGTCATAATGGTGAAGGAAAGACGAATCTGCTGGATGCAGTGTACTATCTCTCGTTCTGTAGGAGTGCTTTCAACCCAAAGGATTCAGAGGTTATGCGCCATGATTCCGACTATTTCGTGTTGGAGGGGGACTATGTTTCGGATGCAGGAGAGAAGGAACAGGTGTACTGTGGGATGAAACGTGGTACGAAAAAGCATTTCAAAAGGAACAAGAAAGAGTATAAACGACTCTCCCAACACATTGGTCTTGTACCGTTGATCTTCGTCTCTCCAGCCGATGCAACCCTCATTGAAGGGGGCAGTGAGGAGCGAAGAAGACTGATGGACGTGGTTATCTCGCAGTATGATAACCTATATATGGATGCGCTGACACGCTATAACAAGGCGTTACAGCAGCGTAACAGTATGCTGAAACAGGAGGATGAACCCGACGGGACACTGTTGGAACTGCTCGAAATGCAGATGGCTGAACACGGAGAGACGCTCTATCAGAAGCGGGCAGCCTTTGTTGAAGAACTCACACCAGTGTTCCAACGTATCTATCAGACCATCTCTGGCGACCGTGAACAGGTGACATTAGAGTATGTTTCACACTGTCAGCGTGGTCCGTTGTTGGATGTTATCCAGCGGGATCGTGCCAAAGACCGTATCATGGGCTACTCTCTTCATGGCATTCACAAGGACGATTTGGTGATGAAACTGGGTGGTTACCCAATGAAAAGAGAGGGAAGTCAGGGTCAGAACAAGACATATGTGCTGGCATTGAAGCTCGCTCAGTTTGATTTTCTGCGTCGTACGGCAGGTAATAACACCCCTTTGCTGCTCTTGGATGATATCTTTGACAAGTTAGACAGTAGTAGAGTGGAGCAGATTGTACGTCTTGTGTCGGGCGATGACTTTGGTCAGATCTTCATAACCGACACCAATCGTGACCATTTAGATAAGATTCTGCAGGGCAGTGGGTTCAGTTATAAGCTCTTCTCAGTTGAGAATGGCGAGATAAACGAGCGGGAGGACAAGCATGTTTAGGCGTAAAGTGCAACCATTGGATGCTGTTCTCAATAGCTTTCTGCGACAGGAGGGATTGGAAACGCCGCTCCTTCAGAAGCGATTGGTTGATGCTTGGGACACTGTGGCAGGGCAGACTGTGGCGCGATATACGCAGGAGAGGTTCATAAGAAACCAGACTTTATTCGTGAAAATCATCAATCCTGCCTTGCGTGCCGACCTTAGTATGATGCAGACGGAGCTCATCAAGAAGCTCAATGCAGCCGTTGGATCAATGATTATCACAGAGATCAGATTCTATTAAAAGACGTTTTGTTGTCAATTTATTTCCCATTCGCTTTTCAATCTATGCCCTTTTGCATTGTAAAAGACGCCCTTTTGCGATGTAAAACATGCCCTTTTGCATGGTAAAAGGTGCCCTTTTGAACTGTAAAACATGCCCTTTTAGAAGCCTCTTTGTAACCCTTTGTGTTTGAATAGGTTACAAAGACGATTTTCATGTGATATCTCCTTATTTCGCTTTTACGGTCTCTTCTGTTTTGTAATACTATTTCTCAGTTAGTAAACCATAGAGAAAGACGTTGTTTCCCTTCGTATATTCTCATGTCAGCGTATGTCGGAACATGTGTGTTTGTTGCTCTGTTGGGAGATGGAAAGTGCATGATGATGTCTGCAAACGGCGATGATTCTGTGTGTTTTCCTTGTCTGTCAAAGTGTGAATGACCCCGTCCCGTATTTTGTTCGTTCATCCTTTCATATCTGTTTTTATGAGGTCTTGAACGTTATGAAACCCTTTTCTGCAGGGCATTCTCCTGCTGTAGAGTGGGTTAGAGTGTACCCATTAAGGATCGAAGGTGTTGTGTTTAAGACTATTGATACATATCAAAAAATGCTAAATAACTGATTTTTTATGCGTAAAAGTTTTGTTGTGTGCGCAAACAGTTGTACCTTTGCATCGTCAAAAGACAAATAAAAAGATTGTTTAGGTTAGTAGTAATAGATTTAGGTTTTTAGTTATTAAGTTTAAGGTAGAACAAAAGAGATTGTTCAGATAACATTAAATAGGTTTAGTTAAGGTAATAAGTAAGATTGGTTTTAAGGATAACAATGATGCAAGATGATTGGGGAACGCCGTGAGGCGCGAACCAAAAGTCAAGCATAGAACAAGACTTTTCAAGTCAATTAAAATAAGTAAAGAGCGCGATAGGAATCCTATCGCGCTCTCTTTGTTTGTTGAAATGTTCTTAGAACTGGGTGCTGATGTCTCTCAATAGCCCTATAATCGTACTGATTCTGAGTTGATTACACACGCCATAAACGAACAATCCACCCAGCATAGCACCTACTGCCATGCGCAGTATGAAGGGTTTTAACTCCAAATCCTTCTTGTTTTTGATAGCCAGATATATGTTTTTCGCGAAGAAAAACACTACATAAGCGATGCATCCATATAGGAACAGTGCACTTGCTATTAGGAAAATCTCCAGTATTATCTTCATATTTTTGATGGCTTTTGTGCTTTGAAAGCTTACGGTTTGTTTATGTTTTCGTAAGTATCGTGCATGGTGATGACACCATGAGAACGCAAAGTTAAGTAAAATAGTTTATATTGTCAAGTGATTCCGCTTGCAAACTGAAGCATTTTTATGTATCTGTTTTAGCGCTTCTACCCCTGTGTGCACTACTTTTTACGGCGCTAAGCCCATGAAGAATCAAAAAAATAACGTACTTTTGTAGTCCTTTCCCACCTTATTATATATATAAGCATCGAGGAATGGACCATTAAACGACATTAAAAACAAGCAATATGACAGAAGAGACACACGAGAAACTCAAGGAGATAAAGCAGTCTTTCCGCCTGTTAATGAATGGTGTGGCATCCCATTCCATGCGACAGAAGGGTGTTGAGTATAAGATAAACTGGGGTGTTCCCGTACCCGAACTGCAGCAGATGGCAGCTGAATACGGGAAAGATTACGACCTTGCCATTGAACTTTGGAAGGAAGATATACGTGAATGTCAGGTGTTGGCAACGCTGATTATGCCTGCTGAACGGATGGATAACGACCTGGTTGATGTGTGGATGGAGCGTGTTCGGACGCAGGAGATGGCTGAACTGCTGGCTTTCCATCTGTTGCAACACCTCCGTTTTGCCCCCTCTCTGGCGTATCAGTGGATTGCTTCGGATAAGGATATGTATCAGCTTTGTGGCTATCAGTTGCTTGCTCGACTGTTTGCTCAGGGGCTTGAACCTAACGAACGAGGCATCAATGAGTTCCTTGATCAGGCTCATGTGACGCTACAAGGGGATAACCTGCCGCTGAAACATGCTGCATATAACTGTGTGTTGAGCTTCTGTGAACTTGGTGAAGAGCTTGAGACAGTAGCGAAAAGAGCATTGAAGGACCTTGATCTTCTATAGACAGAATGACAAAAGGATGTGTTTCCCAGTGCCATATTTTGAAGACAGAATGACATAAAGACATATTTCTTAATGACATATATAAGGACATAAGGTTGGATTCTTTGAAGACAGAATGACATAAAGACATATTTCTTAATGACATAGATAATGACATAAGGTTGGGTTCTTGGGAGACAGAATGACAAAAGGACATAGTTCTTAATGACATACATAATGACGTAAGGTTGGATTCTTTGAAGACAGAATGACAAAAGGACATAGTTCTTGATGACATATTTTGGGAGATGGAATGACATAAGGACGTGTTTTTCAATGATATACATAAGGAAATGAGATAAAGAAAAGCCGCTACATCTTGCGATGTAACGGCTTATTTCTTTTTATTTGTAAGCTACTGAAGAATGATTCAAGTAGCTTTCTTGTTGAATTTTCTTTTGTTTTAGACAACTCTATTCGCCCAAATCAATCTGCTTAGCAATGATTAAAGCCTCTGCAAGAGTTGCTGCAACAATGGTTACGATACCTAATGTTAACATAATCTTTTCCTTTCTTCTTTGTGCGGAACCCCTTTGGTTCTGCGGTTATTAATCTTTTTACCCTAATATTATGGTGCAAAGTTACTACCAGAATACTTTATTTGCAAGAAAATCAGTAGGTTATCTCTTGTTTTATGCATCTTTTTGACGTGTGTCAAACCCGTTGATATGCATCAATAAAATCGCATGAGCTTATATTTTCAGGGTATATTCCTACGGCTTTTATGTATGAAACCTCGTATCTTTGCAAGCGTTTAGGTATTTAAGGTAACAAGATTATTGTATGGATAGACTAATCACAATGAACAAGGAATACGATAGCACTGTCGATGCTCGTTTCCTTCAGATTCAAAAAGCTCGTCGTGAGGCACTTGCCCGTAAGGCGAAGAAGAACTAATTTAAATCACTTTAATAAATAAAGAGGAGTATCCTGGTGGGTACTCCTCTTTATTTTTATTTGCTAAAAGATTAGAAGTCATCATCATCACCAACCTCATCAGCTTGTATGTCCAGCTCTTCTGGGTTGGTATCGAAGGTAGTACGATAACTCTCCTCGGTCAGTTCGTCCTCGTCAAAGTCCTCGTCATCTTCGTCATTACGCTTCTTCTCGTCCTCATCCTCTGGCAGATCCTCATCGTCATCATCAAGAAGATCATCTTCTTTCGATAGCTCTTCAGGTGTTGGGAACTTCGTACGAGTCACTACATCCATTGGTTTCTCCTTGGCAAAGATAGCCTCGGTCCATGCTCCTTTTGATATCTCGAGCACCTCATAGCCGTCAGCCACCTTCTTATCATACAACCCACCTGGCTTCTTCAGTCGTGCTGTAGGTAGGGTAGTGGTACTTACGTCGAACCCACTGAGGATGATGTCCTGCACACTCTGTGGCAGACTCTCCCATCCACCACCGAAGTTACGTTCCAAAACCTCAATAAGTTTCTGTGCGGAGATGTGATGAATGTTCTCCCATGTAAGGTCGGTCACATGCAGGATAGGCTTCTTCTTCAGTGCCCATTTCACCTTTGTGCCCTCATCCAGACGTATCTCACCCACCTGGCAACCACGTGCTTCATACTTCTTTATGACTTCGGGTCTGTTCACTTTCACCTCCTCTATGGTGAAAGCACTTTTAATAACGTCTATGTAATGACGCTCGTTATCCCTCAAATCTGCGTCACGTTCGGCTTGTGCCCATAGGCGGAAGACATCGTTTTCCTGAATGTCCCAAACGTTACTTTTCGTTAGATTCTTCAACGATAGTGTTTGTCCTTGTCGCTTCATATATATCTTTTCCTTTCAAATTGCTTTCTTTGGTATATCTGTATGCAGTGTCCTGCTTCAGATGTGGTGCAAAAGTATATACTAAAACCTAAACTTCCAAACTTTTTTGATAAAAAGTTGAGGAGAGAGTGGGTAGGATTTACAAGGTTTATACCATTATTTTTAGGTGATAACGCATTTCTTTGTCTCCTTGTAAACGCGTCAATTCCATTTTCATCTACTGATAGGAAGCGGAAAAGAAGGACTACTTTTCCCCTAATATAGTTTTCATTTTAGTTGCTGTCATTTTAACATTTGGCGTTAGATAGTTTATATTCAGTTCGTTATCTGTGCTTCTTCTGTGACAGAAGTGACAGCAACTTTGATAATTAGGTGCATGAGCGGATGATGAGGCAAATGGTAATGTACAGAACCAATGGTGCTGAACCTGATCTGGAGCCACGCTGCTTGTTGTGCTTTTTGTTAGGAAAATGGATTGAGGACGTGCACCGTTAGAGATAAGGAAGATGGCTGGCTGGGTTGCCTTTTCATGAAAAAGAAGATCCTGACTCCACTCGCGTGGAATCAGGACTGACTGTTAGCGCCCAACATTTTATCTTAGCTTTGTGCTGTGTTGGGTCGAATCTTGTTATCCTTTCTTTTACCTATAAGTGACTAAGCCATATGTTTTTGCCCCAAGTTTGTATTAATATGTCATAGTAATAACGCTGTTAATACAGCTATAAGGTGTATATTTTTTTTAATTATTGCAGGCTTGTTCTTTTAAATTTGGATTTAGTTTTATCCTCATTTATTATGATTTTATCCAATGAGGAAGTGGTTTTGTCTAAATTCTTTCGTCCGTTAACGGTTGCAAAGATAAGCAACTGAATTGATAATACCAAATATTTTTCAAGAAAAAAGAAAATAATTATTTACAGCAATACTAACCGCAGAATCAACCAGCAAGTGCAAAATTACAAAAGGTGTTTAAAGAACTCGCACTTTGGATTAGAAAAGTTTAATTTTTCTCTTGGTCTTTCGTTCAATTTCTTTTGTATGGACATAATTCTCCCGTTACCTTGAATGGAATACAGAAGATGCCCTGATAAGTTGCGGCGCCCTACTTTTCGTGAATTGTACGACCGTCCAAAACTTATTATGAATTGTTTAGGAACTATCAACGTGACAATAGATGTAGAAGAACATTTCCTACATAATCATTCCATCTATTGTGCTATTCGTTGGAAGGATTTGAAGGGTATTAACAACAAGAGCATATCCTCAAGTATCAAAAAATTCTGCAAGCACACTCGTACTGAGAAGGAAGCGTTGTCAAGCGAAGTAGACTTGCTTTATTTACTGGGTGTCCTCAATTCCTCAATGGTAGGTAAATTGTTGGCTGACCAACGAGGCAGAGATTATCACATCTACCCCGAGCATATACGCAATCTTCCTATCCCTATTGCGACTTCCAAGCTGCAAGAGGAGATAGCTCAGCTCGTCAGAATCATTATGGAAAAGATACATGGCGGACAAGACTGTGAAACGGAGCAACAGAAAGTCAATCAGATAGTTTCCACACTATACATATAATGCATTTCCTATTTCCTGATTAATGCGTATTTACGCAGAAAAAACGAATAGAATCTTGATGTTGTGAGAAAATATCCATATCTTTGTAGTCGTAAAGACTGCGTTTTTACGCATAAATAACTAATAGGAATGAATATAGAACGCCCCATATATCTGCAAAGGTTAATTAACCGACGCCACAATGGAATGATAAAAATCATTACTGGGTTGCGTCGGAGTGGTAAATCGTATCTACTCTTTACCCTTTTCTGCCAGTATCTTAAAGAACAAGGGATAGATGATACGCAAATCATTAAGTTGGATTTGGAGAACATTTATAATGAACGTTATCGAAAGCCTTTACCCTTGTTGGAATACATTGGCCAAAGGGTAACAGATACAAGGGAATACTTTATACTCATAGATGAGATACAATTGCTTGACCGTTTTGAGGAGGTGCTGAACACGTTGTTGAAAAATACACAATTAGATGTGTATGTCACAGGCAGTAATGCACGCTTCCTTTCAAAAGATGTTGTGACAACTTTCCGTGGTAGGGGTGATGAGTTACGCATCCACCCACTGAGCTTCAGCGAATATATGTCGGTGAAGCCAGATGCCCCTTTCTTGGAAACACACCTCAACGAATATGTGCTTTTAGGAGGATTACCCCAAACTGTAACGATGCCAACGGAACAACAGAAGAAGAGTTATCTGCAACAGCTTTTCTCCAACACCTACCTTATTGACATTAAAGAAAGGTACAGCATACGAAACGATGATGATCTGGAAGAACTCATTGACGTCATGGCAAGCAGCATCGGAAGCCTTACCAATCCACAGAAAATAGCGAATACCTTTCGTTCCGAAAAGCGGAGCACCATCACCAGAGACACCGTCAAGACTTATCTGGACTATATGCAGGATGCTTTCCTGATAGAGCGTGCTGTTCGCTACGATATCAAGGGGCGTAAATACATTGATACTCCAGCAAAATACTATTTTGAAGACTTGGGATTACGCAATGTCCGATTGAATTTCCGCCAGACAGAACACACACACTTGATGGAGAATCTTATATACAATGAGTTGCGAATGCGTGGCTATTCTGTGGATGTAGGGCAGGTTACGCAAAATACGAAAAACGAAAATGGAATAAGTGAACGCAAGCAGTTAGAAGTGGACTTCGTATGCAACAGAGGGCAGGACAGAATCTACATCCAGTCGGCTTACGCTTTGCCTTCTGAAGAAAAAACAGAACAAGAACTAAGATCGCTCAAACAGATTAAAGATAGTTTTCAGAAAGTTGTCATCGTAGGAGGCATGCAACCCACTTTCCGCAACGATGACGGCATACTCATCCTGAACATTTTTGATTTCCTGCTGAATAGAGGTGGACAGAATCTGTGATCTTTACCAGAGGCTTTGACAGTTTTCCAAATGGCAGTTTCTGCATAAGCAACATATTGGTGGATTTCTCTACTAGTGTGAGTATGGCGTGCTGGGCAGGGTCGACGATCAAGTCCATCTCAAAATCTCCGAATCTCTTCCCGTCAACTGCTCCGAGATTAATTGATGATACATTTGCAATACAAAGTTAGTTAATCTTTGGGAGACTTCGGTCTCCTTTTTTATTTGTATTGCTGGTTGTTTCTTTTTCCTCTCCGAGAGACACTCTTTTATTGCACTTCGTTTTGGAACTTGCATAACTATTGAATTGTAATTCGTATGTACATCTGTTTGTCTGTTCATTCTCTTAATCTTGAAGTAACGGCATTTATTGGTGAAAGCACAAAGAAAACAGCCCCTCAAACTTACGTCTGAGAGGCTGTAATATATAATTAAAAGTCAGTTTACTCTGCTACTGAGCGTACGCTAAAGCCATAGCAATATGCATTTCGAGCATTGCCATCCTTTTCAGGTACATTTAAACTTCCATTAGCAATCACTGCACGACGGCCATAACCTAAGCTTCCATTAACACGTACAGGGGCACTCGTCCAATAATAACCTTTGATTCCAATGTTAAATAATGCACCTTGTCTATCATTTGTATCACGTGCACCACCAGCTTGGAAATAAATACTCTTACCACCATCAGCATTAAATGTATAACCATTGTTCCATGTAGCTCCAGACAAACTGAAGTCCTTGAAAGCGTATGCATCTGGTACCTCAAAACCTACTGGTGATGGGTCATAGATAGTCTTTACAGTTCCATGTGTCGCTCCGTCGAAGTCTTGGTTGTTAGTAGACCACAAATTGATATATTGCTGATACTGCCATCCTAACTTACCGGCACCTACTTTCGGGAACAATGTACCTGGATTTTTTATACTAAGTCCGATGGTACGCTTCTTCATCTTGTTTTGATTATTGACATCATCAATTTCTGCTTGACTATCGCCAATCGAGGTGTAGCTATTATCGTAAGAATATCCTGCTGGATAAAGTGTTTCTGTACCAGGCATTGGGTCCTTACGTCCCCACTGATAAAGTGTTCCATATCCTTCACGAATATCTTTACCTGCTGCTTGCTGAAGTGTGATAGTAGCAGTCTGCTTAGCACCTGTTTCAGCCTGCTGCTCGATCTGTACTTTCACTTCACGAAGCTTTGTACCACCCCACCATTTGGTGTACTTCCATCCAAGGTTATCTGCTATGAATTGATAAGCCTTACCATCATTCGTATAAGTAATCTTGTCAAGTGAACTCTTAGGTGTGAACCATAAGTGCCATGACCACATAACAGTCCCGTTATTATCTTTAACTGCAACAATAGCATTAGCATTTTGTAAACTTGTTGAGTTTACAGTAAACTCAAGGAAAGAGTTCTCTCCAGTTCCCGTCACTTTTGGCTGACTAACAAGGCCTGATACATCTGACCAAATGATATCAGCTTTTGTCGCAGGGTTAGATTGATTCTGTTTGTTGATGTACGGTGTTGTTATCTTTCGGTCATTATGGTCTACGAACTCATGCAATATAAGATCTTCATCAAAATGTCCAGCACCACCAGTTCTTGGCAGGTAAATAGGACTTGTTACAGTACTCTTGTAAGCTGAAGTATTGTCAGAACCATTCTTAATAGCATTACCATAAACCAATGGAATACGGTATGTACCAGGAGCATCAATTACGTAACAGTTTGCAGTGTTCTGTATTGCTGAAGCACCTGTAGAGTTAGAAAGGTTATAGTTTGTAACAGGTGTTGCATGCTGCATAGCCTCGTTACGCTCCTTCAAGAGGTCACGATCGTTAGTGTTGAATGTTGCAGTGTGTGTCTCTTCTTTGTCTGTACCAGTACCACCTTCACCGTCAAGGCTGCGCAACCATGCTGGTTTCTCACTCATA
>ENA-OWMB01000598-OWMB01000598.1-metagenome-genome-assembly--contig:-NODE-598-length-14013-cov-4.609256_pt1 | contig 14013 bp, 14 predicted proteins | sample MGYA00245353_ERZ651112 | MGnify/ENA primary metagenome ERZ651112 (study PRJEB26857, sample SAMEA4031773) | metagenome | biome: human; feature: oral; material: saliva | place: Philippines | collected 2014...
TGCCAAATCCATCTGATCCATTTCCGACAGATTTACGTATTCGAGATTTAGAATTACATATGCCTCGAATCGTAAAAGAAAGTATTCGAGCTACCGAGTTTGAATTAAATACAGCTAAAGCTTTGTTAGAAATGGGCGGCGACGTCGAAAAACGTATGGTTCAAGTCGAAAATCATTTGTCGACCGTAACTCGTTATCTATTTAGATTAGCTAGTATTATTCCGATTAACGATATGTACTATGGCGGTAATAGCTTATACGAAAAATATCGAGCTATTCGTCAATTGACCGACGATAGAGTTGCCGACGGTATGCAAACACAAATCGATCAGTATATGACAAGTACTCGTATCGAGCCTATTATCGGTCAAGTTTACGAGATTCTTAATCAAGTCGGCGCTAATCTTAGTGTCCTCTTGGATAATAATCAATTATCGTATTCCGATATGAAGCACTACTGTGATTTAATCGATATTAAACGTTATCAAGAGCCGTTAAAACTTGCTAATATTGCGGAAGGTGCATCTCTTACTAAGAGCGATAACCATAAAGATCTTAAAGATCAATGGCCTGAAGGATTTAAGATGGATTGGAAATTAGTACCAGTCGAAGAACAAGTGCCTATTATTAACTGGCGTCAATCGATTATCGACGATGGCTCTAAATTAATGAATTCTCCTTCCATGTATGGATCAGGTTTAGCGGCTGGTGCTGCGATGACTGGCGATACTAATAATTTATTTTATTTAACAGCCGAAGAAGCATCTAAATCTCAAATTCCATTATTTAAAAAAGCTGCAGAGTCTGCTGTCGATAAAATTAAAGATTACAAAGATCAGGCTAAGAATATTGCTAAAGCTAAAGATACTTACGTTAAAATGGCCGATGCCGTTAAGAATGCCGGCGTTCATAAAGATATTAACTCAGTTATTATTGCCGTATTAATGTGCTTAATGAATACATCAGATTATAATAGTATTATCGAGAAGATTAAAAGCGTTACTAAAAAACTTAAAGATGAATCTTTGATCGATAATCCATTATTAGTGATGTTAGCATATTATTATAACGAAGCTTATATTATTGGTGATAAACCGACTAAAGACGAAACAAAAGAACTTGCTAAGCACGAAGATCTTAAGACGCGTCTAGATTTCGTATATGCTTTACAAAATAACTCTGGTAATAATAATAGTGGCGGCCAATCTAAGAAGTATTTTAATCTTGATATTAAAAATCAAGGATCTTGGACATTATCTCAATTCTGGGAACCGTATACAATTAATGTTACTGGTAAACGTGAAGAGCCAATGGATCCACATAATTCTTTAGAAAAACTTATTGAGTTATGTGTTGCATATAAAGAATTATCTAAAGAATTCTATGCGACAGAGTTTGATAACGATAAGTGGGGATTTTTCTTTGCTCCAGAATACATTCCGTCTATTAGCTTATCAGGTTTCCCTGGCGAAGTTAGATCGAGTCATACACATCAAGGTATGGACGTCGTATATATTCCAGATTCTCCTAAGCCAGAAATTCTATCGATATGTGACGGTTACGTATTCGACACTGGTTGGGGCTATAATGCCGTAGCCGTTAATTCCTCTAACGGAACAAATAAGACTATTATTTATATGCATATGTCGCAGATATTTGTTAAGCCTGGCGATACTATTAAGCGCGGTCAGCCAATCGGTATTATTGGTGGCACCGGCCCTAATGGTCCTAATGATTATGACGAACATCTTCATATTGAAGTATGGTCTGAGCCTAATAGAGGCGGATCCTATGGATCTATTGGAGATTTATATCCTGGCGTATTCCAAGATTACTGTAATGCGTATATGAAAACTGGCCAGCAATTAAATTTCTCAGATTTTAAAAAATAACAAAGCTTGCATTATTTAAATAATTGATGTATAATAATAGTGTATTTAAGGATCGTAACCTGCCTTAAATACAAGAGGAGTATCCCTGAACGTCCCCCCGTGTTCAGGGACTTCATGGCACCTATGAAGGAACCCTGTCTTCAAGGTGCCTATCATACTTTTCCTCCTCTACATGCGTATGTAGGTCGTGCGTAAACAAGACGCTCTCCTAAAATAAAAATCCCAATGTTTAGTTTGCCTCCCTTTCTAATATAAACTAACTTTTCATGATGCATATTTAAGACTCCTTTCTCCTTAGTGTAAATGAATCAAAAGTCTTGTGGCCTGCATACGCAACTCCTTAGCGGGATAGTCCAATTGGCAGAGACACGGGTCTCATAAGCCCGTCTAGTGTAAGTTCAACTCTTACTCCCGCTCCCAATATTGCAGAGTAAAACAGTATGGAATTGGGTCCATATCTGAAATGGTTTGACTCCATTCTCTGCGACCATGGAGAAGTGGCCGAGTGGATTAAGGCTACAGTCTTGAAAACTGTCGTGCGGAAACGCACCGTGAGTTCGAATCTCACCTTCTCCTCCATTTTTTAATTTACGATATATAGAGTTATATTAAGTTCTATATATCGTTTTTTTATGCTCCCTTAGTTTAATGGTTAAAACGGGTCGCTTATAACGGCTTAATGCGGTTTCGATTACCGCAGGGAGCACCATTATGTCTTATTGCATTATATAAAAATGTTTTCCTAGAGCATAAGAATATATTGTAATAAGATATTTTTATAATACGCAGCACTATTTAGTTTTATTTAATTACAGAAAGGTGAGTATTAAAAGTAACTTCTCTGCATATATAAAACGACTTATACATTATACATTTCAAAGTGCTGCGTATTTTATATTTTAAAGGAGACGAGACTATGAGAAACATTACAAATAATACTTCACTCGAAGATATTATTTATGATTTAAGAAATGAAGATAATATGGAAGAACTTGCTTTATGGTTAGAAAATAATGTTGTAGAAAATAATAGTTCTTATTGCTCATATGATGATGGATATGATCAAGGACATGAAGATGGCTATGAAGAAGCTATGGAAGAAGAAGAATCTGAACATAAGGATATGATCGATACATACAAAACAAAATTTGAAAAAAGATTAAAAAATATTTCGGTAGAAGAATTAAAGAAAATCTTCGAAGAAGTTTTTGAGGATAACTAATTATGATACGAAAATTTAGAAGAAAAAATGTTTCTAGAATTTATCGATGTTGTTCTGATTATGCAATAGATCATGTTGTTCCTAGAGTATCTGAAGAATTAAACGGTAAAGCTATTGTATATAAAACAGCGAGTGGATGTGAGCCACAAAAGATCTTTAGATTCAGACATGTAAATTATAAGAGAGCATGTAATATGATTATGTTTTTTAATCCAGGAAAGGATTTAATGTGATGATTTCAGAAATTTTATTCGACATCGGTTTAGTTGTTTGTGCAATTGCCGTTATTTATGGCGGCGTTCAAGGATTGTTTAGTCTTAAAGAATCTGAAAATTCTCAGTATAGAATTTTTGCACTTTTATTCTGTGCTACTTTTGTATTGTTACTGCTATCTGAGTTATTAAAATAAAGTAATATATAAGTATTATTATTTTGATGCACGAGGTAGTAGATAATTGATTATTTCAGCAATTTTAATGAGTTTAATAATTTTATTCTTTTCTGTCATGATCTGTTGTCTAATTATTGGTTTACACAATAGCACAGGATCCGGATATGACAAAGAAGACTAAACAATTTTGTTTCTATTTATATTTATTTTTGACTTTAGGATTTGGAATCCTAGGTCAATTCTTTGATTTATTTAACACATTCTTCAGCATATTGCTTATGCCGATAGCATTATTATCAGCCATATTATTGTCGATCGCTTTCCTTGTTATTATTATAGGAGCGACTTCATACGTGATAGAAATATTCGGTATTAGCGATATATTCTATACTGAAGAAAAGCAAAAAGAAGAGTCATTTTATGAAAAATTAATAAAAAAAATTAAGCCTCCTAAAATATAGGAGGCTTTTTTATTGGAGAAATTAATATGAAAGGCATAGCCGATTTCTTATTTTTAGTATTTGTAATCTCGATGATTATATATTTCTATCGGATATTTAAAAACTAATAAAGTAAGTAGCATATCGCCCATCTTCTTTATTTAACATTAAAAGCTTTTGGCCAGCTTTAGAAAAATTACGTCCATCGACCGCATATCGATCACTACCGCATAGTGATGGATTAATAATCATTTCGACGCCTTTAAGGTCGGCTTCTCTTGAATGATGGAAATGACCCATTACGATATAATCTGGTATTTGTTTCGTAAATAATGCTAGATTATCGATCGCTTTATTAAAATTATCTTTATGTCCATGGACACCGACAATACGTTGTCCGCAAACATTAGCCGTGATAATTTCATCGTCGACTGTGTTTTCGTTAAAATGGATACGATCATTTCCTTTTAGTCGTTCTTTTAAGAACCAAGGAATGATATCACTAAATGATTCACCATTCATAGCTTCTTCTTTAGAGGGAGTAACTCGATCGTGATTGCCACGGCAGAAATATAGTTCTAAATTAAATTCTTGGCTAAGATTGTTAAATAAATGACTTAGCGCTTCTGTTACACCGATAGTTTGTTCGATAAGATTTTCTTGAGATTCGATTCGTGTTTGAACATGAATGCCGCCGTTGATCATATCGCCTAACGTTAAGATGTGAATAGTTTTAATATTGTTTAGTAAGCAATATTCTCTTGTTTTATTCATTAACTTTTCGACACGTTCGTCGAAGATTTCGTTATTGAATTTATTAAAGAAATTGTCGCTTACTTGTCCACGATGCCAATCACTTAATAATAGTACAGCTTCAGACTCGCCGCTTTGAAGATCTTTAAACTCGTATTTAAGAGGCTCAATTTTAGAAATGGCCTTGACGATTAATTCTTTTAGAAGGAACTGATCGCTAATCGATTTTAAATGTTTATTAAGTTCAGATCGGTTTTTACTATTTACATTCTTAGCGTGAGCGTTAAGAAGCATATCTACAGCGGCTGACGTTAATTTTTCGTCGGTCGATGCTGGCGCAAGATTCTTTTTAAAATCGTTGAAGTAACTATTAATAGTTGTAACGTCAAGATCTATTTCAAAAAAAGTCTTAGCCAAAGCACTAATACTTTTTACTGTTAGTTTATTGTTTTCTTGTTTAGCAAGATACATGCGATATAACCAAGAGACTAAATCTTCGTTTGGCTCTGCCGCGAATAATGATTCATAGTTTATATTTGCCATATTATTTAAAATACCTCATATCAAATAAGTATAATTAACTATTACTATTATATCTTATTTTTTGTCACATGTAAAATATATGAAGAACTTTCTATACCATGAAATCATTTGTTTGTCTCATACTGATTTGGTATAATAGATTTAGTAGTTCTGTATGTATTCGAGTACTATATGTAGTATATTATGCGTAATATATATTCTGCTCTATTGTATAGAACACTTTCTTTTTTATATCGCGATTAACAAGAAAGGATTAGAAATATGAAAGTATTATTTGGCGGAGATAACCGGATATCTCTACCTGATAGCACTAGAATGATCGGAACCTTCATCGAAGGCATGGACGAGCTTATTCCTAATGCAAACGGAAATTTACAGTATGTACGTTTTAAATACGAAGGTCAACAGCCTTTAAAAGTTTATACTCTTAAGCATTTATATGCTGAAGATACTAAAACTGTCGTCGTTACTTCCAACGTCTATTGGATGACGGAGAATATCGAAAAAACCGATATTCAAATTGGCGACGTTGTTCGTTTCAATACATACGATAAAGGTTGGAAAGTAACCGATATTACCGATACCGTAGAAGATGCATATTCTATCGAGTTTGCTAATGGATCTCGTTCTGTTGTCGTCGAAGGTTTCGAACTATTAATTAAGAATGAGGTTTAATTAATGTTTGTAATTAAGAGAGACGGCCGCAAGGTCGACTTCGATAAATCTAAGATTGTTGTAGCCATAGGTAAGGCGCAACATTCTTTACTTAAAGATAATGAAAAAATAGCTAATGCTATTGCTGAAGAAATAACACAAGAAGCTCTTATGCTTCAGGAACTGGATATTAAACGTATTGAAAAGATGGTATTCGATCTTCTTGTTAAACATAGACAAAAAGATGTAGCTCGCGCTTATGAAGGATATCGAGCAGTGCGTGAGTATCAACGAATAAATAATACATCAGATGATGATATACTTACATTAATTGATGCAACTAATAAAGAAGCACTTAACGAAAATTCAAATAAAGATGCGTATATTATTTCTACGCAACGTGATTTAATTGCTGGTGAAGTATCTAAAGATATATCTAGAAGAAAAATAATTCCGATCGATATTGTAAATGCTCATGATAAAGGCATTCTTCATATGCATGATATGGACTACCAGTTGCAAAAAATGCATAATTGTGGATTGCCAAATTTTAAAGATATGCTTGCAAATGGAACTGTCGTAAATAAAAAGAAAATTGAATCACCAAAATCTTTTCAAGTTGCATGTACAGTGTTGAGCCAGCTCTTCGCCGGGGTTGCATCGAACCAGCTGGGCGGGCAAACAGCGAACAACATTGAAGAAATTTTAGCTCCTTACTTAAGAAGATCTAAAGAAAAATATGAAGAGATTTTTAGTAATGAGCAAAATAAAGATGTACTCGTTGCAACAATGTTGAAAAAAGAATTAAAAGATGGTATTCAAACATTACAATATCAGATAAATACACTCATGACAGTGAACGGTCAAGTTGGCCCCTTACTATAGTAATATAGTAAGTGGAGGCGGTGAACACACAAAAGTGTGGTGTACAATCAACGATAATTAGTGTTCCGTAATAAATGACGGATAATGATTGTGCTAACCGGGAAACCAATGATCATTTATGAAGCCTTAAATATTATTAATAATAAAAGATATATCGGACAAACAGTTCAAACATTAAATAAAAGAAAACAACAACACATTAATAGTATTAAATATAACAATAGCAAATGTATTGCTTTTGTTAGAGCTATGAAAAAATATGGTGTTGAAAATTTTAAATGGAGAATTGTTGACGATGCTGAAACATTAGAAGAATTAGATAAAAAAGAATCTTATTGGATTGAATATTATGATACAACAAATCCAAATAAAGGTTATAATTTAAAAGGCGGAGGACATAATCCTTACTTAACAGAAGAAGTTAAGAAAAAAATAGGAGATGCTCAACGCGAAGAATTAAATCATATGTATGGCAAAACTGGTAAAAACAATAAAATAAGTAAACCAGTTTTGTGTATTACAACAGGAAAGAAATATTATAGCGCATCTGATTGTGCTAAAGATATGCCTGGATTTGATTTTTCAAAAATATGTGCAGTGTGTCGAGGTGATCGATATACATATAAAAAACATATTTTTAGATATTTAGATTCTAATGGAGATATTATTGATAATGGAAAACCAATTTCTATGGATGAAATAAAAGAAATTAAAAGAAGAATATCTAGAGAAAATTGGGAAAAAGGAATTCATAAATATCAAAAGCAATCCGGTGCCAAGTCAGAAGAGGAATCTTCTGAAAGGTCAAACGACTAGAACATACCTTCTAGAACAGAAGATGAAGTTCGTACATATAAAGTGAAATTCTTTATATGGAAGCGCCGCCCATCCTATTATTAGTAGGATGAAGATATAGTCTACGTAGAGAACGGCTACGCAATCACCGTTCATAACATTGTTTATGCATTTTATGCCAGGTTCAGAGTACGAAGAAGAATGTGCTATGATTACAGAAGAAATTCTTCGTCAAAGAATTGAAGGTATGAAAGGGCCAGACGGTGTTACAATTAGCCCGACGTTCCCTAAATTAGTGTATGCATTGGATGAGCATAATGCTAAGCCAGGAAGCAAATATTATTATTTAACCAAACTTGCTGCAGAATGTACAGCAAAAAGAATGATGCCAGATTATGTATCTGCTAAAATTATGCGAAAAGTAAAAGATGGTCAAGTATTTGGCCCAATGGGTTAACACATAACGGCCCATATAAAACGATGTGAACTGTATCACAAAACAGGTGTCCCTTATGGGGCTAACGGTGAATCCTTAATGGTGATACCGTGCTAAGCGTATTATTACGAAAGTGTAGAGACTATTGGTGATGAATGTAGCCAAGTAGAGTAGAGACGTGCTGCTCGATGCGCATCGCATTTATTATTTAAATAAATGAAGAGATAGTCCAGCTTAATATTAGTTAAGTTGTGTAGAAGTTTCTTATCAGTTTGGTATGATAAAGAAAATAAACCTATTATAGATGGACGCTTTAATAAAGGTGTCGTAACATTGAATCTTCCTCAATGTGCAATTGTAGCAGATGGTAATATTGATAAATTCTGGAAAATTCTAGACGAACGTTTAGAGTTGTGCCACAAGGCACTTAAATTTAAAACTGAAAGACTTTTAGGCGTAAAAGCTAAAATATCTCCATTGTTATGGATGTATGGTTGTTATGCAAGAAAAAATGCAGAAGATACTCTTGATGACTTGATGGTTGGCGGTTATTCAACATTAAGTCTAGGATATATTGGCTTATATGAAACTATTAAATTATTGACAGGTGAATCTAATACTAAACATCAAGATTTAGCACTAAAAATTACTAAGTATATGGCCGATAAGTGCTTTGAATGGAATACTCAAGAAAATTATGGTTATTCTTTATATAGTACTCCAGCAGAAAGCTTATGTTACAGATTTGCTAAGTTAGATAAAGAACAATTTGGTGAAATTAAAGATGTAACTGATAAAGGTTATTATACCAACTCGCATCACGTTGATGTGAGAGAAAATATTAATATTTTTGATAAAATAGACTTTGAAGCGCCTTTCCAAGAAAATGCTACTGGTGGATTTATTGGATATGGCGAAGTTCCTAATATGACGAATAACATTGAAGCATTGGAAACTATTATCCAATATATTTATGACCATGCTATGTATTGGGAGTTCAATACTAAGCTCGATCATTGTATGAAATGTGGTTTTGACGGTGAAATTTTACCTGATGGCCACGGTGATTGGATTTGTCCTAAATGTGGAAATCAAGATCATAATACATTAAAAGTTATTAGAAGAACGTAAACAAAGCCATGCGTTCTATAAACAGCTTATATGCGGGAAGTCCCTTAGAGCTTTAATTACTAAACTATTAACGAAAGAAAATAGTGGCAAGAATAATTACCTTGGTATAGTAAAAAGATTAAAGATTGGGTAATCCGCAGGGAAGCATCGTATAGGTGAACCCTCAGAGACTACCATAGCTGGCAATTTATTTGCATGGTATAGTCCAGACCGTCTATATAAATAGAGTTAAAGTACTAGGAAACTAGCGGTATAAAGGTGGCTATTTAGGAGACAATTTCTGGAACGAAGGTCGAACTAAAGAAATTCAATCTAGAGTACTCCATATTTAAAATTAATAGTTGCATTTAACTATTAAATATAATATAATAAGTTTAGGCATAAAAGAGTTCCTTTAATTATATTTTAAAAGAAGATAACGATTTACTCTTCGCCTAATTATTATTATGAAAGCCGGCATAAAGAAGTTCCTTTAGTTTATAAAAAGTATTGGATGATTTTACTTCTCGCCGGCAATTTTCATTAAGAATAATGGCTGTGATAAATGAAGTCTTATGTGCCTTTGTTTGTCACAGCCATTATTTTATTATATGGAGGAAAAGATGATCAATCAAAAAAAACGTGATGCTATCATTCGATTATTTAAGCGAATCTTAATCGAAGACGGGATTAATCCTGTAAAACGAGATAAGTTATTTAAAAGCGGCATCTATCTTGTCGATGAAGCCGCTAATTATTTAACAGCTAATGATAGTAATACATTAGTAAGTTATTACGGTAATCAATATATCGATCAAATTAATAAATCTACATTACATGGATCTATTAAAGCTGTCGATCTTATGAATTTGGAAGAATTAGAGTTACATCAGGCTTTACACTATCTATCTGTATTTACTCATCAAAAAGACGGGAGTTGTTTCGGCACTATTCCTGTTGATAGAGAATTTACATATATGCCTAATGAATATTTAGGTTTAGATAAAGATCAAGAGCCTGTTAAATTTACGATCGTATATCCGATTACGGTCGATGAACTTATCGAAAAAGTTAAAGATCTTGTGTCCGGTATTGCATTAAAACAAGAAACTATTGAATTATTGATGGAAATTATTCCGTCTTATGTTAATAGATTTTCTATCGACGACTTTAAGAATAAAGAAATTAAAGCATATTTAATTGATGCTGGCTATTATACGCCGTCTAACGCTATCGACTTGATTCGTTATATCTATTATAAGAAAACAGGCAGCACTTTATTTATTAGCAATAAACAGCAAAAAATAATGTTTGATGTTGAGCGTTTTCATTATAATAGTTCCGAACTTTTGGCTTCTTTTACTGAAAATTACGGTGTCGAAGAAATTGCAAAAACATTCAATCGTTATCGCGACTTCTGGATCATGATTAAAAAAGATAGTAGAACGAATGCCAAAATTATTAATAAAGCATCTAAATTAGCAAAAACGTTAAATGTTCCTTGCAAACAATTGCCGCTCGATAATATCTTAAGCCCGTTTATTTTAGATAAAGACGTAATTAAAGAATTAAGTAAGGTTACTTTATTTAAAAAAGTTTCTTTATATAATTATATTCTTAATGAATTAACGCCGTCAGAATATAAATTATATAATATTCGTAACGGTAAAGTATTCGTTAAGAAATCTGGCGAAAGACGATATCCGTCTGTTGCCGCTAGACGATTAATTCTTATTGCGAACTCTATTAGAGAAGAGCTTAAAGATAAAGTCGAAGGCAAAAAATTCTTATTATCTAAATATATTCAATATGCAGTACCGACATCTGAAAAGAATTTTATCGGTAATGTACCAATGTGTTCTAAGATTAATGCAACAAATAATTTCTCGTTCGGTATTCATTGGTTTAACCAAGATAACAAACGTATCGATTTAGATTTACATGCAGAATCTAAACGAATTCATATTGGCTGGAATTGCGACTTTAAAAATAGTGCTGCTACTCATACTGGAGACGTTACTAATGCTCCTAAACCAAATGGTGCAGCAGAGGCTATTTATTTTAAAGATGAATTCAAAGATGATACTGTCGTTATTACTGTCGATAATTATACTAGTTTAAACAGTGTAACGACCAATCTATTCTTTAATTGGTTTATCGATAAAGAAGTATTAGATGCCGATACTGTTTTAAGTATCGATTCTGATTCTTTATATATTAAAGATATTCCTCTTGAAAGTAATGAAGTAATGATCGGTCTTGTCCGTGCAGACGAAACTGGTAAGAAAGAATTTATTTTCTATAATAGTCGATTAAGCGATCAAATCGTTACGACTTATAATCAAAAATTAGAAGGTATTTCTTCGGCGATTAATTCGATTATTGACAATCGATTAATGTTAGAAGATTTAATCGGTATGTGCGGTGGTCTTATTACAGAAGATCCAGAAGAAGCCGATTATAATTTAAACGAAACTAATCTTGTAAAAGATAGTTTTAATTTCTTATTTTAAATAAAGGCTCCATTGGGAGCCTTTTATATTATTAAAAGGATTACTGTATGAAACTAATAGTTATAGACGGTGGCGATGGTTGTGGTAAAGCAACACAAGCTAATAAACTATATGAGTCTTTAAAAAAAGAAAACTATAACGTTAATTTAATTAGTTTTCCTGATTATGAATCTGAATATTCAGCATTTGTTAAATCTTATCTCGATGGAACATTTGGTGGAAATGGTGCTATTAATCCTAAAATTGCCTCCCTTTTCTTTGCGATGGATCGCTATGCAGCATTTCAAACCAAATATAAAGAATTGCTTAATCAAGACGATGCAATTCTTATTTGTGACCGCTATACAACATCGAATGAGTTATATCAAGTCGTTCGTTATGAAAAAGCAACTGCTCAAGATCAGTTTTTGCAATGGCTTGAAAATTTTGAATATCGCTTATTAGAATTACCTAAACCGGATTTACTTATTATGTTACGCCTCCCTATTAGAATCCAGTTAAATTTACTTGCAGAACGGAAAGGCAAGACTGGTGGTAATACTGGCGATATTCATGAAAACGATATTGAATATTTAAAAAAAGTCGATCATGCATATCAGAAAATAGCTAATCGGTATAGTACGATTATGATTAATTGTGCTGATCACAAAGTAATTCGTGACATCGATGTGATCGCAAAAGAAGTATTAAAAAAAGTTAAGGAGTGTGGAGTATTAGATGAACAATCCTGAAAAAGTATTTATTTTAATGGTCGACGATAAAATCGAATCTCTTTGGTATAACGAAGAAAATATTCGTGAAGAATATCAGAACTTCTTGGAAGATGGATATACCGAAGATCAAATTTATGTAAAGACTTGTTACATTAATGATTTTAATGAGTGATAATTATGTTAAACAAAAAAGATCCTTTATACAATAAAAAGATGTCGATAGCTTTAGAGCTTAATAGATTAGAAAAAGAAGTTTCTGGTTATGCTACTGATGACGATTATCTTGGCATTATGGATGATTTAGAAACTGCAATTAATGATTATTATAAAATGGTAGATATGATTGATAATGTGAAGAAATAGGAATAAAAGTTATTTCTATTGAGTGCAATAAAAACTATAGTCATATATTTTTAAATTGTTTGCCTACACAAAGTTCATTAAATATTATGCAAAAAATAAAAGCATATACAAGCAAAATTCTTAGGGAAGAATTTATAGAGTTATCAAAAATGCTAAGTTTGTGGACACAAAATTATTTTGTTTCTACTGATAGTAATTTATGTAGTAATACTATTAAAAAATATATAGAAAATCAAAAAAAACGATATTAAGTGAAAAATATATTATTAGAAAGGCGGTGAATATGATGGCAAACTTTATTGTTCAATTTCTTCTTAAAACAGAAAAATATCAAGAAGATGTTTTAGATAAACGTTTTGAAATTGGCAGACAAATCTATAATTCTTTAGTTAATATAACTCAAAAACGATATAAAGAAATGATTAAAACTAAAGAATATAGAAATCTTATGTCTCAATTATCAAATGATGAGAAGAAAAATAAAGTTATTTGGAAACAAATTAACGATATTAGAAAACAATATGGTATGTCAGAATATTCATTTCATAATGATGTAAAGAAAATACAGCATCATTTTTCTAATAATATAGATTCTAGTACTTCTCAAAAAATAGCTTCCAATCTATGGAGAGCGTACGATAAGTTTTTTTATGGAAATGGTAAAAAAATATATTATAAAAAATATGGCACTATTAATTCATTAGAAGGAAAATCACAAGCTTGGGCTCGTGTATTAGGAAAACATACAAAAGATGAAGGAAAAGAAAGATTTAATTTTAAGACTAATGTATATGGTGTACAAGCAGGTTATGATTTTAGTATAAAAAATAGTGAAAATGGAAAGAGATATACAGGTTTCTATTTTACAAATACAGAAGCTAAAACAAATTTTGAAGATAGATATAGAGCAGAAAATGGATTAATTGTTTCTGATAAATATACAGGAAAAGGAAAACGAATTTTCCTATTTTTTAACAGCAAAGGAGGAACTATGGTACGAAAGGGCTTTAAAAATCTGGCTATTGGGATGGCGGCGTGCATGATGCTTTCGCAAAGCTTTCCCGCATTGGCTCTGGAAAATACGGAAGGCAAGTGGCAGATGGAGGAAAAGGCTTGGACCTTTGTGAATGCCAAGGGAGAAAAGCAGAAGGGATGGATTGTCTCCGAGGGAGCTTGGTATTTGCTAAAGGAAGACAGCGGAACACTGCAATCCGGCTGGTGGAAGAGTCCAAGCGGAAAATGGTTCTGCCTCAATCTTCTTGTTCTGCACTGCATCGTTAGACACAGGAGTGACACGAAGGCG
>ENA-OWMB01000600-OWMB01000600.1-metagenome-genome-assembly--contig:-NODE-600-length-13991-cov-4.997560_pt1 | contig 13991 bp, 26 predicted proteins | sample MGYA00245353_ERZ651112 | MGnify/ENA primary metagenome ERZ651112 (study PRJEB26857, sample SAMEA4031773) | metagenome | biome: human; feature: oral; material: saliva | place: Philippines | collected 2014...
TTATGCAAGCAAATCAAATCGCGCTATGCCAACAAGGGCGACAAGCTGCGTTTCGTCCTCGGTGTCGACCAGCAGAAACAGCGCTATTACGATGTCGAGGATAATGGTATCACGACACCAGCTCGCGTGGAACAACCTGCGCCAACAACTTTCGGCAGCAGTAAAAAGACAACGAGTCGACTTTCGGGCTTGACATAATCAGCAAAGCATCATATAATAACAAGCATAAATTGTTCAACAGCCATATGAAAGGGCCCGAATATATGAAACATGCTAATGCCATCGTTCTTGCTATTATTGCTTTCTTGACACTTGGTTGGGCTGGCGAGTCCGATTATCAAGACGCCAAACGCGAGCAAGCAGAATATTGTCAGAATGTCAAAGATGGCATCTGGCCCGACTTCCGCGAAACATACGACAGCGAATGTCGTTAATACAATCTGGGATGCTGTTTAACGGGCCTACACGTTAAGTAGCGTCCTTTCTTTTTGGTCATGCAGAACGTCATTTTGGAGTGAAATAAATGGAAGTGTTCGAAGTATATTGCTTCGATTGTGAAGTCAAGAGACCGCTGAAACGGTTCACATCATTCGAAGAAGCCAAAAAAAAAATTCTTGTTTCAGCAAAAACAAACGAGGTCGTTCTCGTATGGGATTCGACGAATTGTGTTATAAAAGGATTTCGTATATGACCGTATTCAATACAGAAAAGACAGCCGAGCAGTATTTGGACAGTCGACCGTTCCTCAACCCAGAGCCGGGGCTGGTCGACACTATCAACAAGAAGTTTCCGGCGATCTGGGACTTGTATAAGCAGATGCGCGGATACGACTGGTCGGAAGATGATATCACTCACGAGAGCGCGCTTATCGACTTCGAGAACGCACCCAAAGACACTTGCGACATGATGCTCAAGACATTGATGTGGCAATGGGAGGCAGACAGTGTCGCAAGTCGAGCACCTACCGTGATTATAGCGCCGTTCAATCCGGCAATGGAAATCTGGGCAGCAGAACAACGCATCACAGACAACGAAATGATACATGCGGCCTCATATTCCGAGATAGTCCGAACCGGTGTGCCAAACGCAACGACAGTCATCGAGCAGCTTCTGGCAGAGACAGAGACGTTCCGCCGACTCGACACCGTTGCCAAGACTCTCGGCGAGATTCAGCACTACTCGCGCACGATTGCGCTTAACGGTGTCGATAGCGAAGAAGCTGCGCTGAATAATCTGGTGTTGTTCTACTTCACGATGTTGGTGCTCGAACGAATACAGTTCATGGCCAGTTTTGCTATCACTTTCACTATTGCCGAATCAAACTGGTTCCAGTCTATTGGCCAGGCAGTCAAGCTGATTTGTCGAGACGAAATCGAAATCCACTGCCAGTATCGCAAGGCAGTCATTCGAGCTATCACAGCAACGCCCAATGGCAAGGCAGCATACGAGCGAGTCAAACCACAAATGCAAGCGATTCTGGACGAAGTGACCGAGAACGAGCTCGCGTGGGCAGACTGGCTATTCGAGGGTCGCAGCTTGCTCGGTACCAACGCCAAACAAATCAAGCAATTCGTTTTGTTCGCAGTTCGCGACGTTGCCACATTCGCCGGCCTGGAATCCGCTCACAAACTACCCAAGGAAAACCCTATGCCGTTCTTGGTCAAATGGATGGATATGTCTGTAATGCAAGCAGCACCACAAGAGCAAGACCACGGTCAATACAAGTTCAACACCGTCACCAACGATCACCAAGACGAAGTATTCGATATCTGACAGAAGGAAACTCTATGAAAAACATCTTTGAACGCGCATACGACCTGGCCAACGAGGTTGTCAAGACGGCACACTTCGACGAGCTATTCGAACCCGTCGAAGCAGACCGCGAAGTCATTATCACCAAGCTGAAAACAGCAATGCTGACAGGCAAATCACTCGACATAAACGGTACCGAGACCGTTCGTCGGTATTCCGATAGCGCGGCAACGATCTATGAAGACACCCTGAACGTCGTTGCAAAACACATGGGAGAACTGGTATGAAATGGCGTGTGACCTATACAGACAAGAACGAAGAACGCTATGCCAGCAGTCATGTTGTCGAGGCCGAATCGGCTCGCTCGGCAGTATCCCGATTCGAGCGCGACGAGTTTAGTTGTGTTCACGACAGATTCCGCGGTGTACCCGACCAACACCGAGCGACGGCATATTCCAAAACCCGAAACTACTATGTGGAGCGCGTATGAATTCCGAACTTTTCTTCAACAACATCACCTGCATTGACCATGCCTTTATTGACAATCTGGGTAACATCGTCGGCGGCAGCTTTCATCCGATTATCACTGTCAAGGGCAGAGTAACAGAAGACGAATCTGTCGTGGTCGACTTCTCGTCTGGCAAGAAAGCAATGAAATCCGTTATCGACCACGAAGATGGCAAGATTGGACTCGACCACAAATTGTGGGTCATCCCCGGCTACTCGGCTTGCATGGTCAAGAACTATTCCGATACTCACTACGAAATCGAGACTCGCAATGGTTCTGTCCTGCGCCTACCCAAGACCGATGTGCATACTGTCAGCGTGAACTTTGACGGTAGCATTGCCAATACTGTCGCTCGAGATATTGCCGCCATTCTCGGTGAGCAGATGCCAAGCTTCGAGTTCGATGTGGAACTAACCCAGCAGCCGTTCGCGATTACCGACACACCAATCATGTTCCGGTACTCGCACGGGCTCAAGAACAGTACCAGTTACGGGTGCAAGAACATTGCCCACGGCCATCTGAGCTTCTTCGAGATTACCGAGCGCGGCAACGATTGGCGAGCAGATTGTGATGACTGCAAGACCGGAGACCGAATCATTCGAGATACGCTGAACGGTATCAGCGGATCGATGTTTATCATGCAAGACAACATCGTGGCACAAGACGATAACTGGATCGAGTTTGCATACGAAACCCCGCGAGGGCAAATGTGGGCACGAATTAACCGCAACGAGCAAGCCAACATCATCGTGCCGACAGAAACCACGATTGAGTATCTGGCCGAATTTGTTGCTCACCGAATGATGAGCGCATTGCTGCTGGCCAAGGTTCGCGAGTTCCGCATTTCCGAGGGCCTACAAAAAGGGGTCGTGTATCGCTTGGATGCTGACTCGGGTAATGTGATTTTCTAGACGATTTCTCGGTAAATATTGGGACAATAACCATAAGCCTAGGACCACCTAATGTTTACCGAGAACGTTATAAAGACATTGCTCGAATTTGCCAAGTATATCAGCTTTCGGCGGGGTGTGATGCTATTCTCCGCCGGTATTGTAGTTCTGATACTGTGGAAGACAGACCCCGCCAAGATTATTGAGCAATACACCACACCACAGCCAGTCACTCAGAAGAAAGAATATGTTGTTACCCCCGAAGGGTATTCTGATAGCCAACCAGTGAAAAATATAATTTCTGCCATCAAGGAACCGAATATTCATTTCATTGCTGTTTACAAGTTCTTGCCGAGCAGCAATAACATATACGAATATCAGGGCAGGATGATTGTTGCGTCTAGCACCAACATGGAGCAGCTCAACGAGCTTGGTGTGATATGGGTACCGATAACATCGTCTTATCACATTATGGAAGTCATTCTATCGGGTCGTTCGACAGTGTCTATACTCAAGGGCACTGATTATATGATGGGCGATATAGTGGACGATAATCGGATGATCAATAAGGACTATCTGAGACACCAGAAAATCAATGTGATCTATAGGTTCCCTATCAAGAGCAAGAGTGAAGTGATCGGCTATGTTCTCATATACGCATATCGGCCGCTAGACGAAAGTGTTATCGAGGATATCGACAAACTAGCAGCAAGATTGGGAGTTTACCTATGAACAGAAGCCTTCTTTTGTGGAACCGCGCCATTCACGCAATAACACCAACGCGGGTATTGTTTCTGTTGACTGTCTATTTGGTGTGCCGCCTGATTGTGTCGACATACGAGATGGTCGAGCATAAGAACGTCATCATATCAGACTACGAGACAGAAATAAGTCAGCTCAAGCAAAGCAATAACGAGCTCGTGTCTATTATAGTCGAACAGAACAAAATCATCGATGCTGCCATTACGGATAAGGAAGTCAGTCAGGAAGAACTGCTCGATGTTCGGACGAGAACAGAGCGCGTTGTAACGACAAAGGTCATCACACGAACATCGGTCAAAGAGAAACCAGTTCAAATACCGTCTGCGAGGCTGAAAAATATCGATACGTTATGGAGGAAGAAATGAAAAGTTTGCTACCACTGCTGTTACTATGTGGGTGTGCTGTTGCTCCGGAATGCAAGGTGTCGCCAATGGCAAATAAGCCCAATCTGCAAATCAGAAACATCACTTCAAACACGAATCCCGACAAGGCAATCGAAAGTCTTGTCAACTCGCTCGAAACGTCGGTGAAGTATTCGGCGTCACTCGAGAAATACATTGACCATTGCACGAAAAGAAAGACCCGATGAAATTATTTGACAATCCCCACAAGAAATACCTCGACCACGGTCATGTCGTTTTGCTCGACCATATGGGCAGCGACATCGATATTGAATATGCTGCTCGGATGAGCTATGCCGATGGAACCCGAACCGTCAACGACACGCGTCGCCTGCTCGACTACCTGATGCGACACGAACACACGAGCCCGTTCGAGATGGCCGAGTTCAAGTTTCAAATCAAGATGCCCATTTTTGTCATGCGCCAGGTAGTAAGGCACCGCACTGCTAGCATGAACGAGGTATCACTTCGCTATTCTGTCGCAACAGACGATTTCTATCTGCCAGAAGCAAACCGCATGAATACTCAATCGGCTACGAACAAACAATGTTCCGATGATGCGGTCGTCGAGAAGCCGCTGTTCTGTCAGCAGGTGATTGACGAAGCATGTCACGATGCTCTCGATTCGTATAATGTGTTACTGGAAGAAGGAGTATCTCGCGAACTGGCTCGGTCTGTTCTACCAGTGGGTGGCTATACCGAGGTCGTATGGAAGATTGACTTGAAAAACCTGATGCACTTCCTGAAACTGCGCCTACATTCCCATGCCCAGAAAGAAATCCAGTGGCTTGCCCAGGCCATGTACGACCTGATAAAAGACACAGGCAAATTCGACCTGACACTCGACGCATTTGACCGCTATATCCTGAACGGTTGCAAGATGAGCAAGCTCGAGATGAAAGTGCTGAAAGAGCTCGTTGCGACACACTCGTCCGAGGTGTTGGACTTGCTCGATGCCGAATCTGGTCTGTCATCGCGGGAAAAATCAGAATTTCGGGCAAAACTGGGATTATGATATGACCCATTGAAAACACACCATATTAACAATTAACCATTATTTTGGTGTTTTATGGTTTGAAATCATGGCTTTAAAGTGTTAAGACCGTCAAAAAGATGGCTCAAAATGACCCTGTTTTGTCTTTGATAGGGTCTGGGTACCCTAAATTCGACGAAAGGGGCCATTTAACGCCATCTTTTGAAATTCAATAAGGAAATCAAATGAGTAAGTACAATCGAACCATAGTCGGCAAAGACGGAAATACTGCCGTAGTTGATGTATACGATGTTCTGGTTGCGTTCGACGTTCGATGCCCCGCAATGCAACACGCAATCAAAAAAATGCTCTGCTCCGGCTTGCGTGGTCACAAGGACTCGACACAAGACAAGGCAGAGGCGATAGAGTCTATCAAGAGAAGTATCGAATTGGAAGAATCGAGATGCAAGACTACAAATGCTGTGAAATTACCATAGACAAAGATATTGCCAGTTTCTGGGTAACGATTGCGATTATCCTGGCAACTATCAAACTCGCGTTCGTTCCTGCTATCAGCTGGTGGTGGGTTACTCTTGTGTTGCTGATGCCATTACTGATTGCCGTTGGTGTTACTGTACTGATGGCTATTGATGTCGTGGTTCGGTGGGCGTGTCGGCAAATGTGCGCGCAATTTCAATCGCGTGTTCGTCGATAGAAGTATTCTCGGCAACATCGGCATACAGATGGGGATACCAGCAGCCGTTGATGTTGTCGTTATACCAACGATCTGGCTGCTCGAGAATATTGAACGCGAACTGATACTTCACTTCGAGGTAATTCATGTGGCGTTCTAGCTGACATATTGCAAGCACACGGCGCTCGAATCTATCGTAGCCGTGTGCTTTTATAATGGCCTTTATTTTGTCGGAGCTAGACCAGTAGTGTTGCCAATCGGATTCGACCGTTGTTCTGCGCTTGTCTGTTGGTTTGAGCTTGCGTTTCGACCAGAATGATTTTTTGCCCAGGTACATCATACCGGTTTCTTTGTCTGTTATCAGGTAGACAAAGCCATGCGCACCTGTCGGAACTTCGTTGAGTTCTTGACCGTTGAACAACCATTTGTTCGAGTATTCGCGCTTCTTTGCCATGTGGCTTCTCCGGATATCTGTTGAAGTTATTATTTAAAATGTGTTGACCATTATGCCAATGTGTCATATAATAATCACACGATTTAGTTCTCTCCGAAAGGAATATTCAGTATGTGTCATCTTGTTATCGTTGGCGACAATATCATGGTTCAGACCAGAGATGCTCGATATAGTCTCACAGACTATTACGGCATCAACTATAAGGGTTGTTGCTATGTCGACGGCAAGGCAGTTAGATTTGTCGTTCGAGGCGATGATATTCAGTTCATGTGCCATTTCACGGAAACGGCAAAACAGATTATTCGGAACAGAAAGGTGGTGTTATTATGACAGTCGAATGGTTAATCATGCTTGGCATCGTATTATGCTTGGGTATGTGATGAAAACGAGATGGTTAATTGCGATTGGGCTTGTGTTGTGTCTGAGTGCCTGCAACGATAGTTCGTCGACTAATACCAACGGAGCCGATGTTGGAGACCCTTGTCTGATATACGACCCCACTCAGAATGTTTTCTTGAATATATGTGTTGACGACGATTAAGTCATAGAAATGGACCGAAGCCGCCATGTTTGGTGACCTCGGTCCATTTTGTTGTATTAGCAGGTTGCTCGGCTAATCTTCAGCGCGTTGGCGAGAATCTTGGGCGCACCGTCGCCGCTCGTTACCGACTTGCTCGTGGTCAGATAACCGACCCAGAGCAGGTTACCGCCTTCTTGTGCGTCATAGATGCCACAGCCTTGGATCGTTCCCCAGTTCCCCGATGGGACTTGAAATGCAATATCACTCGCGTTTGAATATTCCTGATTGACACCCGACGGACCTTGCCATCCCGTGTTCTGCTGAATGGGCACTCGGGCATACGATGTACCGGATGTCGATACTTCTGTTCCGCCCGCACCATTGAGTTGTGGTACGGTAGTGAACAACCCGACATAGAGAACAGTCGGTGGAGTGAAGTCTTGGCCTTTCAGAATGTGACCCATGGATTTATTAAAGAGATAGTTGCTCGTTGTAGATGAAGCCATTCGTATTATTCCTTTTCTCAATAGACGCTATTATTTAATTCAATTCAATTCGGGTTGCCTTGATAGCGGTATTGCCGCCGCTTGTGTGATTGGTGTTACTGCCAACATCGATTTGTTGATTACCACCCACCGTGAGCGTGTAGTTTCCGTCGACTGTTGTCGTCATATTGCCTCTCACCTTTGTATCGACATTGCCATCGACATCGATGGTCACGTTGCCCTTTATCTTGATAATAGCATTGCCGTTGACATAATGATGGTCGTTGTCGTTTACCACGCGGTACGACTTGTTCACAGTCTGACTGACAAGAGTGCCGTCGGGCTGAATCTCCGACCAGGTACCTGCAGGATGCTCGATTGCATATCGTTCGGCACCGGGTGTGTTGTCTGCCTCGATAATCACATTGCCCTCGCCGCTTATCACATGATTGTGTGGATATTGCGCGGCATACTTGGTCGTCGGGGCATCGCTGTGATAGCTTGGCTTCTTGTGCCCGCCGTTGCCAGTAGCGAGCGGATGAATATCGCCAATGCCGTAGAGCGTTCCCATGATAACCGGTATCTGAGCAAGGTCGCCATCGGCAAAGAATCCTACCACAGTGGCATCTTTCTGAATGCCAGTTGGGCTATGACCAATCTTGTTGTATGACGAGCTCTGAATTGGTGCCATGACAGTCGCCCAAGGCAAATCGGCATCTTGTATCTCGTCCTGGTGGTAGCCGTAGACACGAACCTTGATTCTGCCGAGTTTCATCTCGTCCTGATTGTCTACTGCCTTGCCAATCCACCATGTGAAGTTTCCGAAATTCATAATCTGTTCTGTCCGACGAATTATTTGTCGGATATTTAACTTTCGGGGTTGACGAATTTGAATCGGCGGTCTATAATAGCCACATATTGTTAAACAACACCACGAGAAAGGGCAAATATATGAGTAACGTGGGTTATGATTCGGCAGACTGGGGTATGGATGGTTGGTATCGTCGACAAGAAGAAGCAGACGCACGACAAGATCACGTGGAATCGTGTGTTGGCACATATTATGCCGATTGTGTCGATATTGCCAATTCTATTGCTATCCAATACTACAACTGCAATGGCGAAGACTATTACGAAAGCGATGAAGAGTTTCTGGCAGACGATGATGGTTGCTGGGCCGAGTGGTTACTCGACGAAGCTAAGAAACAAGGCGAACATTGTGCGACTGCGATGGAAGAGCTAATCGAGCACAACGAGCCATTTACCCGACCCGAATATGTTCTCGAAGTCATTCGCCGATAATTCAGACCCAATAAGAAAGACCCGTGCCAAACAGGCTTGGGTCTTTCTTTTTGACTCTATTTTGACCAACCATTCACGAGCTCGATATTGTTGAAATAACTCTCGTGCGTGATATAGTGGGCAACAGCGGCAATCAGATACTTGCCCTTGTACTTGTCGTCGAGCTTGTCTGGGTCTTTGATGCTGTCGTTGCTCGGCACATCGATCTCGCACGTTTCTCCGAGCCATCCGAAACTACTCGCGTGGCCGAATGTTTGGATTTTCAGCTTGTTCTGTTCGGACTTGAATAGCTCTTGTCTGCGCGACTTGAACCAGTCTCTACCGGTGTCGAGCAGATTGTTCCCGTCGATGATATTCTTGTGAACGGGCAGAAACTTCCAGACAGCAGCCGCGCGTTCGCCGCTCGGGGTCGCTTGCCATTGTTTGGTCAGCATATCGAACGTGGCCACTGTTGTTCCGCGATAGCCGTTTGCCAGGCTGCCAATCTCATCGAAGTGGTCAAACACGAAGAACGAGAATTCCAGGTTGGCATTGTACTGATAGTCGCCATTCTGTTTGATGCCCGTTGGTCGCTGAACGAACTTGGCCACGGGCTTGCGGTTGAACATCTTCGACAGCGACTCGAATCCGAACTTGTTGGTCGCCGCGTCCTTTGTGAAGAACACAAAATCTGCCTTGCCCGAACATCTCGCTGTTCGCATCATGTGGGCGATGGCATCGAGCGGGAGAATGTTCGGAGCGAGCCAAGTTACCGTATCGTCTGCTCTCGACTTGTCGCGACTGCCGTCATTCTTTTTGAATGGCGTGTGTGGTCGATGCTGCTCTGGGGTCGGTTGCTTGTCACCGATGGTTCCGCCCAGACAATCGGTCACAATTGACTCGACAATCTTGTCGTGGGTCTTGTCTCTGAATGCCTTCTTGACGCGCTGTTTGGCGTTCTCGAGCATCCCCTTGGTAGAACATTTGAGCACCAGGCTGACTGTGTTCTGAGATTGTTGGGTTCGGTCTGCTATCTCGTGGACGAAACAGTCGAACTTGTAGCGGTTGTCTGTGTCGTGCCCCTGCTTGGTCTCGAGCATGATTGATACAGTGGCACCGGGACGAATCTTGCTCGCGGCGTTGACAGTATCGACAATCTCGATATTCGCCGACCAGACGGGGGTCATCAGGTCCTGGAATATCATCAGGGTGACGACAGAGTCTGTGGCGTGCCGACCGTCTATCATTACCTCGAACCCATGCAAGTCACCGAAGCCGGATTTCTTATTCTGCATTGACAGTCTCCTTGAACACTTCGGCAAATGTGTTGATATATGCCGGGTTGACAATCTTCATTCGGGTTCGAGCGTTGTTCTGCTCCATCTCGTAGTCGAGATGACTGACCGGAATGATATATTCGGCAAGAGTGCCGGCTTTCCATTGCTTGCGAAATTCGATAGAACTTCGGTCGTCGCATATCAGCCCGGTTCGGTTGTCTATGAACCAATGAAGCGCGTTCTCGTCTCCGTATTTGGCTCGTGTCAACTCGACGAGAATATCGTTATTGACGGGTAAGTCGCAGAACGGGTCGACAATATTGTTGACGAGTTGAATCACCCACCAGTATTGAGTGTCGCCATAAAACTGCTGCGACAACGATTCGAGCGTACAGTCCACTCGAACAATGACATCCTTGTACAAGAATGTCTTGTCGATATTCATCCGTTTCAGGATGACAGATGCGACAATATTAGACAACTCTTGAGTCTGCTCTATCTTGTATGGTAGGGTTGGTATCAAGTGAAACATTATTTGCCTCGTCTTTTCTTGGATTTGACAGAGTTCTTGGCGTCGTTCCAGACCACGCGCTCTGATTGTTTCTGGAATTGTTGTGTCGGTAAGAATGCAACGGTATCCCAGTACGAGCTATCGATACGAATGACCTTGGACTTCACTTGGGTGAATAGATAGCGTTTCAGGCAATGTTGGAATGCCGGGATATCTTTCATCTTGCTCAACATTGCATAAGACAGTTTCATGTATGTGCGAGTACCATTGGTGCCGGTCTTTATTGTCGTTTCGAAGCTCATCAGCTTGTCGAGCATCTTGGCGCGCATCTTGATGGGCAGATAATGTAAATTGATGCCCAGAAAACCATCGGGATAGAACTCGATGGGAATCATCAGAGGAAACGCATCCCAGTAGGGCAGGGTATCATGGTGCTTAGCCCGATAGACAAACTGGAACATTCCACCCACGAAGGGCTTGTGATTCGAGCGAACCGGTGCAGCAAACTTGGGGTCGGCAGTAACAGCAGCACCACCCCGAACAGAGTTGATGCGCCCTATATACCATTTCATAGCACCACGTGTCTTGCTCTTGATAGCAGACGCGGTCATCTTTTCGAGATTGGATTCGATAGTCATAATAATAGGCTCCGGCAAGGGATTATTGGATATTTACCTTTGCCGGAGCCTAGATTTGTGTTGGTCACCAATCTTCGTCGATGTAGTATTCGTAGTCTGCTAACTTCGATACCCAATATGCCAGAAATGCAATAACGAGTACCAAAGCAATAATTTCTGCTAGTGTCATAGTTTGTATTTGCTTGGATTTGCTGCCACTGCGTCGTATGAACGAACGAAATACACCCATTTGTCGCGTTGGGTTTTGATTTTGCCGTCTGCCCATTTATTCATTTCTGAATATGCTTCTTCTTTTGTTTTACCGCTATCGACCAGGCCGGCCAATTGTGAACGGTATCGTGATGCGAGTGTGTCTTTATTGGTCTTGCGTTGTTTGGCCACTACTACATCTGCCACGATTTGTTCGCGTGTGAAGCGTTGGCGGCTGCCGTTCACTGTCAGGCGAACCTTTCCGCTGTCTTCCCATTTGATTGCCTTTTGTGTATTACGATTTACGACAACATTGTTTTTAGTGTCGAAGCCGTAGTTGGTGTTGATAACAGCGTTGTTGAAGTTAGCGAGTTTCATATATTTGCCCTTTCTTGGCGTTGTTTAACAATATGTGGCTATTATAGATTCACAGATGTCTGTTGTCTACCATATTGAATGTTAAATTGTGTTAAAGTTATTTGATGCCCAATTCGTGTTCTGTCATCACGATAAACTTGAATCCGTTCTGTCTGCACCATTCTTCTGCCGCTCGCCACTTGTCCTGGTTTTGTTGATAGGTGAGGCATTCGTTGATGTAGCGTTGTTCCGACTTGGCCGTTCTACGCTTTGGCTTCACGGGCGGGTTCTTTTCTGCTGCCGGCTTGACTTCGATAGCGAGCTTGCTGATAGAGCCGTCTTTCAATCGCAACTTGACAAAGAAGTCGATATAGTAGCGTCGAACTTTCTGGTCGACGGTGTGCCAGTATTTGATGGGTAGTCCCTCGCTGTTCCACTGAATCACGCTCGGATTGCTGTCGCACCAGATGGCAAATTTCTTTTCCCACGAGCTGCGCATCACGATGTTATTCACGTCGCCAACATACTTCTCGGGGTGTTTTGGCACAAAGCGAAATGGCTTCGGAAATCGTTTCATATACCACCAATTTGATAAATAACGATTATTTATCTTTGGAGTCTAGTATCATGGCCATCATGAATTATCCGAGCGGAATTGGCTCCGACACCGATGTCAATCCCGGCTGGATTCAGTTCGACATATTCGAACGAAAGTCGCCGAAAGACAGCATCCCACTCGACACTATCAATCTGTACCTACCAAGCAGTATGCGAAACCCATCGACAACATCGTGGGGAACAGACAGCCTCGGGATTCTCGGCAACACGATCGTTGGTGGCGTCAACGACCCGAGTTCGGCATCGTGGTCCGCGGGTGGCGACATTCTGAAACGTGTGGGAATGGGAATGGCGTCGAATGCTGCTGCGGCAGTTATTAGACAAGCAGGCGGCAACGTGAGTTCCGATACGCTGACGGGTGCAATTATGGGTCAGGTCTCTAACCCATACCTGACCGCAGTATTCAAGGGTGTCGACTTCCGCACGTTCGAGATGCAATTCAAATTTGTCCCCGTAACAGAAAAAGACTGCGACACAATCGACAGAATCATCAAGACGTTTCGCGGTGCCGCATTGCCGCCCGGAACGGCGGCTCAGCAGTCTGCCTATCTCGGCTATCCCAACGAGTTTGATATTCGCTATATCTGGCGCGGCAAGGAGAACAAGTTTCTTCACAAGTTCAAGCGATGCGTGTTGACCGGGGTCGATGTAGACTACACCGGAACCGGTATGTGGGCAGCCATGCGAAATGGCTTTCCTGCCGAGAGTAACATGGTGCTTCGATTCAGCGAAATCGAGATTATTCTGCGTGATGATGTTGTTAAGGGGAATTACTAATGACCGATATCAACAAATTCTTGTCACACTTCAAGAGCGGCATTGCAAGCCCTGCGCGGTATCGAGTTCGTTTCAACCTGCCCAAAGGGATTCCGAATGTCAGCGGCAGTGCATGGGAATCGACAGAGGGTAACATTCAGCGTTGGCAGTCGGCACTCAACGGCACGGAGAAAATCAACGTATTCTGTCACACCTGCACGATGCCACAACGAAGCCTGATGACATACGAACACAAGCAGTTGAACGCGCCATACAAGGTACCGTATTCTCAGAGCTATGACCCCGTGTCGTTCGTGTTCTATGGTGACGGTGATTTGTCCGCTCGACGCTACTTCGAGATATGGCAGAATGCCGTGGTCAACATTCAGAGCAACACGATGAACTTCTATTCGGAATATGTCAGCGACGTGATTATCGAGCAGCTCAACACCGAGGGAAATCCGACATACGGCGTTCAGCTTATCGAGGCCTATCCGATGTCGGTCACCGCGATGGACTATTCGTACTCGAATCAGAATACGATACAGAATATCGCGATTGTGTTGACCTACAAATACTGGAAGAACCTATACGACTATCGCAAGGTTGCAACCACTGTTTAACAGAGAAACGGACAGAATCTATCTCGTTATCGAGTGATTCTGTCCGTTTTGTTTTATGCTGTTGGTTCTGCCACCACGTCGGTTAGTTGAATAACAATCTTGCCAAGTTGGAGCTCGACCAATCTCACGAGTTCTTCTGCTTCTGCCTTGTGAGTGTTGTATGTCAGACTCAGATGTGGCTGGTATTCTGGATAAGTGTGTCGAAGCCCTCGTAGTTTCAGCAGCTGATGCGTGTAGCGCAGGCAACTATGGTCGACTAACAACACTACCGAATAGCCGCCATCATCGTTCTCGAACATATC
>ENA-OWMB01000608-OWMB01000608.1-metagenome-genome-assembly--contig:-NODE-608-length-13859-cov-7.924080_pt1 | contig 13859 bp, 16 predicted proteins | sample MGYA00245353_ERZ651112 | MGnify/ENA primary metagenome ERZ651112 (study PRJEB26857, sample SAMEA4031773) | metagenome | biome: human; feature: oral; material: saliva | place: Philippines | collected 2014...
TCACACGTGTGGGTGCTTCGGATAACATTTCATTAGGAGAATCAACCTTTATGGTTGAGATGACGGAGGCTTCAAACATCCTTAATAACGTCACTCCACGCTCTTTAGTACTCTTTGATGAGCTTGGACGTGGTACAAGTACGTATGATGGTATTAGCATTGCATGGGCGATTGTAGAGTATCTACACGAACATTCGCGTGCACAAGCACGTACCCTCTTTGCTACACACTACCATGAATTGAACGAGATGGAGAAGAATTTCCCTCGTATCAAGAACTTCAACGTCTCTGTGAAGGAAGTGGATGGAAAGATCATCTTCGTTCGTAAGTTAGAGAAAGGTGGTAGTGAGCATTCCTTCGGTATTCATGTAGCGGAGATAGCGGGTATGCCTCGTTCTATTGTTAAGCGTGCAAACATTATACTTAAGGAGCTTGAAAAGGATAATTCACAAGTAGGTAGTGTCGGTAAGGCTGCCGTTGAGCGTCTTGACCAGAGCAGAGAAGGTGTTCAACTCTCCTTCTTCCAACTCGATGATCCCGTCCTCACACAGATTCGTGACGAAATCCTCGGTCTTGATGTCAATAATCTTACACCTGTTGAAGCCCTTAATAAACTGAATGATATTAAGAAAATCGTAAAGGGATAGACATTATAAGCACTGACATCGTAGTTTATAGACAGGGTAAGAAAGACAGAGTAACAAAGTAAGTAAGACAGAGTAACAGAGTAAAGAAGACAAAGTACCTTCGTAACTAATCACTGAAAATGAAGAAATATCGATGTTGAAGTGAACTAACTGATAATGAGTAGGAAATGCTCTGATTTGCATAACGCTGCATTGTTTGTAAAAGGCAGGAAAGTGCAGATTTAGGCAGAAGTTCAGTTACCAGAGTGTTACCTTGTTTTGATGTAGGTAACGATGGTGCAGTATTCGGTAACTGAATTATTTTCACTCGTGTGGCTGTTGCTGTGGTCGGCAGTTTTCTGCGTAAGTGAGGAACGCTTTAATTCGGGTAACTTTACCCACAAATATTAAAGCGTATGAAAACAGAGAAAATGAAGGTGTTGCTCTACCTTAAAAAGAGTGGCTTGGACAAATCGGGCAAAGCTCCGATTATGGGACGAATAACGATTGGACGTTCCATTGCCCAATTTAGTTGTAAACTATCTTGTAATCCCGATTTGTGGAATCCACGTGAGAGCAGGATGGATGGTAAGAGTCGTGAGGCGGTGGAGATTAACGGAAAGCTGGAGAATTTGTTACTTTCCATTCAATCGGCTTACCAATCATTGATTGCCAAAGGTTGCCCATTTGACGCAACCGATGTAAAGGAACAATTCCAAGGAAGCATTCATGCACGGTGTATGCTCATCGAAAGGCTGGATATGCTCATCAAAGAGAAAGAAATCCATGTCGGTGTGGACATCGAGAAAGAGTCCCTTTCAAGTTATCATTCCACGAGAAACCACTTGCAGAAGTTTATTCAAAGCAAGTACAAAGTTTCAGACATGGCTTTCTCCCAACTGACGGAAGATTTCATATATGAGTTCCGCCAATACTACTTGGGAGTATGCGGCTTCCAAGAAAGTTCTTTTTTCGCAGTGGCATCATATTTGAAAACGGTCTGTAGGTTGGCGTATCGTGAGGGGATAGCCGACTCCCTGCTGTTTGACAAAGCCCACATAGAAAGAGGAGATAAGATAGCCCCGAAGGCACTCGACAGGGAAGCCTTTGAGAAGTTAAAGGCTCTCCGCTTTGATGACTTGGAAGAAGAAATGGAGACGGCAAGGGATATTTTTCTTTTTGCTTGTTATACAGGTGCTGCGTATTGCGATTTGATGGAACTAAGCAAATCTCATCTTGTCCGTGATGACGAGGGAAATTTGTGGCTGAAGTTCAATCGGCAGAAGACAAGTGTACTATGCCGTATCAAATTGCTGCCCGAAGCCATTAGGTTGATAAACAAGTTTCACAGCGATGAAAGGGAAATACTGCTTTCCTATGTCAAGTACAAGAACTATCAGACTTGTCTGAAAGCCCTACGGCTTCGCGCAGGTATCCCGTTTCCCTTTACCACGCATACAGCAAGGCACACCTTTGCAACGTTCATCACCTTGGAACAGGGCGTACCGATTGAAACGGTGAGCAAGATGCTCGGGCATACCAATGTAAGCATGACCGAACGCTACGCAAAGGTAACACCCCAAAAGCTCTTTGAGGAATTTGACCGTTTCCTTTCTTTCACCGAAGATTTACGTTTAACCATATAAAGACAGCCATTATGAGAAGTACATTCAAGATACTGTTCTATATCAACAGACAGAAAACAAAAGCTGATGGTAAGACGGTCATTCTCTGCCGTATCACCATAGACGGAAAGAGTTCCGCCATAACCACAGGCGAGGAATGCCTGCCGGCAGAGTGGAATACCAAACAAGGACTGACTACTGGCAACAGAATAAACAAAAAGCTTGTAGAGTTCAGAGAACTTGTAGAAAAGATTTATCGGGATTTGCTTGTAAGTGATGGGGTGGTCAGCGTGGAACTTATCAAGAACCGCTTGCAAGGTATTGCCACAAATCCAACAATGCTGCTTGCCATGAGCAAGGCGGAACTGCAATCCGTCAAAGAGTGCGTGGGAAAGTCAAAGGAGGAGGGAACTTATCAGAACCTGTATTACTCAGACAAGATGTTCATCGAGTTTGTCAAGGACAGAGGAAACGAGGATATACCCATTACTGTCATTACGGAAGATTTGTTTGAAGAGTACCGCTTTTATCTTAAAAAGCAAGAGTTGGCAGCTGCAACCATCAACCGCTATCTTTGTTGGCTAAGCCAGTTGATGTACCGTGCGGTCAGCCAAAGACTTATTCGCTGTAATCCCTTTGAAAATGCCAAGTACGAGAAAACGGAACAGAAGATACGCTTTCTGCAAAAGAGCGATGTGCCCAAACTCATGGCCTTGAAAGTAAACGACAAGGAAACAGAACAGGCAAGGCTGATGTTCATCTTCGCTTGCTTTACAGGCTTGGCTGTTTCTGACATGGAATGCCTGAAATATGGACATATCCATACAGCAGCGGACGGGCAGAAGTATATCCGTAAGGAACGGCAGAAGACAAAGGTGGAGTTTGTCGTGCCCTTGCATCCGATAGCGGAAGCCATTATTGAAGATTGCAAGGCGGAACAAGAGAGAAACAGAGGAGGGCAATCGGTTAAAGGAAAAGATAAAACTGAAACAATGACAGATAACCTTGTCTTTCCCTGTGATTGCAGCCGAAGTGTGATGAGTGCAAAGCTAAGCATTGTGGTCAAAGCTTGCGGCATCAGAGAAAGGTTGTCCTATCACATGGCGCGGCATACGTTTGGAACGATGAGTCTGAGTGCAGGTATTCCCATAGAGAGTATTGCCAAGATGATGGGACACGCATCTATCGCCAGTACACAAATCTATGCGCAGGTAACCGATAATAAGATTTCGGAGGATATGGACAGACTGATTAGGAAATATCAAAAGGAGAAAGCAAAGGAGGAAGCGATATGAACGTCAATCGCCATCAAGCAAAAAGAGACCGCAGTTATTTCGAATGGGGCGATAAGATGCAAATTGTCCGCAAAGGAAATGGCGATATAGCCATGACGGAGAATGAACTCGTGGGGTTCTTCGGTGTAACATGGAGGAAGCTCAATTATCACCTGCAACTGCTTCTGAAAACATCTCATCTGCACCCTGACGAAAGGGATACTGGTGAGGAAGAAGTTTTTGTGAACGGACGACCAAAAGGCTATGCACGAGAGTGTAAAAAGAAAGAGGTTATCCCAAAAACCGGACAACCTCTTTTATGAATTTTCATTTGTGGTGTCACCATGAATCGTAATCTCTTCCCAAGTAGCTCAATATCATTACTTTTCAGAGTCACCCTAACAGTATTCTCCTCTTATTGCTCTACCGTCAGACTTCTGCGTTTTGCACATCGTGGAAGTAGATGATTTCTTAATACAAATTAAAAAAAATATTTTGAACTATTGCCATCATTGTTTTTCAATTTTTTGATTTCCCTATCAAAATCGCTTTCAAGCAAATCCATTTCGCGTTTGCGATAGATGGCAAACTCCTTTTCTGCTTTTTCAATCGCCTGTTTATGCGAAATGTTTCCCTTGCCAATCAAAACCTTCCGTTTATGAGCAATAATCTGGTTATCCAATGCTTCTATCCAATCTTTCATTGTCATGGGATTCATTTCCAATGCTTGGAACTCTGCAAAATCCAAGAACCCGGAAACAAGCAGATTCAAACGTTGGAGTTCAATCTCAGACAGGTAGTTTTTAGCGATTTTCACATCGTCCTTAGTTACATAGTAACCTTTGAAGTTTGTCATGCCGACAAACGGCTTTTCATTGTCCACCCGATTGTAGATAACTTCCGCGGCCGTATTCTCATGAACTGCATAGTGCAACTTGTTTTGCACGGTAGCAAAGAACATCTTTGTCATCTCGTCACGAGGATCATAGTCTGTGGCTGTGGCGTAAATATCTGTAATTTGTTGGTAGAAGTTGCGCTCACTGCTACGAATATCCCTAATACGTTGCAATAATTCACGGAAGTAGCGGTTGCCTCCTTGTTTCAACCGCTCATCGTCCATAGTGAATCCTTTTTGAATGTATTCGTGAAGCAGCTGTGTTGCCCAGCGGCGGAAACGAGTAGCCACTTGCGATTGAATACGATAGCCAAGGGCAATTATCATATCAAGATTATAGTGGTCAATGTTACGTTTTACCTGACGATTTCCCTCTTGTCGAACTAACAAGAATTTCTTGTTAGTTGCTTCTATGGCAAGTTCTCCGTCCTTATATATATTGTCCACATGTTGGCTAATGTTTTGTTGTGTAGTGCAATAAATTTCCGCCAACTGATTCTGTGTAAGCCACAGATCTTTATCAGCAAAACGTACCGATACACGAGTTATTTCGTTATCGTCCTGATAGAGTATTATCTTATTCTCATCGATCATAATTAATGATTATCTTTTTTCTTTGAATTTGATCGGTAAAGGCTATCGGTGATTACTCCTCTAAATATATCTTCATTAAGAAATTCCAAGACGCGATTCAAATCTGCAACATTATTAGTTAGTAATACTAATTCATTGTTTTCGTTGATTTGTGCGTTTACTCCATATTTCCTTAAAAGACTAGTTCTCGTTCGAGATGCCTTTCTCATAAAAGTTGCAATATTATCTGTATTGGATAATAATTTTATAAGTCGACGAGTCTTTATATTCGCAATATGTTTTATGTTTTCTGTACTTACATTGATGCCTTCTATCTCTCCAAAGGATTCAATTTCAGTATTTGTGGCTTCGGTGATGAAATCTATTAATGAGAATATCTGATTTGCAATTGTATAATTCTGGAAATACAACTTCCCATCCTCGTATATAGCATGAACTTTATCCTCAACAATAAAAGCTGTGTTATTCATTTTAGTAAATATGTTCCCATGCTCAAACTGTAAGACCATTTTACGTTGTAACATATTCTTCTTGTTAAAAACCTGAAAATAAAATTTCCCGTCATCGTAATAAAATATACTTTTAGGTATGTCCTCATTTATATTATATTCGGACATGTCAGCTTGATTATCTGGTATATGAATAAAATATTCTGGTAAGTTATAATTGACATACGTAATATTTTCCCCATTTCGGCTTACGATATTACCATCAAATACATCCTCTTCTATACCTTCAGGTTTTAATATAGCACCTCCGTTTATAAAGAGATTTCTAACATCGGTTACAATCTCTTCTTTTAGAGATATATACTTTACAGTATTGTCGTGCATCAATGCGTAAAATTGGCTCATAATTATTTGTCATTAATGATTAGACCCATATAATCTGTCAACTCAACAAACGTTTTGATTTCATTCTTATTTCTAATACATTTTTTGGAAATAAGAATATATGTGTTTTCTTCCGTTTTTACCTCATAATAACGATATCCCCATATTGAACACAGTAAATTATAGTTATTGTTATTATAACTTGCAATTGCAATAAAACAACATTGAAGTATTATACACACAAATAATACCATAAAATCAAGTCTGTCAGCAAATATAGTCAGCCAAGGAATTATTGATGATATTACCTGCTCAGCACTGTTTTGAGACAGATTTGAATAAAACTGTGCCTTAATCGTTTTTCCTTTCCCACATTTACAAGATTTTTTGAGAAGGAATATCTTAATGCCAATAAGGCATATTAGCATAAATGCAAAACTTATATTTATGCTCCACCATTCAAAACTATTAGGGATTATGTTATTTTCTAGCAACTTATTCCAATATTGAAAATAATTCTTACTATCCTTTATGATGCCAATTAATCCAAGTGACAAGAATACTGGTGCCGTTACCGTAGCTGTAAACAAAAATTTAGGAACAAAACTTACCATGTTGTATCGCCAGTTATTTAAAAGATGAAAATAATTTGTTTATCTCCTCTTCTGTTTCAAATATGGGTGTTGCTCCATACTCACCATTGAGGTAACTATTTTGGAGCATCTTATCAAAACGCACATTATACGAACCATCCATCCTTCCAAATGAACTAATTCCTTTATTATCTTTTTTCATCAACCATATTTCATCCCTTCTGAATATTTTTTGACTCATTAAAGAACTCTCATGAGTGGTAAAAATGAGTTGACTGAACACATCTTTTGAATACTTATAAAACAATATAATTATTTGCTGAATAAGTGAAGGATGTAAACTACGTTCCATTTCATCAACAACAAAAACTTTTCCACCTTGAATCAAATCCAAGATAAGTGGAATATAATCAAATAAACGTTTTGTACCATCACTCTCATCGCCAAGAGAGAAGAATTCTACATCTGTATCATCGATTTTTTTATGAACGGTCATTAATTTTTTGGCTTTAATTTCGCCATTAATCAAGTTGATTAAATACAAATTATCATCAAAACGTAATGATCCAAAAGCCTCGTCGGTATTGGATTTTGACAAATCTGTTTTTATTGCACGTTGTAAATCCTGAGAAATTCCAAGTTTTTCAAATTGCACTTCAATTAATTTTACGCTATCAACTCCTGTATTGAAGTACCTTAAAATTGCCCCGAAACCGCGTTTGAGGTCGTCATCATCCGCCGCTTTAAGTAGCACACCCTGCTTGTACGGTGTATCAGGAAATATAATTTTTAGAGAGTTTACAAACCAGTTAATAACAATATCCAAATCTTCAATATTTGATACATTCCCATGAATGTTACGACTCATAACCTCATGAAGAAACAATTGCCTTTGTGGCGTTGCCTTTGCTAGGAAAGACAAGAACTGTGATTCTTCTTCTTTGGGATTGAGTTTAAGAAGATATGAAATTTCGAATTTCGATTTTTCTGTTTCCCTTTCAAAAATAACGCTGTCGCTGTTTTTGTTTATTTGTTTTAGCCATTCCGTACTTATCTGCTCTGCATTGTAGCTAAACCCATATTCATACTTTTTGTTACCACAGAGCATACGATAAATAATAGTTGTATCCTTTTTTTTATTTTCGGAACTCAACCGAAAAGGGTAGAAGTCTATTAAGTCACCTGTTCTTGTCCCTCTTAAAACAAGTTTTTTCCCTAAGTCAATTGCTTTGACGAAATTACTTTTTCCGCCAGCATTTGCTCCAAACATTGCAGCAGACTTTAATACCCACTGTCCTTTAATGGGTTCTATCTTATGCTCTTTTTTCAAAGTACCCTTGCTGGGTTGAAGAGAAAAGATTTCCCTGTTTTTAAATGAGAGGAAATTCTCAACTATAAATTGCTGTAACATATACTATCTCATTGATTATACAATAAACTTGTGCAAATATAGAGATAAATTCTCAATAAAACAAAATAATTCGATGTGAATTCAGCTTTTTATGCTGTAAAATGAGTTTTTTTCACATCTACTCTTGTTTAAAGAGAAAAAGTTCATATCTTTGCTGCGTCAATTCGAAATTAAGACCCTGGATAATGGACCAGAGAGTTGACAATCTTTATTATGAGTGACTTTTACTACGTAAACAAAATTGCCCAGCCTACGGGGGAACATGAAGTTCATGCATCGAGTTGTAGGTATTTGCCATCGGTAGAAAACCGAATTTGTTTAGGTTTCTTTGCAAATGGCAAGGATGCTGTAAGAGAGGCAAAGAAACACTATAGCAATGTTGACGGATGTTTCTTTTGCTGCCCTGAGGCACATACAAGGTAAACACTTGATGGAATGAACGGTGAATGGTATGCAACACCTAAGTGTACCGTAGCGGAAACGGAAGATTACCGCATAGTATTAATTAAAAAAATCAAAAGATGGCTAAGACAGTAAAAAAAGGAAGAAGTGCTAAAACGGGGCAATTTGTATCTATCGAATATGCACAAAAGCACCCGAGCACAACTGTAGTAGAAAAGCTCAAAGTTGGCCCGACAAAGCACAGGAAGTAATTTTGAAGCTTTAGGATGTGAGGGTGTGCCTATTTTGACACACCCTCATTATATATTCCATATCAACAGGCAGATGATAAAGGCATATGCCGGTCAGATATATCGATGTTCCGTGCAGTGAACCAAAGGTTCATTCGTTGTAATCCTTTTGAGAACACCAAGTATGAGAAGGAGGAACAGAAGATACGCTTCCTGCAAAAGGGCGATGTAATGAAACTCATGGCAATTACGATGAATGACAGGGGAGCGGAACAGGCAAGACTGATGTTCATCTTCGCTTGCTTTACAGGCTTGGCTATTGCCGACATGGAACACCTGCAATATGGACATATCCAAACGGCAGCGGACGGACAGAAATATATCCGCAAGAAACGACAGAAGACAAAGGTGGAGTTTGTCGTGCCCTTGCATCCGATAGCCGAAGTCATCATCGAATATTGCAAGGCTGAACAGAAAAGAAATGGAGGAATGCAATCGGTGAAAGAAAAAGGTGAAACTGAAACAAGGACAGATAACCTTGTCTTTCCCCGTGATTGCAGCCGAAGCGTAATGAGTGCAAAGCTAAGCATTGTGGGCAAAGCTTGCGGCATTAGAGAGCGGTTATCCTACCATATGGCGCGGCATACGTTCGGCACGATGAGCCTAAGTGCAGGTATTCCCATAGAGAGCATTGCCAAGATGATGGGGCACACCTCTATTGCCAGCACACAAATCTATGCGCAAGTAACCGATAATAAGATTTCGGAGGATATGGACAGCCTGATTAGGAAATATCAAAAGGAGGAAGCGATATGAACGTCAATTATCATCAAGCAAAAAGAGACCGCAGTTAATTTTGATTGGGGCAGTAATATGCAGATAGTCCGAAAGGGAAACGGAGACATTGCCATGACGGAAGGCGAACTTGTAGATTTCTTCGGTGTAACGTGGAGGAAGCTCAATTATCGCCTGCAACTGCTCATCAAAACAACTCACCTGCATCTTGACCTTGACGAAAGGGATGCAGGGGAGGAAGAAGTTTTCGTGAACGGACAACCAAGAGGCTATGCCCCGCTTTATCCGCTTTCAATCATTATTGCCTTGTCTTATCAGTTGGACAGCACGGAAGCCCATCTGTTCAGAAAGTACATTTGCAGGGAAATACACCGCCCTGCAAATATCATAACACCGATATTCTTAATCAGCAAGACGGATAGCTGAAACCTTTCTTTCTCTTTCACTGATATTATCTTACTACATAACTACAAGGAGAAGGAATACGGTGAAAGAAAAAGATTAAGCGTGTAGTCAGGAAGTAGAAATTGCTATTACTACAGTCTGACTACACGCTACCATCTTCTTGCAGGTTTTTCACAGCAAAAACAGAAAACATCGTTTGTTTCTTGTGATTTAACTTTGTCTTCTTACATTACAACTTCATTTTGAGTATCGGAAAAGAGTACCAAGTGTATAGTGCGAACTTTTATTTCAACAACTTCGTTGCTAGTTTGTAAGTAAACAGAACTTTTGAATTAGACAAGTCCCATGTTTGGACTTCGCTTTGAACCAACTCTGCATGCTTCTTGCTTATATCCCTTAAAGCATTTCCTACGGATTTCCGAAGATATTCGCTCTCGTGTGCCTTGTGCTTGCTGATTAGCGCAATGGCAACCGCTGGATTCTCTTTGAAGAACGGACGACTTGTCCAAATTCTCAACCCCTCTATTACCGCACGGATTACATTCAGATTACCGTCATTTATCCACTCTTCGATGAGTGGCAAGGACGTTTCATATCCTCTGTCTTTGCAGACCTCATCAAAAGCCTTTGCAAGCATTTCCTGCACACGCCAATTTTCGTCGGTGCTTACTTGTTCTTTCAGAAAACGAAGTGCATCATTATTCGTTGTTGCCAATCTGCCCAATATCGTTGTCGCCAGCATTCGGGCTTGGTAGGCTTCATGTTGGAACAGTTTGAGGGCAAGTTCAAAACATTGTTCCTTTGAGTATGCCGAAAATATCTCATCAGCCCCATCAAGGATATGCTGGAAACCGTGTTCGATTTCTAAAATCTTGCTTAATATATCATCTACACTCATACTTAAACAGCTGTTTCTTCTCAACAATCGCTGCGACAGGCTTAACCCGTCGCAGCTAAGTACTCAGGAACTGAATATTTCATGGTAGTTCCTCTTCCGATGTACCACCACCTGACGGTTCAGTTGCCAGTTTTCGTCTTTTTGGACGGTGCTTCCACACGCTCATAGCTCACTCCCGTGAGCGTGAAGTATTTGCGTGAGGGCGAAAGGCGGACAACGAGCTTGATAATGTGGATGTTGGGGTTGAACTCCGTCTTACCCTTCTCCATGATTTTGCTCTGGAAAGATGGCGTGAGCGTGCCGATGTCTCCAAACTCTACGATGTCGCCGTTTTCCATATGTCGTTTCGTAATCTCGGCAGCAAGACGGAGCACGGCTTCCACTTCGGTACTGGTGAATGTCGTTGCGTATCCCACCTCGTCACAGAAACTGCGATGGTCGATGCGTTTGCGCCCTGTGGGGCGTGCCTGAAGCACTGTTTTTCCTGCCATTGCTCCGATGGTTGCCTTGCGCTCGGTGAGCGTGTAGGCTAAAGGTCTGTTTGCCATGGTTTGTTTGGTTTTTGGTTTTGCTCCTCTGTTTTGTTGCTTTACGGTCCGTCAAGGCGAGGGGCTTTTCCTTGTCGGCTGGCATGCTTTTAGACTTCCACGGACAAAGATACAAAAATATGACGTCTGTTTTTTCAGTCTTTCCAAAACCACCAGTTCAGTTTTTCTTTTTCTCGATGTTCCAGCGGTGTCTCTGCAAAATAAACTGCACATCTGAAAGCATACAGCACACAACGGTCTTGCACCACTCCAGCATAGTCGTTGGACAAAGTAAAGAGAACTTCGGGGTCTTTGCCTTTCAAGTCGTCAATGGAGGTTATACCTATATTCCACAAGTCGGTTGCAAGCGACTTCCCTATTCCGGGTATTACCGTCAGTTCCTTAATCGTCTGCTCTTTGGTCATTGCGTCTGACAAACTACATGACAAGGTTGCCCTCATTGTCAATCTTCCAAAAAGGATTGTAGGCTACCTCGAACACATAGCCGTCCAAATCCTTGAAATAGCCGCTGTAACCGCCCCAAAATACTTTCTGCGCAGGCTTCACAATGGTTGCCCCGAGCCGTTCGGCTTCCTGCATAATGGCATCGACTTCTTCCTCCGATGTGGCGTTATAGCTGATTGTCATGCCCGAAAAGGATGCCTGCTGATAATTTAGCGTTGTGTCTTTTTCCAATTCTTGCAGTGGATATAATCCTAAAACTATCCCGCCCAAAGGAAACAATGCGTAGGCTTCCTGACTTTGTTGCGATTTCTTCCAGCCTAAGCCCTCGTAGAAAGCCAATGCCTTTTGAAAGTCTTTTACTCCCAATGTGATTAAAGTGAATTTCTGTCTCATAAGTTGTACATTATAGAATTTGCACAAATTTACTCATTTATAGGGAGGAAGGCAAAGAAAACGGCAAAAAACCTCTCTTGTAAATACTTTATCTCCGATAATTCTCCTTCAAAATTCGCTGTAGGTCAGACAATCGGTAAAGTATCTTCCCTGCAAACTGCGTGTAGCGGATAACCTTTCGCTCGCGATAGTCCTGTAAGGTGCGGGGACTGATATACAGCCACTCACACACTTCCTTACCTGTGAGGAAAAGTTCTCCGGCGAAGAGCGGCTTGTGCGTTTCTGCCACTTCCACAATTCTTTTTCCCACACCTATTAGTGCCGAGACAACAAGCTGCATCTCGTCGCTTTCCATATTCAAATCTTTTGCCATTTCCATCATCTACTGTTGTTTTTAGGTTTGTCTGTTCTTGCAAGGAGCAGTTGTTCCACATCCTCACTCTTGTAATAGCACTTATGCCCGATTTGCGTAAATGGCAGCACGTCTGTATCGCGGTAATGCTGCAAGGTGTGCTTACTGATGTCCAACAGCCTGCACACATCTCCGTTGTGCAGCCAGTCGGTGTGTTTGCTCTTTTCTCCGAATGCTTGGTGGCAACATTCTGCAAGGCTCAAGATTTCATCTCGAAGCTTTGCCCAATTGCTTTCTGTAATGACGTAATAGTTCATAATCTTATCTTGTTTTATTGTTTGTTGTTTCAGGCTTTTTTCCTGTTTCCTCTGGCAAAGATAATGGCGTATGTAGGCCTCTCAAAGCAGCAGGGAACAGTAGGGAAGTATCGGGAACAATAAGGAAAAAGGCAATCCACTCCATCGGTTTGCATTTGCGTTTTCCTACCCCGTCTTTTTTCTTTCATTGCAAAATTAAGATAGGCCATTTCTTATTCCATTACTTTTCATTCAAGTGGCAGCTTGTGGCGCTATGACTGGGACAAAAGAGACAGTTTGCTATTCTCTCCATTACACAAATGAGGATAATAAGATAATCAAAGCAAAATACTGCATCTGAAAGCCAACAACGACATCGATATTTCAGCCAACCTTTTCTTCTTACCATCCGATTTTTGCTTAATGAGGCTATAAATGCTCTTCTTTTTGACTTGCTTCCCTAAGAATTTAGCAGCAGACGGACGCAACATTATGTAAGAAACTTCTGAATGCTTGGAAGTTACGCATTCTCACCCTAACTTCACTCTTGGCAACCAATTCAAGGAAATAATGAAAAGAGAAGCAGATGCAGGCAATATAAACGACAGGCGAAATCATAATCGCAGAGAGGCGGTTCACCTGTAATTATAGTAGCCAAATGTAGTAGTATGTGTAGTATCTCCACATACCACTAACTATTGCTGATTATCAATTACTTATATTAAAATAGTATGTAGTAAGAAGAAAGGTAAAAAAGTTTGGAGGGGAAAACTTTAGAAAAGAGGATTTCATTCAAACGGCATTCAAATATCATTCAAACCAACCATTATTATTCAAATAAGAATTATCCAACCATTTAAAGTTTATGACAATGAAAGAAGAAGATTTATCACTTATCAAGCGATCTCCCATTGTGGAGTATCTTGAAAGGAAAGGCATCAAGCCTGTACGTAGGACTGCTGCCTATGCCCTGTATTGTTCACCGCTCAGGGAGGAAACGCATCCGAGCTTCAAGGTGGACACAGAGAAGAACCTTTGGATAGATTATGGCGAGGGACGGGGCGGAAGCATAATCGACTTCTGTATGCGTATGGAGGGCTGCACGCTATCGGAAGCCATCCGTCGTTTGGGGCAGAACGCTCCCGATGATGGTACCTATAGTTCTCGTAATGGCTTCGCACCAAACAACACCCAGCCTGTGATGGCTGTAAATGGAGCAAGGAGACTGATAGAAATATCAGACAC
>ENA-OWMB01000610-OWMB01000610.1-metagenome-genome-assembly--contig:-NODE-610-length-13857-cov-8.622518_pt1 | contig 13857 bp, 9 predicted proteins | sample MGYA00245353_ERZ651112 | MGnify/ENA primary metagenome ERZ651112 (study PRJEB26857, sample SAMEA4031773) | metagenome | biome: human; feature: oral; material: saliva | place: Philippines | collected 2014 | study...
AGACGCATCTACAAAGCTCCCGAAGGTTCTCTATCACCTCCTCTCTCGAAGCCTCCCCGGGCGCAGGATTCACCTCAGGCACATTCTTAACACCCATGCCCACCGCCTTTCCCGAGCGCATCATCTCGCCCACCGTAAAATGTGGAGAGAGTCGCTCCTCAAAATCTATTTCATTAGAATGACTATCGTTGATCATACACATTAATTATTATAGATTATTTGGTTCATTAAAACTCCGTTCGTCATCCCTTCATTCCTGATGACGATGCAAAGGTACAACACAAAAAAACCGATTGCAAGGAAGATATATATAGTAATGTGAGTAGACAAAGTCAACTTAATTCAGAATTCATAATTCAAAATTCATAATTATGATTACCGATGTCAACTACCAATAAAGCACTACGAATGTCCCTAATTGCACGAATCCTTATTGTTAAATAATTCGTGTCATTCGAGAAATTCATAGTTCATATCATAAAGTTCAAAGTTCAATGCTCAAAGTTCAAAGTTCAAAGGTAATACATGTTTTTTTGGTTTCTTAGAGACGCCCAATTGACTTGTAAAAGATGCCCTTTACACCCCTTACTAACGCCCTTTTGAAGTCCAATTAAGCATCTTTTAAAATCATCCTTTACAACTACTTGATAACAACCAATTTACGCAGGCACTAAAATAACTCGCTTTTAAATCCTTTCCCTGCCCTTTCCTTTGACCATTATATCAATATCATTCTTTGCCTTTTAGGTTAAAGAATAGATTAGTATAGCCTACTCTTACTCAAACATAAGGTATAACGGACATTATAAGCAGTTGCCAAAGACTTGGTCTAATCCAAAGATTAAAGAGGTGTTTACGATTAATCCAAAGAATAAAGTTTTAGACAATATAAATGTAGGTTTTGTCCCTATGGTATATATTGATGATGGATATAGTGGAACATTCAAATACGAAAAAAGGAAATGGAATGATATAAAGGCAGGATTTACCCATTTTGCAGATGGTGATATTGCTGTAGCAAAAATTTCTCCTTGTTTAGAAAATCGGAAATCTATGATTCTGAAAAACCTACCTAATGGAATTGGTGCAGGCACAACAGAACTATATATATTTAGGTGTTTAAACGTCAATCCTAAATATGCGTTATACTTCTTCAAGTCGGATTCCTTTATACAGCAATGTATTGGTACTTTTAATGGAGTTGTTGGTCAGCAGAGAGTTGCCAGAAGAATAATTGAAGAAATAAGATTTCCCCTTCCTCCTCTATCAGAACAGCTGCGAATTGTTACCAAAATAGAAGAACTGTTTTCCATTCTCAATATAATAGCAACAGAATTAGCTATGTAAAAATAAAGCCAGAGAGATTATTTATCCCTCTGGCACATCCTTAAAGACAATGTTTAGCCTCGTGGAGGAAACGGATCGTTCCCATACGAATCACGCTCTCTGATACGTCCGTTGCGACCATGAATAAAAAGCTCAGATTGCTGATTTTTAGAAATCTCACGAGCTCTCTCAATAGCCTCTGCTTGAGTATCAAAAGTTGAAGTTAACCTGGAATTACCTTCTCCTCTAACTCCCCATCGTCCATCTCTTGGGACAACATGTTGGTTTTTACCCATTCTATACACCTCCTTTCTGAGATTTATTTTACTGATACTTGTATTTATCAATACATCTCAATATTGTAAGAGCAAATATCGTACCAAAGGAGAATACAAAGTATATCTGTTATGAAAAGTAATAATATCTATTACCAATTCACCACCCTATCTACAATTTTCTGCTGTTCGCTTGCGGTACGTCGCAGATAGATACGCGTTGTCTCTATGCTTTCATGCCCCATAAGGTCAGCTAACAAAGCAAGGTCATTGAAGCGGTCGAGGAAATTCTTGGCAAAGCGGTGACGAAAGGAGTGAGGATAGACCACATCACGATTCAATCCATATTTCTCTGCAAAATGCTTCAGTTGCTGGGATATTCCACGTGTCGTAATCCGTTGCCCGAAACGATTGAGAAAGATATAACCTGATGATAGTTCTTTCTCTTTAATCCATTTAGTCGCTTCTATTCGTAAAGTCTTAGGGATATACAGCCGTCGAATCTTTCCTCCTTTACTGTACAAGTCAAGATAACCTACTTGCACGTGTTCTGCCTTGATATGCAGAAGTTCGCTAACACGTGCACCTGTTGCTGCCATAAACCAAACGATAAAGTACCATTCATCATAACCATCTGTTTTGAGCTTTGTTTTCAGAAACTTATAATCAGCATCACTGATTACGTTCTCCAGAAAGTTCTTTTGCTGAACCTTGACAAATTTCACTTTAAGTTTTTCCTGTTTCGTAAACTCCAAGTATTTGTTTATCGCTTGCAACCGCAGGTTAACAGTCTGTGGCTTAAAGTTCTCTACCAAATACCCTTTGTAAGCCAAAAGATTCTTCTTGTTCACCTCCTTATAATGATTAAGGAAATAGTCCACCGTCCATAGATATGACGTGATGGTGTTTTTTGCCAAATTAGTTTTGGCAAGATGCTTTTGAAATGTTGTTACCATATTACATTGATTTTGAATGAATATCGTAACAATAACGTAGACTATAACGGACATTATCCGAAGTTGCCCAAAGGGTGGGCTATCTACAGACTGGAAGATATTGTAGAATATGAGCAGCCAACAGCATATATTGTAAAGTCAACTGCGTATAGTGATGATTATTCAACTCCCGTACTCACAGCAGGTAAATCGTTTATAATAGGGTATACAGACGAAACAGAAGGTATCTATAATAATTTACCTTGCATTATTTTTGATGACTTTACGACAGCTTCCCGATTAGTTGATTTCCCTTTCAAGGTTAAGTCGTCAGCTATGAAAATTCTACAAGTTAATAAAGTTATTGATATAGAATATGTATCATTGTTTATGTCTATAACACGACTTGTTGGTGACACACATAAACGATATTGGATATCAGAATATTCAAAATTAGAAATACCTATACCTCCACAAAAGGAGCAAAAAAGAATAATTAGAAAGATTCATCAACTATTTAAAAGTTTAGAAACTATTGAGGAGAACTTATAAGCTCTCCTCAATAGTATTAAGTTTGTTGAATGCGGTATCTATTGCACAAACTATTCTTTCTTGTTCAGTATAAGGCGGGATAGGCACTTGAATAGCTTTAAACAACTTCTTATTCAAGTGTGGAATAGCAGAACCAACTTTGTTTTCACGCAGAGCTTTTCTGTTTTGAGTGATAATGTACAAGATGTATTCTTTGTTCATATTCACGTCAAAACTTAGTTGTTTGAAAGTGCTTCCTTGATACCCTTCTGTTGGAGTTATAAAAACTTCGCCAGAGTTCTCTCCATCAACTAAAATCATACAGGTATTTGCTGGAACATATCTGCCCTCTTTTAAGACTTTTCCATCGGAAAGCCCTCTTAAAAATCTTGCATCTAAATTAGTTAATGTTCTGTTGTTTAGCTTTTCTCCATCAATTAGTCTACATACTTCTTGCATAGAAGTCATAGCCCACCCTTTGGGCAACTTCGGATAATGTCCGTTATCACAAGTGATTTCAGTCTTTGGATTGATACGTTTGAGGAGTTCTGAAGCTGGCTCATCGTTTGGATTCTGAGGGACAAGTTTACCATGAATCGCAAGGTCGAGGATTTTGTTCTTTGCCTGCTTGATAGTGCTTTGCAAGTCTGCCTTTCCTTGTTCGATAATATCAATAAGTTTGAACCAACGCTCTATTTCTTCAACAATGCGTTGTTGCTCAGCAAGAGGAGGAAGAGGTATTGATGTTGAGACTATTTTCTCCTTTGAGATATTGGGCTGTGCTCCTCCACCTCCCATTGCAACAAACATAGCTTTACTTGCAAGTAAGAAATAGAATAAATACATTTGTTCTATCTTATAATCGACACAGGCACAACATGCTTGGTTTGTTGTTGCAGGAAACGTAAGTATTCCTATTTTCCCTATTGTTGCACCATACATAGCAATAAGGACACTGCCTGTTGGAATTAATTTGACAGAAGTTTCTTCTAAGGCTTTTTGAGTTATAAACTCTGGGATTTCTATAATTTTTCCATCATTCAAATCACCTGTTTTTAACCAAGGAATTTCTCCTCCATAATATTCTTTACGTTGACGACTTGGAGTTGCCCCAGACTCCCAAGTACCAATCTCTCCTAATGTTGTCCACACCCACGCACTTGGCACCTCAAACGGCACCTCCTGTTTATCACAGGCAGCATCAGAAGTCTTTGTAGTCTTTCGGCTACGTTTGATTTTCCCTTCTTTAATCAGGCGTTCCTTTTCTGCTCGGATACGTTCGAGGAGGACCGATGCAGGTTCATCGTTCGGGTCCTGTGGTACGAGTTTACCATGAATGGCAAGGTCTAATATCTTTTGTCTTAACTTCTTTGTGTCCATGATTTACCAATTAATTGTTTGTGGGGTTTTGTCCGTCCTGTGAAAGTCAGAATTTTGGGTAGTTGTACAGACGTTGTTTGTACGATGGGCATAACATCTGCTGTTGTCTCCACTATCGTTCCTGACCTAACATCACATTACTATCCATGCCATTTACTCTTTAATTCCTGCCATTAACTTCTGCAGTTCGGCTACCGCCTTACTAATATTGCCAGCTTGGGTCGTGATATTCGTCATCAGTTCGTCTAATGTAAACTGTTCCTCTTCCCCACCAGCCTTTATCCACGTAATGTCAAGGCTTGTCTTGTCACGTGCCAAGATATCATCAACAGCATATTTTCTCCATCGTCCAGAAGGATTTGTTTCCTCATTATAGGTTTCCGCCCTTGACGAAGCATTATAGCAAGCAACGAAGTCATCAAGGTGGTGGCGTTGCAGTTTGTTGGTAGCTAACGTGTGCTTGATGTCCGTACGATAATCATAGAACCAAATATCTTTGGTAGGCTGTCCCTTGGTAAAGAAAAGGACATTAGCCTTCACACTCTGTGCATAGAAGAGACCTGTAGGCAATCGCAGGATAGTATGCAGATTGAAATCGCTCAGAAGTTTCTTGCGAATGATTTCACCAGCACCCCCTTCAAAGAGAACATTGTCAGGCAAGACAACTGCTGCCCTACCCCCATCCTTCAACATCAACATCATGTGTTGGAGGAAGTTAAGCTGATTATTCTTCGTCTCTACATAGAAATCAGGGCGGTTGATATCCACAGAGCCTGCAGGGCGCGTACCGAACGGAGGATTGGCAAGAATGACGTTTACCAGTGTCTCAGGTTCTTTCTCCAACGAGTCCTCACAAGCAATAGGACTTCTGTCTGTGCCGATACCATGCAGATAAAGGTTCATAGATGCAAGCGTAACAACGAGCGGTGTGTTGTCAACGCCGTGCAAAGCCTTATCATTCAGGAAATCAAGCTTACCCTTGTCCTGTGACTGCCCTTTCATATAATCGTATGCTGCCAGCAGGAAGCCACCTGTTCCACAAGCAGGATCGCATACCGTCTCGCCTATCTTCGGCTGGAGACAATCAATCATGGCTTGAATCAAAGGGCGAGGTGTGAAGTACTGTCCAGCACCACTCTTCTTGTCCTGACCATTCTTTTCCAAGATACCTTCATAGATAGCTCCTTTAACATCACCGTCCATTTCAAGCCACTGATGCTCATCTATCATGGTTATCACTTTCTTCAGATAGACCGGTTTATCAATCTTGTTCTGTGCCTTTGTGAATATCGTTCCTATCAGATTATCCTGCTTGCTGAGAACATTAAGGGTCTTTTCATACTGTGCAATCAGATCTAACCCGTCAAGTTCTTTAAGCTGTCCCCATCGGTACTCTTCAGGAATAGCAGATGCTTCCCCAAACACTTCTACGTTCTCTGCATCCATCTTGAGGAAGAGAAGATAAGTAAGCTGGGTGACATAATCGGTATAACCGATACCCTGCCCAGAGAGTGTCGTTGCGAGCTTCCATACTTCCTTGGTCAGTGCTTGCTCCGTTGATATGTTTTTTGCCATATTATGCTATTTTTCTATAGATGATAAACTTTGACAATGATGCCAATGCCTCGTTTGCTGTATCTCTGCCTCCAAAGGCACGAATAAGCTGGGCTGCCTGTGTTTTGTCATTCTCCTTGATATCGGTAATGGTGCAATATCCATTAGATGCTATGTAATTGAGCACCTGTCGCATCAATTCTATTTGTTCTGTTGTGATGGAACGCCATACTTGTCCGTGCCATAAGTTAAAGTATTGTTTGGCGGTTGGATATAAACTTTCAAGCTGTTCTATCTGATGGAAAGCATAGCGTACTAACTGGATGATATTCGTAAGTGCTTCTTTTTCTTCTTTTGTTGAACTACTCTTCACCTTTCGTGAATTGATGATAGCATAGGAATTCCAAAGCAACGAGGTGTTAAACTTATTATTTGCAAGCTTCAGTTTGTTTTCCAAGTCTTTCAACATTGAATACGTAAGCGGTTCTCCCTGATTATTATATATAATGCGCAGGGCTTCTATCTCATCCTTATGCTCCTGACAGTAATCCTCAAACGCAGACGTGGTAGACTGTGCCTCCTCCTTTGAGAACCCTTTTGAAATAAGCGAATCTTCGCCGGGCATCAGCGTTTCGATAAAGCCAGCATTAAGAATCAACAGAAGGTCTCTTGCATCTGGATGGTTTGCGATGTTGCGCACCAACGCCTTACGCTCCATATTAGGCTCATTAACGTTGTTGTATTCAGGCAAGACGTTGTCCTCAAAGGCTTTAAAGATATCGGAGGCTATCTCCATCATACTTTGATGTGCAAGGCTAACAAACTTCTCACGGTCACTCTCCGAACACTTATGGCTGATACGAGACAAACGACCCGCCAATAGGCGCAGATAGTCATCGCTCACATTGCCATGGGTTATCTTCTCCAAAAGTTCTTTCAGAGAGATAACTTTCGTTACTGCACCAGATGGAGAGGCTATCGTTTTCTCATGCTCGGTTACGCCCACAGCATCAACCAAGAAGAAGCAATCCTTGCTATAGGCATTAGGAGTGACATTACGCAACTGCTCATCACCAATAGTACGGACACCACGCCCTTTCATCTGTATGTACAAAGGCTCGGAAGCCACATCACGCATGAACATAACGACTTCGAGCGGTTTTATGTCTGTTCCTGTAGCTACCAGCGTACAAGTCACAGCAATACGGAAGTCCTTATCATTACGGAACTGTCGTATTAGTTCGTTGCTATCCCCAGCAGAGTAGGTTATTTTCTGCACAAAACGATCGTCTTCACGATTGAACACCTCTTTGGCAATCCTCACAATATTCGTAGCATGACTCTCATTCAGTGCGAATATAAGCGTTTTGGGCAGATAGTCCATATTTGCCTCACGCTGGGGATCGGTGAACATTTCCGTATATACCGCATTACGATAAGTCTCCAAAATAAGCTTTATCTGTGCAGGATTGATAATACTCTTGTTCAGTTCCTCCCGTGTATAGTTCTTAGTTTCTTTACTTTCAACAACTTCAACTTTTCCCGTATAACGAGTTACTTTTTTCACTTTCTCGTTTTCAAGAATTGCTCCACCATTCTCCGTTACCTTTGTCTTGATACGATACACACGACCATAAACGTTTACACCATCCAGAATAGACTTCTCCAAAGTATAGTTTACGATGATATTATCATTAAAGAATGCCCTTGTTTCAGGTCCCGGAGTTGCTGTCAGACCTATTAACTTAGCCTTTGAGAAATAATCAAGTACTCGTCGCCAACTACCATAAATAGAGCGGTGGCACTCGTCAATGATAATCATATCGAAGAAGTCAGACGGCAGACTTGGATTCTCAGGAAACTCTCCAACACAATCCTCATCATATCCATCGTCAGCATCGTTGTCTTCAATCTCTTCGCCTTTCAGCAAGGAGAATAGTCGCTGTATGGTGGAAATAACTACACTGCTGCCATTAGGAATCTTCGCAGACTTCAGACGATTGACCGTAAAGATGCTGTTGAAAGAATCACCATTCTCCGTCAATCGGAAAGTGCCAAACTCGCTTTCAGCTTGCTTGCCCAGATTGTTTCTGTCGACCAAGAACAAGACACGTCGCATAGGGGTGAAAGACAACATACGATAGGCTGCAAGACAGGCGGTATAGGTCTTTCCTGCACCTGTGGCAAGTACCATCAGCGCACGCGATTCACCAGATCGAAAACTCTTCTCCAGTTCGGTGATGGCTTCATACTGACAACCACGTAGTCCCTTAGGGCTAAGTGTTGGCAATCCCACATAGTCATCCTGAAGTCCTAACATCTTGGTAACTTCCCACGGAGAGTGAATCTTACTGCAATACTCAAAGGCAGCATCGCTCTTACGAGTATCGTAAAACATCATCTCCTTGCTGTTGGCAACGTATGCGAGAGGAAGGGGGATTTTAGGAAACCACGCCTGACACCATGAGGGACAACGACGCGTATAAAGTGTGGCTTGTTCCTTTACGACATCTGAATTTATGTCGACCTCAACTCGTTTAGCTTCTAATATTCCAACTGCCTTTCCATTAAGAAAGAGTAGATAATCAGCCTCTCGATTACCTTTCAAGAGTCCCTCTCTTATGGCAACAGCAGTCATGTTAGGAGCATAACCGCTTCTATCCACTACTTTCCAGCCTGCTTCTTCAAACATTCTGTCTATGATAACACGTGCCTTTTCTTCTGGTAGCATATCGTAACGTTCTTATAAATCCATATTATGAGAAGTTCTTATAGCTATACAAGTACTTCTAAATGAAAACAGCCATTATACCTGCAAAGGTAGTGTTTTTAGACAGAATGACATAATTATTTTTAGACAGAATGACATAAAGACAAGAAAAGACAAAAGGTAAAAAGTACATATTTTTTTAAGACGGAAAGTAAAAAAGACAGGATATTATGTTTTTGACAGAATGACATCAAGACAAATAGCCTTTTCATTTTCCTCACTGATGATATGGGGTATTAGTGAGTTGATGCACTAACAAGTTGCTTAAAAGAAAGAGAAAAACCGCAACGCCTAAATATATTGGCATTGCGGATGAAATAAAAGGTACTTGCGCTCTAATGTTATCTGGGAGCAAATGATTCTTTCAACCTGCTCTCTGACTGATTTATACCTTGAAGAAAATCCTTCCAGTTTTCAGCCTTTTGAGGTATCTCGAATGGAATAACGGATAGGATACCACCTGTATTTCCCTTATATTCAAGTCCCTTACCCGCAAGTTTGAAGATTGTTGCTTTCTGATCAGAGTCATCAGGATAGATATAACCACCGTAAGGCTTGTCCATACAATACATATACGACACAACCTGATAAAGATCCTCACGCCCCACACTCCCATTTAAATGCTTATATTTGGCATCCAGAATATAGTCTTCACGATAAAAGTCAGGATAGATACGCCTGCCATTGCTATCAAAACTGTCCTCATCTGTTGGATTAGCAAACATCCTTATACCTCCCTTTCCTTCCTTGTTTCTCGGATGTGTGAATCCTATCTTAGAAAGTATGGTGTTCAGATATTCTTCCCATAGCCAAGCTGCATCAAACAGTATTCCGTATACCTTGTCTTCACTTCTGCCATACTTGAGTGACTCATGCTTTAAAATTCTTATACACAACTGCTGAAGCATCTGATAATTTAGGAAATACGGATGAACCTTTGGTTTCCTATTCTCATTTAAGACACGCTCTCTGTTATGCCAGTCATAGCTTGGTGTTACCATAACGATTTGGGCAACATTATCTATTGTTTCTTGATTGTTTCTTAAAATTTCAGCACCGATAGGATTTTGCTTTATATACTCTATTGTATGTCTGATAAGCTGCGTAACAGAGTTGTCATAACAATGTTCACGTAACTTATAGCTAACACGCCCCTTGAAGGGGATATCATTTCTGATAAAGCGCGAAATGTCAACGGTTCCTTTCACTCTTGCATCATCATAATATCTGTGTTGATATTCCTTATATAGCCCTTGTGACAAAGCCTTTTTCAGCAGAACAGGAAACAGAAAGAGCAGGAAATCAAGTGCTTTATCTTCCTGATTTGTCGTGTGTTTAAGGTCAAACAAGTTGATTGATAATACCTTCTGAAGCATATAATAAAGGAAGAAGTCTTTTCCTTCATCGTCAGCAACGCCTTGTTTATTCTTATAGGTAAATCTGGAATGAATGCTGACCGAAGTCTCATTCATCCCGATAAACCCCATAAGGTTTCCTGTATGTACCTTTAGTGAAAGGCATTTCTCATCTTTGTCATAGTTATGATGAGACGTGTTCAATATCGGTAAATCATCGATACTATCGTTCGATTCTGCAAGCGAATAAGGGAAAACCAAAAGGTCAGGATTATCTCGTAACTTGCCGATATTGGCAATCTTCAGAATATCAAGCACCCCATCATCAATATAGGAGCCCTCTATGTTGTTATCTGTAAGATGAATAATCCTACCCATCGTTATCCACCTTTATGATCCTACCACCTGTTTGGCTGTATGTACTCTTCAGTTGAAAAGCCTCATAAAGCTGATGCAGGCTTTCTTGTGCATCTGGGAAGCCACGAAGATACTCGAACAACAAACCATGAATATGGTTTTTCCATAGGCTCTCCCAAGATTCGGGAGCAATTGAATTATCGTCTTTCAGATAGTTCTTCAGTTTTAAGAAATAAGCTGGACCAATCTGATAGGCACTTGAAAGCCCTTGGATAGAGAGAATACATAGATTCAGATTTTCCAATCGCTTTATGATTTCATCAGATACCGTACCAAGAGTTTTATCATTGTGAATCATATTAAGACGGTCAGATGCTAATACCTCCTTGAAAGCAAAGCGACGACGCATAGCGAAATCCATACATTCTACACTGCGGTCAATATCGTTCATCGTACCAATGATATAGACATTCTCTGGAATATAGAAGAAATCCGTGTCGCCGAACCTCTTCTGTGTCTCATCTACTGAATTCTTCCACAGGTTATGGTATTGTGTCTTGACCTTTCCTTTTACTCCTCTGTAGCCGGGGTCGATGCTAAAGAAAAGCTCTCCGAAAATCTTTGAAAGCTCACCTCGATTAATCTCATCAATGACAAAGACATACTTTGGCGCATCTTGTTTATCCTCTACCTCGTTATATGCCTTTAAAGCCTTTCTACAAAAAGCCATAAAAATGCCGTCCTCACGCCTGAAGGAGATGTTTCCTTTTCCGTCATCTACCGGGCGTAAGCCTTCCACGAAGTCCGTATAGTCATAAGAAGGATGGAACTGTACAAAATCATACTGCTCATCCATTATACTCTTCTGTGCAGGATCTCTTTCATCATAAATATCATTAAGTATAATCTGAGCAGCCAATTCTTTTGTCCAATAAGTCTTACCAGTACCGGGAGCACCTGTAAAAATAACATTTCTATTCGCAAGGATTGTGTTTATAATGTCGTTATTTTCGAGAAGCTTTGTTTTGCTTTCTTGATTACGATAATAGTCAGCAACTGCTTTATAGTATTCGCTTGTCCCTCGGTGAAACTCCTTTATTTCATTCATAAAATAATCGTAGAATTTAATGAGTTCACTATTTGGCTGGACACTATTGTCATACAGACCAAGCTTATCAAGCGATTTAGTCTTAACAACTTTAAAGTCTATAGGCTTCTTCCACCAGTATGAAAAACCTATACTAAGCCCATTAATCTGATCGTCACTCCATTGGGCAAAAATATTAATACCAGTTCGTATCCAGTTCAAATAACATTTTTTTGAGTTGTAAGAACCAAAATTAGGTTGAACATTAACGCATAGCTTCTCACCATCTATCATTTCCCAGTCTTTAATCTGGTTTTGGATTGTCCCACCATTATAACCTTGTCCTGTCTGTGCAAAGTTTCCCTTATCCTCATAAGGTTTAATATATTGAGCATATCCGGGAATGTCCTGAGATTTCCCAGACTCCATATAACTTAAATGCGTAACAAAGTACTCTAAAACCTTTTTAAACTTTAAAATTGATTCTGTATCCATAGGTCTTTATAAAATATATTTCAAAAGTTAGTTTATATTTTAAGTTGATTGCAAAGATACAAAAACTTTCTTTTTTTAAACTATAATGGTTTCTTTGAAATCTTATAGAAGAGTAAACTATTCTAACCTCCTTGAAAGCAAGAGAAAGTAGCATGAAGACAAAGTGGAAAGAAAAGGTAAGTGGAAAAGACATAAAACAGGAATATAGCCCAAGACTGTCAACAAGTCATTTTCCCTACCTTCTGGCACAGAAAACTTTTCATTTAAATGACTCAAATATATCAACGAGGGTTTGAAAAATCATTACATAATTTCAAAGAAAACATCTATAAATTAAGGCAAAAACACATGCAAAAAGTAAGTTGGCAATTAACAGAAAATCAGTTAGTTATAAAGTAGTGCAAGAAAAGGTGCTTAATTAGACTTCAAAAGGGCGTTAGTAAGGGTCTTAAAGGGCATCTTTTACACGTCAAGTATGGCTTAATTGAAACGCAATAAAACCCCTTTACCAAACAGCGCATGACTTTATAATTACAAAAGACCACTCTCGTTACCCTTTACCACGTTTCCTGTTCACATGTTACAATCTCTCTATACCTGCTGCTCATCATGTCTTCCCCACTCCTACTATGCCTCTGTCCATCTGTTACTATGTCTCTGTACCTGCTGTTCATTATGTCTTCAATGATCTCAAACCACGTCTTTATGTAAATTATTTTCAAAAACTTACTATTTTGTCGGTAAATACGAGAGAGTGTAGTACACAAAATCCTCCCTTTTTGTCTCATACTATTTAGCACAAAGTCATAATAATCTATAATATAATGAATTATGATATTAATTACCATTTATAAGACAACTGAAAACATCATATTTTTATAAATCTTTAGCATAATTAATCATAGAAATATTCGCAATTTCGTCTTATCTAACACTAATTTGTAAGAATTATTCACAAGAACAGCTTATTCCTTCCCTATTCGTCGCACCTAACCTCCTAACTTGTCGACTACCCCACCCTATTAGCTACTAAAGTGTCGCACCATAGTTACTAATCTGTCGCAACCTACTTACTAATCTGTCGCCGCTAACTTACTAATTTGTCGTCGATTAGTCGTGTAACTATTTAATATTCAATGGCTTTGAGGTCCCTTACTAATATCTAATAAAGATTATATAACGATATTCTAAGTTAAGAAGAGGTGTTTTGTTTTAAGAAAATATATACTTTTTCGCTGGGGGAAGAAGATTTTAAACAAAGCTTTTGGGCGCAACCTCCCTTTTTGTCGCACATACGTTTTGGGAACGTTTCGGGCGTTTTTTGTTTCGCTGTAGGGTTGGAGGACGAGCGTTTTGAGTCGGGTTTTCATTTCTGTTTCATGGTTTTGTGGGGTTTTAGTCGGTGGTTTCGGGTAGGAAATTTTGGTGAGATTCGTGGCGGAATGGCAGTAGGTTTTGTTTCGTTTTCTTATTTTAGTTGCCGTTGATCTTTGCTTTATTCGGTTGTTTTTTAGGCGGTTATATAGGATTCTTGTTATCTTCAAATATGTTTTTATATATTTGTGTATCAGTATATTATCGGCTTTTAATTATCTCAAAGGCTGTTCTTTACTTCCTCGTGTTCAATGGTTAAAGGGCGGAGATGCACTAGGATGTTTGTATGTTTTTCTTTGTCATCAGCTTGTCGGTATTCGTTTCGAATTTAGTAGGATTATTTCTTCTTTTCATTGTTCAAACTTTTCGGTTTTTATGTTCACATTTTAGGAAGGTTATTTGCTTTGAGTTTTCTCTT
>ENA-OWMB01000625-OWMB01000625.1-metagenome-genome-assembly--contig:-NODE-625-length-13621-cov-8.360313_pt1 | contig 13621 bp, 10 predicted proteins | sample MGYA00245353_ERZ651112 | MGnify/ENA primary metagenome ERZ651112 (study PRJEB26857, sample SAMEA4031773) | metagenome | biome: human; feature: oral; material: saliva | place: Philippines | collected 2014...
CTTAAAGACCAGGTACGTAAATCCAAATATCCACGTACGTAGATATTAGAGCCACATACGTAGTCCAAACTTATCTGCCGCTCGTCCATAACTTTTATCCCTACATAGGGCAACAACCTAATAGGGGTCGGAGTGATGAGCAATATAGGTTCACAGCACCCATCTCTATAGCATCACAGCACCTCCTCGGGTGGACACTTCGATAGCCTTCTATTTCCTCCGAATTTCGCTTCTATGGGGACACTCCTTGCGAGAGTCGTCAGTGCCACCTTCGGTGCGGGGCATTAGGGTCGGTTGCTTCTTCGTATCTTTGCAAGCGATAAGCGGACAGGAGCTACCCGAGCAGAGTGCTCAGGATAGCTGCTGGCCATTGTATTTACTAAGAGACAAACCGAACTTCAGCCAATGAATGTAGCTATAGTCGGTGTCAGTGGAGCCGTCGGACAGGAGTTCCTCCGTGTCCTCAGCGAGCGCTCCCTCAAAATTGACCGATTAGAACTATTCGCCTCCGAGCGTAGCGCGGGGAAGAAGATCACCTTCCGTGGGAAGGAATATACGATACGCCAGCTCCAGCACGGCGACGACTTCAAGGATATTGACGTGGCCTTCGTCTCGGCCGGAGGGAGTGTATCCCTCGAGTACGCAGAGACGATCACCAAGCATGGCGCCGTGATGATCGACAACTCCAGCGCCTTCCGTATGCAGGAGGATGTCCCTCTCGTCGTACCTGAGGTCAATGCTGCCGATGCCCTCGTGCGTCCCCGTGGCATCATCGCCAACCCCAACTGCACGACCATCCAGATGGTCGTCGCCCTGAACGCCATCGAGCGTCTCAGCCACATCCGCCGTGTCCACGTAGCTACCTATCAGGCAGCCAGCGGTGCCGGCGCCCGTGGTATGGCCGAGCTGGATGACCAGATCAAGGCCATCGCCCGAGGCGAAGAGCCCGAGGTGAAGAAGTTCGCCTACCAGCTCGCCTACAACCTCATCCCTCAGATCGACGTCTTCGGCGACGATGACTACACGAAGGAGGAACTGAAGATGTACCACGAGACGCGCAAGATCATGCACAGCGATGTGCAGGTCAGCGCTACCTGCGTCCGTGTCCCCGTGACCCGCGCCCACTCCGAGGCGATTTGGGTAGAGACGGAGAAGCCTCTCTCGCTGGACGATGTCCGTGAAGCCTTCCGCAAGGCTCCTGGCGTAGTCCTGCAGGACGACCCTTCGGATCAGGTATATCCCATGCCCCTCTTCATCGCAGAGAAGGACCCCGTCTACGTGGGCCGTCTGCGTAAGGACCTGGCGACGCCCAATGGCCTCACCTTCTGGTGCGTCGGTGACCAGATCAAGAAGGGCGCAGCTCTGAATGCCGTACAGATCGCCGAATACCTCGCTGCACAGGGCAGCATCGGCAAGAAGTAAACCGAGACCTTACTACTCATAGCAATGAACTTATATAAGAGCATCGAAGACCTCCAGGCCTTCGTAGCGGCGGAGCGTGCACAAGGGCATCGCATCGCCTTCGTCCCCACCATGGGGGCACTTCACGCTGGACACCTGAGCCTCGTCAAGCGAGCTCTCAGCGAATGCGACCGCTGTATCGTCAGCGTCTTCGTGAATCCCACACAGTTCAATGATCCTCGAGACCTCGAGACCTACCCCCGCACACTCGAAGCCGACAGCGAACTCCTCGCCTCGGTCGGCACCAGCGCGCTCTTCGCTCCTGAGGTCAGCACCATCTATCCCGAGGAAGATAAGCGCACCTTCGACGTCGGCGCCGTAGCCGAAGTCATGGAAGGCCGCTTCCGTCCTGGCCACTTCAATGGCGTCATGCAGGTCGTCTCCCGCCTCTTCGACATCGTCCGCCCCGACTGCGCTTACTTCGGGGAGAAGGACTTCCAGCAGATCTCCGTCATCCGCGCTATGGTCCGTCTCATCGGTAGCCCCGTAGAGATCATCGCTTGCCCCATCGTGCGCGAAGCCGATGGTCTGGCACTCAGCAGCCGCAATGTGCGCCTCACTCCCGAGGGTCGTGCAGCCGCTCCCGCCATCTACCGCATCCTCTCTGAGAGCCGTAGCTGGGTACGCGAGTTGACGCCTGCCGAGCTCATCGAGCGTGTGACCCGCGAGATCAATGCCATCCCTACCCTACGTGTCGAGTACTTCGAGATCGTCGATACCGATAGCCTACAGCCCATCGCATCCTGGAGCGATAGCCCTGCCCCTCATGGCTGCATCACCGTCTACTGCGGAGAGGTGCGCCTGATCGACAATATCGCTTACCACTAAGGGATGACCTCAGCAAAGAAACTCCTGCTCCTCGGCGGTACTGTGCTTGCCCTTAGCCTTGCTGGTTGCGGTACGCGTAAGCCCAAGGTGGTAGAGCAGCCCGTAGAGCAGATACCCGTTCTCACACCAGCTCCTGTAGAAGGAGCTCCTACGCACTGGACTCGCCCCACAGGCGACTCCATCCGCGAGGAGATGCGCGCCGTATGGCTCACTACCGTCTACGGTCTCGACTGGCCCCGTGATAAGGCAGATACGCCCGACGGTGTGCGCCGCCAGAAGGAGTCGCTCCTGCGTATCCTTGACCGTCTGCAAGCCGATGGCTACAACACGGTCTTCCTCCAGCTCCGCCACAGCGGTACGGTCATCTACCCCTCCGACTACGAGCCCCTCTCCACGCGCTTCGCTGGCGAAGGTTTCTTCGGAGACTACGATCCCGTGCGCTTCGCTATCGAGGCTTGCCACGCACGTGGCTTGAGTCTCCATGCTTGGCTCGTCACCTATCCACTCTCGTCCTCCAAGCGAGCTCCCCACCCCATCCTCACGGATCACCCAGGCTGGGCGATCCCTCACAAGGGCTCCTATCACCTCGATCCAGGACGTCCCGAGGTACGCTCGTACATCGCGCATCTGACGGCTGACCTCGTGCGACGCTATCCCGTCGATGGCGTGCACTTCGACTACTTCCGCTACCCCGAGGGAGCGGAGCAGTTCGCAGATGGTGGTACCTATATGCGCTATGGCTCGGAGTACGAAAGCAAGTCAGCTTGGCGACGCAACAACCTCACCCAGCAGCTTCGCGAAGTACGTGACTCGCTCCAGAGTATCGACTCGCATGCACTGGTGAGTGTAGCGCCACTGGGCAAGCTACGTAAGATCGCAGACCTCGGTCGCTCGCATGGCTGGACGGCCTACGAGTCCGTGCATCAAGATCCCGAGACGTGGGGTCGCGAAGGGCTCGTCGACTTCATCGTCCCGATGATGTACTACCGCGATGACCTCTACAGCCCCTTCCTGCGCGAATGGAAGGAGCAGGTCGCACGCTATATCCCCGTCGTGGCAGGGCTCGCACCCTACCGCGTGGAGGAGACGGGCTGGCCTGAGACGGTCATCGAGGAGCAGATCGCAGAGGAGCGCGAAGTCGGTCTCTCTGGCGTATGCTTCTTCCGCGAAGCGCATACAGGAGCACGCTTCCCAGCGACACGCCGCATCATTGCCGAAGCCTTCCGTCCGACAGCTCTCCCCCTTGCCTTCGCTCGTGGGAAGGCATTCCAAGCAGCAGCGCCTACCGAGCTGGCTCTCAAGCCTGCAGGGCGTGGCGAAGTCATCCTCTCGTGGCAGCAGCCCGAGGCACCGAAGCACCTTCCACTGACGTGGCGCCTCTGGGTCATCACGACCGATGAGAGCGGAGCAAAGCATGCGACGCTCCTCGCCCCTCGCCTCACCGCTCCACAGTGCAAGCTCATAGCATCGGACTTCAACGGCAGTAGCTCCATGGAGTTCGGCGTCGAAGCGGTAAATACCTTCGGCGTAGCGACCCCCTGCACCTCTGCGCTCACTATCAGCCTTCCCGACCTCAAGGCTCTGGCTGGTGGGAAGTAGCATGAACCTCTACCTCCATATCCCCTTCTGTGCAAGTCGCTGCTCGTACTGTGACTTCTACACCCAGACGGGGAGCCGTCTGCGTCGAGACTTCCTCGACGCCCTCATCAGGGAGCTTCACCTTCGCCGTGTGGAGCTCCCTGATGGCGCATTGATAGACCACATCTACTTCGGCGGTGGCACTCCTTCACTCCTCACACCAGAGGAGCTGACTCGCATCTTCGACACCATCACCGAGCTCTACCCGCTGACGGGCACGGGTGAGGTAACCATCGAATGCAACCCCGATGACGTCACTGAGGAGTACGCCCAGGCTCTCGGCGCGCTCCCTATCAACCGCGTCAGCATGGGCGTGCAGAGCTTCCACGCCGACGACCTGACGTTCCTCAACCGCCGTCATAGCGCTGAGCAAGTCTTCGCCGCTGTCGAAGCCCTACGCCGTCATGGTATCGACAATCTCAGCCTGGACCTCATCTACGGCCTGCCCGGTCAGACGGAGGAGCGATGGCTCACGAATATCCGCACCTTCCTCTCGCTCGGCGTCCCCCACCTCTCTGCCTACCACCTCATCTATGAGGAAGGCACGGCGCTCACACGCCTTGTCGAGCGGGGCAAGGTACAGCCCGTGTCGGAAGAAGCCAGCCTACGCTTCTTCGAGCTACTTATCTCCGAGCTCAAGGCGGCGGGCTACGAGCACTACGAGATATCGAACTTCGCCCTCCCCGACCGCTACGCACGGCACAACACAGGCTACTGGCAGGGCGTCCCCTATCTGGGCTTGGGCCCGTCGGCACATAGCTTCGACGGGGTACGTACCCGCTCGCACAATATCGCCTCACTCACTCACTACACCCGTGCACTCCTCGAGGGAAGGCGCGACTACGAGACCGAATACCTCAGCGACGAAGAGCTCCAGCACGAGTACATCCTCACGCGCCTTCGCACGCAGTGGGGCATCCCGCTCGGAGACTATGCGGCACGCTTCGGTGAGCACGCCAAGCGGGAACTTCTACAAGCAGCAGGCGAACACCTTCGCCGAGATCAGCTCACCCACAGCGATGATACCCTTCGCCTCACTCCCGAAGGAATCTTCGTCTCCGACGGCATCATCGCCGACCTCTTCCTCTAAGTAGCCACTCGCCTCGCGCAGGCATTACGAAGGGCGAATGAAAGGACTTACTCATCCTTTCATTCGCCCTTTGCGTTTGCTCCACAGCTGGATGCCCGCATCTCCCAAGGAGTATTGTGAGAGATAATACGTATGATACTCACGACTTATACGAGTGATAGCGAAAATTAATACGTATAAATCTGCCAATTAATACGTATTAATCGCCCGATTTATACGTATTAATTCCCTAATTTAATCGTATAAATATCCATCTTCAAGCGTATAATACCGCACGTACCTAAGGAAGAAAGCTCACGAAGCTATATACCTCCTTCCACCCACCTCAGTTCCTTATCGCACACACATCAAGAGAAGCACCTTATGTCACAAGGCAAAACAGCCGCCCCCGCCACCCGTGCTATGCTTGCACTTCGGGTGGCGGGGGCGGCTGCCTTATAGGATAGGTGAGGCTTAGTCCTCGAGGTCTATGGGCTGCTCTGCCAGGAGCTGCTCGATGAGCGGAGCGAGCTTCTCTGGCTTAGTCATCGGAGAGAAGCGTAGGACACGGCTACCGTCGCGCGAGATGAGGAACTTGGTGAAGTTCCACTTAATGCACGAGGTGAGTGTGCCAGGTGCAGCGCGCTTGAGGTAGGTGAAGATAGGGTCTTCGTAGCGACCATTGACGCGCACCTTCTTCATCATCGGGAAGGAGACCCCGTAGTTGAGCGAGCAGAAGGAAGCTGCATCTTCGCCCGTGCTAAGCTCTTGACCGAGGAATTGCCCGCAGGGGAATCCGAGGATCACCAGCCCACGATCACGATAGCGCTGATAGAGCTCTTCGAGGCCTGCAAACTGAGGTGTGAAGCCACACTTGCTCGCCGTATTGACGATCAAGAGGACCTTACCTGCGAACTGAGAGAGACGCACCAGTTCACCCGAGGGGCGCTGGGCGATGAAGTCATATATCTTCTGCATACGTCAGGGCAATTCTTAGCGCTTCATAGCTCTGTCCATCTCACGGCGGTCATCACGCTCACGCATCGTGGCGCGCTTGTCGTAGACCTTCTTCCCTCGAGCGGGGGCGATGACGACCTTCGCCAGCCCACGGTCATTGATGAAGATCTTCACGGGGACAATCGTCACACCGGGGCTTTGTACATAAGCCTCGAGCTTGCGAAGCTCCTTGCGATTGAGGAGGAGCTTGCGGTCACGTCGTGCCGCGTGATTGTTGTATGAGCCGTAGAAGTACTCGCTGATGTTGGCGCCCTTGAGCCACAGCTCTCCGTTGTGGAAGTAGCAGAAGGCATCGACCAAGCTCGCCTTCCCCAGGCGAAGGGACTTGATCTCCGTGCCTACGAGCACCATCCCAGCGGTGTAGGTATCGAGGAGCTCGTAGTCGAAGCGTGCGCGGCGATTCTGTATCGAGACGGCGCGCTGTATCTTTTCTTTCATATGATGAGTCGTAGTTATTGGGGGGCCTTACGCCACAGCAAGAGGGCTGCGATGATGAAGGCCACGTTCGGTATCCACGCCGCTATCCAGGGTGCCATCAGCCCGACGTTCGCGATCTGCGAAGTGAGCGAGGTGGCGAGGATGTACGCCAGACAGAGTGCGAAGCCAATGACGAGGTTGATCCCCAGGCCGTTCTTCATCTTCTTCGCCGAGAGCACCGCACCGATGAAGGTGAGGATGAAGGCGGAGAAGATCGCGGCATATCTATTGTGCAGCTCCGTCTGGAAGAGGCGGGTGTTGCTTGCGCCACGCTCCTTCTGACGGTCGATGTAGCGTGAGAGCTGGTCGTTGCGCATCTTCACAGCGTCCTTCTCATTGACGAGGAAGTCAGCGGGGCTGATACGCAGATTCGTATCCAAGCCATAGCCAATCGTGTCGGTCGCCTCAAGGCCCTTGAAGCGGCGGATGTGGAAGTCCGTTAGCTTCCAGTGGTCGAGCGTATCGTAGTACGCTTCGTCAGCCGTCAGGCGGGAGATGAGGTTCTGCCCCTTGAACTGATCTACGGCGAGTGACGTGGCACGCTTCGACAGGCTCTCGTAGTCGCGGATATAGAGGTAGGTATCCTTCGCGATGGCGATCTGGATATTGTTCGTGTAGACCTCGTGGCGCGACTTGAGGTAAGTCTGCTCGAAGTCAATACGTACACGGTTGCCCGAAGGAATGATGAAGCCGTTGAGCACGTAGGTCGAGAGCGCGATGAGCGTCGCAGAGACCATATACGGGCGGAGCAGACGGCGGAAGCTCATCCCACTGGCAAGCATCGCGATGATCTCGGAGTTCGCTGCGAGCTTCGAGGTGAAGAAGATCACCGAGATGAAGACGAAGAGCGGACTGAAGAGGTTCGCGTAGTAGGGGATGAAGTTGAGATAGTAGCGGAAGAGAATCCCCGAGAGCGGCACCTCTGGCTTGAGGAAGTCCGTAATCTTATCGTTGACGTCGAAGACCACTGCGACCGCGAGGATCAGGCCGATGGAGAAGAGGAACGTGGAGATGAAGGTACGTATGATGTACCAGTCTACCCGCCCCAGCCAAGGGCGGTACGGCTTCTTCATCACGGGCGGAGGCGTCCTACGCTCGGGCGCTTCGGTCTGCTCGACCTGATCGGTGATCGGCTCCTGCTGGAGCTCTTCAGCTTCGTGGGGAGTGGTACTCATGACGTACTCGGGTGGGAACTTAGAGGCGATTGTTGAGCTGACGCACCATTTTATCCTTCCACTCGGAGAAGTCTCCAGCGAGGATATGCTCACGGGCCTCACGTACCAAACGCAGGTAGAAGGCGAGGTTGTGTATCGAAGCGATCTGCAGCCCAAGGATCTCGTCAGCACGGATGAGGTGATGCAGGTAAGCCAGGCTGTACTGCTTGTCGACGAAGGACGTGCCCTCGGGATCGATGGGGCTGAACTCCTGCGCCCACTTCGCGTTGCGGATATTGATCGTGCCGTAGCTCGTGAAGAGCTGGCCGTTGCGCCCGTTGCGGGTAGGCATGATGCAGTCGAACATATCGACACCGCGGGCAATGTTCTCCAGCAGGTTGATCGGCGTACCGACGCCCATCAGGTAGCGGGGCTTGTCCTTGGGGAGGATACTATTGGTCAGCTCGACCATCTCGTACATCTTCTCCGTGGGCTCACCGACAGCAAGGCCACCGATGGCATTCCCCTCAGCGCCGAGCGAAGCCACAAATTCGGCAGCTTGCGTACGCAGCTCGGGATAAACACAGCCCTGCACGATGGGGAAGAGGCTCTGATGATAGCCGTAGTGTGGGTCGGTCTCATTGACGCGCTTCACACAGCGACGCAGCCAGTCTTCGGTGAGCGCCAGCGACTTCTTCGCATAGTGGAAGTCCGCGTCACCAGGGCAACATTCGTCGAAAGCCATAATGATGTCCGCACCGATGATACGCTCGATATCCATCACACGCTCGGGGGTGAAGAGATGCTTCGATCCGTCGATATGCGAGCGGAAGGTCACCCCTTCCTCCGTGATCTTACGGCGATGCGCCAAGCTGAAGACCTGATAGCCCCCGCTGTCGGTGAGGATCGAGCCCGACCAGCTATTGAACTTATGCAGCCCGCCTGCCTTGTACAGGGTATCGAGCCCTGGGCGCAGGTAGAGGTGGTACGTATTGCCGAGGATGATCTGCGCGTGGATGTCGTCGCTCAGCTCGGGCATATGGACAGCCTTCACCGAGCCTACCGTCCCGACGGGCATAAAGATCGGGGTAAGGATCTCCCCGTGGTCGGTCTCTATACGCCCAGCGCGCGCGGCAGTCTTAGTACAAGTCTTATGGATATCGAATTTCAGCATCGTTGTCGTTGATTCGTTGGAAGGCTCGCCCCTTGAGAGTGGGATGCGACCCACCAAGCCCTTGTGGAATGCAAAGATACGGCTTATAGGGCAATATCTCCCGATGGGCACGAGGGGGCTTCGCCGAGGGTAAAAGGAGGGTCCAAGGCGCCCCGATCGAGGGCGGTGCCTCCCGAAGAGCAATCACGCCATAGCGAACAAGAAAAGAGCCCCCTCAAGCGGGGCATCTCACACGCTGTCCGCACGGAAATTTCGCTCTCCGCAGAAGGAGGCTTAATCCACTACACAAGGAACCATTAGCTTTCGACGCGAAAAAGCTCTCGGAGACGATTATAAAATCATCGTACACAAAGCCTAGGCAAGCCTATTCCATAGTGGACAAGCACTACACCTACTATCAGAAGGAGTATAATAAGGTAAGGCATCGCCATGCTCTTAGAAAAGAGGCATTCCCAATAGCTACAAGAGATGGAGCGCACATCCATATTACACGCCTCCTTCAGTGTGCTTTTCACCTCTAGTTGATCCACGCTATTACTATAGAGCTTGCGATACTTACGCTCAAGCTGTAAGTAGTAGGCATCTACCAAAGCGCACATTATCGTCGCAGGGATGACAAGGCACAAGAAAAGTATATTCTTGCTCTCCCCCCAAAGACCGGCTAAGAAAGTTGCTATTACCATAGTAAATCCCTTGATCTGAAAGGAATTGCTCGCCATGCGGGTGATTACATTCTGGACGAACTCTAGATGCTGTCTCTTAAATTCTTCGTGTTCCATAAGACTATGTGTTTATATGTAATACTTTCTTTTTGAACTCTTCCATGAACTTTTTCCAAACACCAAGCTGTATGCTCTCGCTCACATAGGCACCACTTCCTTTATCAATGTAGACCTCTTCAGAGGCTCCCGTTTCTCCCTTGAGAGCAACATACACAGGCTTGATTATCTTGTTGTCCCCCCACATACAAGGCTTCAGGATAAAGGGATAAATCCTCTTGCCGAGTTCCTTGGCTAGTGGTAGTTCTAATCGGGTGATATAATCGGTACTAAGGAGAGATGGGCTCACCAAAACGACAATCACATCTGCCTCTGCGATCTCCTTGCGGATAGTAGGATGGATCTCTGCTCCAGCCTCAGTACGCTCATCATAATAGATCGTAACTAAGCCCTCATCCTCCAGAGGCTTGAAGAATTGTAGGCAAATCTTTAGATCGGACTTATCTTCTTTGGAGTAAGAGATGAAGACCTTCTTCATCTTGCCTATATGCTTGTTATCAGTCAGGTGTTGGAATGAACGCAAAGAGATTGGTTGAGCCTGCCCCTTATCGAGCGTCCCATCCTCGTTTAGCGGATAACCTACAGCCATTCCTCTACTCACCCCAGCGCCCCCAGGCTCCTTGTCGGGATCATAATTATCTATGGAAGCAAGGTTGACAAACAATCTTCTCTCTTGACATAGGGGAAGCTTGGAGGTCGATATATAGAGGTCTTTTATAGTGATCTTCTCTCTCAGTCTCCAATGCTTTTGTCTACGACGACTTAAATATCTTTCATCATTACTGGGTGGGAGGTTACTCCAGTACATATCCAGAATATCTTGCAGTAGCATACGCTCCACCTGGCTCACTAGGTGCTCTATGCCTTGGTCAATAGGCTTTATATAGACCTCTATGGTGAGCTGCTCGTGGTTGAGGCTAACCCATACCATATACCGCCCTTTAGGGTAGGTCTCGGGACCTCGGTCTTCTTCATATAGTAAGGACCCGTTGCTTCCTTGTTTGATACGTTTCTCCTCGGAGGGCGTGTTGACTAGGGTAAAGAAGAGTTGGTCACGCCAAAACTTCTTAAGTTTATTTTCACCTTGTCCGTAGTAACAGATGAGCTGGTTGATCAGCCCAAATGGGATGAAGTGCTCGAACTTTAGGGTGATATTGGGCTGCGGGTAGCTGAGCTTAAGCCACTCATACATCTCATCGCCGTCAGCAAGGGGCAGGTAGCCTGGTATGATGTACTGATCCTCATTCTTGTTGTAGTATATGATCTTTTCTAGCTCCAGCAGGCGAACCAGATTTTTGTCTTTATTTGGGAGCAAATACTTTTCTACAACTCCTCTTTTTTTTATGAACTCCTTATTTAGAATCTCGGAGTGAATATAGTTTACTGTGGCCTCTGGGTCCAACCAGACGAGATCAGATAGCTCTTTGTCATCCTTATAATAAATCACCTCTCCATGTAGGTATAGTTGGTGCAGGTCTCCCTTCAAAGAAGAAATCGAATCTGTATAGCCTGGCATTGCGTTAAGTAGATCTTCAATAGGGATGGGGCTGTCGGAACCCAGGCTTGTCTTCTTTTGGAGGATATAATTGTAGAGGATCTTTTCGCTTCTTGTGACATCGATACTCGTCTTTTCTTTGAGGCGAGCAATTTCCTCCTTCATCCGAAGGCGTAAGTACTGTTTAGCTGCTTTATCTTGTTGCAGAAATAAGCTTTGTTGGCCCTTCGTTCCCTTTATTTCCCTGTCTAATGCTATATAGAACTCCTCTCTTACAGAGGACTCTGTTTGCTTTAGATTTTGCTGAGGATCACAGTCCGCATAGGTCTGTATGACTAATACATTCTCTCCATCAGAGGTGTCTCGCCCGACTATACTCCTTTGCTGGTTAGTATAACGGATCTGTCCTAGCCAATAGTTTCGGTTAAAGTTCAGTATCTTTTCTCTATGGGAGTTGTTGCCTTTTAGTAGCTCCTCCCCTCTGCTGTTCCGATCTAGCGCCAGCCTCCAGAAGAGCATGTAGAGAGCGCCAGTGCTATAAAAGGCGTTGTAGATGCCGTGATAGAAATCCTGTCCTCCGAAGTCGTAGAAGTTGGCCCCTAAACCACCTTTTTTTATCACACGAAGCACATGCGTGCTCCCAGTCTCCTTTTCTCCCTTGCATAAGTCGCTCAAGAACGTACTTTTTCCCGAGGAGTGATTCCCTAATAGCATTACTTTAATGGGTAGATGTAGTTTTTGGAGCAAAGGTTTACGTTTCTGCCATCGTTGAATATCCTCTAGGTGATTTTCGTAAGGAGTGAAAATCAAGCGACAAGGGAGCTGCTCCGAGTCCTTATCCGAGAGGTCTCTCCTTATATACTTAATGTCGTTGCCCTCTACCTTTAATTCTTTCAAGCTGGTTTGAGGGAGATTTTCAATTACCGAAAATTGATTATTAGAAAGATCTAAACTTTCCAATAAAGATAGTGACGCCAACCCTTCAATCTTTAATAGCTGGTTCCTTGATAGATTCAATTTTCTAAGCTTTGAAAGTGAATCCAAACCTTTGACGTGACTAAGTTGATTGTCGCTATAGTCTAACTCAGCCAGATCTTCTAATGCTTCTAGGCCTTCAATACTCGTTAGTTGGTTCCCGCTAAGATTCAATGAATGCAACTTAGATAACTGCTCTAAGCCCTCAACACGATCTAGTTGGTTACTGCTAAGATCCAATGAAAATAGTTGGGAAAGCTTCTCTAAGCCTTCAATACTCGTTAGTTGGTTCCCGCTAAGATTCAATGAATGCAACTTGGATAGCTGCTCTAAGCCCTCAACACGATCTAGTTGGTTACTGCTAAGATCCAATGAAAATAGTTGGGAAAGCTTCTCTAAGCCTTCAATACTCGTTAGTTGGTTACTGCCAAGATCCAATGAGAATAGTTTGGGTAGTTGCTCTAAGCCCTCAATACTCGTTAGTTGATTATCTCTCAGATTCAATGATTGCAGATTGGGTAGTTGCTCTAGCCCTTCGATACGAGTGAGTCGGTTATGCCAAAGAAGCAATGATTGCAGCTCACGCAACTGTTCTAGTCCCTCGATATGAGAGAGTTGGTTATGCCAAAGATACAATGAGCGCAGCTTGGTAAGCTGAGCTAAGCCCTCAATGCGAGTGAGTTGGTTAAAGCCAAGCGCCAATGATTGTAGATTGAAGAGCTGACCTAATCCTTCAATCTGAGTGAGTCGGTTAAGGCTAAGATCCAGAGATTGCAACTCGGGTAACTTATCTAACCCCTCGATATAACTAATCTTATTGTATGACAAATCTAGGACCTGTAGATTCTCAAAGGCTAGTAGATTTGGGATCTCTTCTAGTTCACACCCAGTTAAGTTCAAATGAATGACCTCGCCTTTTTTATTACATGCATAGGATTTTGACTGCCTAGCAACAGCATTTGTATCGGATGATGCATCAGCGCAATCAGTGAGTTTAAAGCCTAACTCGTATTCTAATTGGAGGATGGCTTCAGGCTTTGTTCCGGGTTTTCTCATGGAGCGTGTTCTTTTTTTGAGATTAATGCCTATCGCAAAGGTAATAAGAGTATGTAGAATAGCCCTGGAATCACAGCGCAAAGAGCCATATTTCTAAAGTGCTATGGGGATATTCCTTAGCAGAATTGCAGATGATATAATCGATGCTCAAGGAAGGGTCCATGAGCTAAAAACTCCGACCTCCAACTGTGGGAGGACGATTTCGATCCTTCTACACTCCACCCGCGAAAGGGCATAATTATCACTCGAAGGATGGGTATCTCACACCCCGTCCGCAGGGCGAAAAATTTCCGTGCGCACGCAGGGAAATTTCTGTGCGCACAAAAAAATATTTTCGTGCGCACGAAAATTTATTTCCTTCCGCAAGGAAATTTCGCCCTCTGCGGAAGGAGACTTAATCCACTACACAAGAAGCGATTAGAGAGAAGGCACAAAAACTACCTTACCCCCGCCTGCTTGTAGCTCGGAGCGAGGGTCGAAGTGAGGCGCAGAATGAGG
>ENA-OWMB01000633-OWMB01000633.1-metagenome-genome-assembly--contig:-NODE-633-length-13527-cov-8.028281_pt1 | contig 13527 bp, 9 predicted proteins | sample MGYA00245353_ERZ651112 | MGnify/ENA primary metagenome ERZ651112 (study PRJEB26857, sample SAMEA4031773) | metagenome | biome: human; feature: oral; material: saliva | place: Philippines | collected 2014 | study...
TAAAACAAATAACTGAAAGCTGTGATATAAGAGCATATATCTATATGCTTTATCCTATTTCACTATAATAATATACAATTACGATAGAAGTTAGCCATTTTAACATAAGATTAAATTAAATAAGAAAGGGGGAATATATGCAATGGCAGATGATAAATCCCTTATTGGAACAGCCATAGATAATGCTGCCTCTGGTATATCTGGAGCAGTTGGTAATGTCATAGATAAAGGTAAAAATGCTGCGTCCGATACTGTCAGTTCAGTAAAGAATACGTTATATATCAATACTGTTGGACAAGTTGGTGGAGCAATTACTAAGATAGGTAATGAAGCGGCTGGGGCTATTAACAGTGTTGGTAATAGTCTTGATAATATAGTTGCTAAACCTAGTCTACTTGATCAAACTACTAGACCTGAGTTTGATGAATCGTCAGCTGGTCTGTTAAAATATGTAAAAGCAAACGGTCTTGGTATTGGACCTGGACGAGTAAATCAAATTGAGAAATATCAAAAGTTTGCTAGATATGAAAGATTAGATCCTAACAACTGGATGGGTTCTACTAGAGAATTTATATTCTTTACTACACCAGACTTACAGTTATTTAAAGGACCTGTATTAAATCCTTCTATTGCTAATAATGCACTAATGGTAGAGGCATTTAAAAGATATAACGATGTATTACAAAGTTTGAGCTATTCTGCTTGTGGTAGACCTTTTGTTAATCTCTTATCTAACTATAAGAGATCAAATGTAGATCTGCCTGATATTAATACAGCTAGTGATTATGAGACATCTAAGAATATACTTGGATCTTCTCTATTCTATCGTGGTACTTCATATGAATCAGATGAAAATCATGAATTCTCTGTTGAATTCGAAGATACAAAGTATCTAGAAGTATATATGTGGTTCAGACTATTCGATGAATATGAACGTATGAAACACTATGGTCTAGTTGACTTTGTCGATGATAACTATCTTAACGGTAAAATTATTCACGATCAAATGGCTATGTATAAATTCATAGTTGGTGAAGATGGTGAGTCTATTATACATTACTCTAAGTTTATTGGAGTATACCCTAAGAATGTACCAAGGAGTACATTCTCTGATCTTCCTGCAGATGGTAATGTGAAGTTTACTATTAACTTTAAAGCTGCATTTGTAGAAGATATGGATCCTAATATAATTCTAGACTTTAATGAAGTTGCTAAGAAGATTCCAGCTGGTGATCCAAAGCTAGGTGGATTCATAGATGAATTTAATGGTTGGAGTGGTGAATTTATGCAACGTCCTTATATTGCATTACCTCCGACTATGCTATATCAAGGTGGTACCTCTGGTAATGCAGTAAACAGCACTGCGGGAACTAGTGGTGATGCACAAAATCGTATGGTAGGTGGTATTGGTGGACAGGCTCCAAAGAATATAGTTGGTCGTGCTAAAGGTGCAATCAATAGTGCTTATGATACAGTATCTACTGTTAGTAATAATCTTGAAACTGCATATAATGAAACTCAAAAGGCTAAGGCTGCTGAGCCGACTAGTAAGTTCACTTACTTCCAAGATCCTAAATATGAATTAAACTATGGTTATAATGAAACGTTACCTAATAAAGGTTTCTATAAACTCAAATGGGAGGGATAACTAAATGGCATCTGATGCGGTATCAGTAAACAAGACTCTCCGATCTTATCAGGAGACTGTCCTAAATACAGTTAAGAATGATACTTTACTTAATGCCAATATATATGATATACATCAATATATTGAAAATATTAAGAAAAGATATGTAGATGAAGATGAAATAACCCTCTCTATGGGTATCTTTGGCTATCTTGGGGATGTAAATTCTAATGCATTACAAAATGCTGTTACTATGGCAGCTGAGTACTCTAATGAAGCTATCCCTATTAAAGCTAAGTTTGAGAAGAATGTAATCTCTCATGCTTTAATGCTCGGTATTAATAAGATTTTTGCTGAGCCTGCAACTATGCAAGCAATGTTTGTCTTCTACGAAGATGAACTTGTTTTGAATACGATCTCTGATACATTCAGATTCGATCGTGATATAAAAATTATGGTAGGTGATTATGAATTCCACTTACCATATGACTTAATTATCAAACGTATTGAGTTACCTACCGGGGAATATATCTATACGGGTATGTATGACACCACTCAAAGTAACCCTATTATAACTAGGAACTCTAATGATGTTGATCCATACTTAAAGCCTACAGTTAGATCTAAGATCGATGGTCGTAATGTAGTTATGCTTTTAGTAGATTTACGTCAATACGAGTATATGACATATCATAAAACTATCATTACCAATAATCCATTAGAATCCAAGATGTTACAATTTGAATTCGATAATCAATTAGCTGGTTTTGATGTAGATGTAAAAGAATATGATCAACCAACAAGAAAACTCAAACCAGTTTATAATGGATTGAATACTGATGGTGTTCAAAACTTCTGTAACTATACTTATATTGACTCTTCTACTATTCGAGTTATGTTTGACAATACGTCATACTTACCTACAGCTAACACTGAAGTCACAGTAAATCTATATACTTGTCAGGGTGCTAATGGTAATATATCCTATAAAGATAGTATTTACTTTAGAGTCAAATCTGATAAGATGAATTACGATAGACTTAACTTGTTAGTTATTCCTACATCGGATTCTCAATACGGTATTGATAAAAAATCTATTGCTGACTTAAAGAGACTTATTCCTAAAGAAGCTCTTGCACGTGGTAGTGTTACCAATAGTACTGATATTAACAATTACTTCAACACTATTGACGACGATGATAATAAACTATTCTTCTTCAAGAAGATGGATAATCCATTAGCTCGATTGTACTATGCATTTGTGTTGATGGATTCTCCTACAAATATCATTCCAACTAATACTATCCCAATTGAAGCTATTAGACGTGACTTCGATAATATCTCAGATTCAAACTATATTTTGACTGCTGGTAATATTATTAAATATGATGGTACAACTAATGCTTCTATTGCTTACCAAGCTTCCGAAGAGGAACTTAAAGCAGCAAGAAAAAATGAGTTCTTATATATGAATCCATTCATGTGTATCGTTAATAAGAAACCTCTATATGTATCTTATTATATGAATATCATGGATGTAAATAAGTTACTTGAATTCACTTATGTAAACCAAGACTCTAAAGTACAGTTTATTGCTACTAAGATGAATTGGTATAGACATTACTTAACAGATCGTGATACATATTTTGGTGATATCTCTATCATGCAAAATATCCAATCTGATATTGGTCTAGTTCATAAAGATGATCCTTATGATCCAGAGAAGATTACTGGTGTAGATGTTAAAGTCTTAGCTGTATTCTATACTGATGAAAAATATCAAGTACCTTACAGATGGGCTGAAGCTGAATTTGTAAACTACGACCAAGGTACTTATGTAATGGATTACAAGTTCAAGCTTAATACTGATAATAAGATTGATAAGAATATCAAGCTTAAGATCAATAACGTATATGAAGTTGGTAATGCAACTAGATTGAGTCCTGGATATATGGCTAATAATATGCATATGAAAATATTCGTATTTGCCAAGGATGTATTTGGATATAATGCAGGTCTTCATAAATCAGATCAAATCTTTACAGCTGATTTCTTAGAAGGTTATAGCTTAACCAATGAATACACTGTTAAGTATGGTATTGACTTCTTATATAATTACTCTGACTTGATTGAGTCTCATATCAAAGTCAAAAAGCAAGATAATGGTCAGATCTCTTATATTATAGACCGTGTACCAGTTATCTCTTATGATTACGTGAATACGGAAGAACGAATTCAAGACTTCATCAATAATCTTGAAAAGAAACGTATTCATATCCTTGATTGTCTAGACGTTCTAGAAGATAGCTTCGGTATAGACATCAAGTTCTTTAACACTTATGGTCCATCTAAGTTATTCTATGTAAACGATGGTGTACCATTAAATAGAGTTAACCTATCTATGACCTTCAAGGTTAAGTTCTTAACAACTACTGATAAATACTTAAGTGAATATATCAAGAATGATATTAGAAAGTATATTGAAGATAAATCTAGAATCTCTGATATCCATATCCCTAACATCATTACTTATATAACTCAAAAGTATGCAGAGAATGTAACTTACTTTGAATTCTTAGACTTCAATGGATATGGTCCAGGGTATCAACACATTTATCGTAAAGATGAATCAATCGTTGGTAGAATTCCTGAGTTCTTAAATATTAATACTATTGGTACAGAGAATAATGCATTAGATATTAATATTATAATAGCCTAATTTCTATTAGTCTTTAACTCTATACGTGTAACAATTTAATAAATCTAACCTATTTTGGGTTAAAAATTAATTAAAACCTTTTATACTATTAAGTATAACTTTTTAAGGAGGATAATAATTATGGCATTTTTCGGTGGTCATGATACTGAAGATATCAACGTAACCCTTGAAAACTCCGCTATTTATGAAAGCGAAGTAGGTCTTGGTGTTATTGCTTTGGAATGTACTCAATTTGAAGCTGAAATTTTCGCTGATTGCGTGCGTTCTGATATGAAAGAATATGCACTTGTTCAAGAAGGTGCTGATGTAGAAGCTTTCCAAGAAGGTGCTTGGGAAACTATCAAAAATAAAGTTGTTGAATTTGTTAAAAAAGTTTGGGCTAAAGTTAAAGCTTTCTTCAACGGCTGGTATGCTAAAATTGCAGCTCGTGTAATGAGCGATAACAAAGCTTTCTACAATAAATTCAAAAAAGATGTTGAAAATAAAACTGATTTGGATAAATTAGAAGTTAAATATGAAGAACCAACTAATGCAGCTTATGGTGCTAAAGAATTTAGTTCTTTGAATTTAGCTAGCTTTGCAGATTCCGAATCTTCTGAAGTTATCAAAGCTATCTACACTGGAGTAGAAGCTTCTTCTCATTCTGAAGCTAAAAAAGAAATTTTGAAAGCTGCATTCGAAGAAGAAAAAACTGTAACTTTCAAAGATATCAAAGGTGACGTTATTTCTGAATTGACTAATGGTGCAGCTCTTAAAGAAGCTCAAAAACAATTCAAATCTGTTGACGGCAAATTATCCAAAACTGTTTCCGAACTTACTAAAGGTAAAGAAGAAGTTAAAAATATTTCTGTAATTGCTAACGCTGCAGCTAAAGCTCAAGTTACTATTGCAGAATGTGCTGTTGCTATCGCTAAGAAAAAAGCAGCTCAAGCTCGTCGCGTGTTCGCTAAAGCAGTTGCATACAACCCTAAAACTGAATCTGCATTTGATGCTGATCTTCTTGTAGTAGAAGCTGATGCTTTGATGCATGAATAATTGACTATAACTTACGGAGGTAATTATAATGGCATTTTTCGCTGAATCTACTGTACAAGAATCTTACCAAGAACTTGATATTGTAGTTAATGAATATACTGACTTTGATACCCTTGCATTAGAGGCATGTGATACTATCCAAGAAATGGATAATGCTATCATGGCTGGTATTGGTCGCTATGAATTAGATATGGTTCGTGAAGGTGTTGAAGTGGTCTACACTGAAGGCATGGTTGACACAATCAAATCTAAAGTTTCTAAAATCTGGGAATTCATTAAGAACTGGGTTAAATCTGTTTGGAATAAATTCGTTGCGTGGGTATCCTCTTACGTTCGTGGCGATAAAGCTTTCTTATCTAAATATAAGAAACAAATCGAAGAAAATCTTCCTTACTTGAGCGATGATTTTGAATATACTATGAAATACGGTAAAATTTTAGATGAAATTGACAAATCTCCTACTAAATCTAGAATTGAAACTATCGTTAGAAAATACTTAAGTACTATTCAAAAAGCTGATGCTACTAAAGAAAAACTTAATGATATTATTGATAACCTTGAAGATGAACTTAAAGATCTTAAAGAAGATTATAAATCTGAAGATCTAACTAAAGAAGTTGATAAAAACTGGGTTAAAGCTAATATCAAAAAAGTATTTGATATTATTAATCTAGATGCTTCTAAAATTAAAAGAGAAGCTGATGATAATGCAAAATTCGTAGAAAGCTTATCTAAAGATACTATTAAAAATATCGAAGATAACATGAAGCTATTCAATACTCCAGATGATAAGGCTATGGTAACTCTTCGTGTAGATGCTTACAAATCCTTATCTTCTAAAGCTTCTAGTGTAATCTCCTGGCAAACTTCCTTTATGATTAAAGCTTTCAAAGGCTTAAAATCTGATTGCCGTGCAATCTGCCGTAAAGCTCTTACAGCAAAACCAAATCCTAAATACAATGAATCTGCATTCGAACATAAAGAATTCGATGCATACTTCAATATCTAATATTTAAGATTTAAAACCTTTGAGGAGAGAGATTCAATATCTCTCTCCTCTTTATTTTTATTAACTTTACCTTGGAGGTAATATAATGGAAGGTAATATGAAAGCTTTCTCTTTTGATAGCGTTCTACTAGATAAAATTAATACTCCAAGCCTTGTTGCTAAAACTTCCTTTGCAACTTTACCTCAAGTTGTTAGGTTAGTTGATACATTTAAAACTAAGGCTTTAAAAGAAAACCAAACTTTCTATCGTAATATCTTAGAAAGTGACACTGAAGTTACTGCAAGAAAAGCTTATGATCAATTCTTCGGTACTTTAACTCGTCTTAATGCATTCTATACTGCAAAGTATGTAGATGTATTAGATGAAAATATTAAACGTCTTAAGAATGAAGGGGATTCTAGACTAATCAATATAGTCAATGAATACCTAAAAGACTTCAATAATAATGATATTCTTATGGAAGCTGAAATGACAGAATTCTTATTAGATGATGAAATTCCATGCTCTAAGAATATCTTAACTAGTATCTTACACTTCTTTGGTGATAACTTCTATGAGTTATCTGAAGAAGATGCTCGTAAGTTATTAGAGATTACTACTAATAATCAAAGTAAAATCATTAACCGTGCTAAAGCTGAAATCATTGATGCCGATGCAGATGATATCGAAGTTAAAGACTTATCTAGAACTCCAGATATCTTTGTTGGTGAAACTACTACTAAATCTTTCCATAAAGAATGTGTTGGTAAATGCATCGAAATCGTTAAGTCTGTACGTGATGATTTAGAGGCAAATCTAGATAATGCTAGATTGATTAATAAAGAATATAAGAAACTTTTAAACAAAGTTATTCAATATAGAAACTCTACTAAGATTCGTGTAAATAGCGATGATTATATCCGTAAGATTGAACGTATCATCATTAGTATGATCTCTGAAATCTGGACTTATCATTTGACTGTATACGCAATCAAAGCACAATATATTTGCAATAACTATTACCAAGCTAAAGGTATATTAGCTCGTATTGCTGGTATGGCAAATGAAGAATTTGTTGATGATAGAATTGAAGCGGTTGCAGTTGAATCTGCTAAATTCTTAAAAGAACAAGAAGCATTCAAGTTCTCTAAACTTACTGATGCTGAAATCTTAATGAACCATATTACTGATATGAAGCATAATGATCTTATTATGGATTGCTGTATCAAAGAAGCAATGATTCTCGCTGAAGGTGTAGACGTTGAAAATCGTTTAGCAGCTATTCATGAAGGTGCTTGGGATAAAGTAAAAGAATTCTTCAATAAAATTAAGACATTCGTTATGAACTTATTCGATAAAGTATCTAACTGGTTTGATAAATTCTTCAAATCTAATAAAGAATATATTGAAAAGTATAAAGATCAAATCGATAAACCTACTGCTGGTTTCACTACAGTTAATATGCCTAACTACAAGGAAGGTTTGAATCGTATTCAAGCTGCTCCTAATATTAACTTCAATGGTGTAATTAGTACAGCTAACGGTATGCCTGAAAATGCTGATGTAGATAAAGTTATTAATGATTTCCGTAAAACTATCATCAACGAATATAAAGATGATGATGACTGGAAAGAAACTTGTAATAACTATTTCAAAGGCGGTAAAGATTCTGATAAAGACTACTCTGCTAATGAAATCAGTATTAGAGAATTAGCTAACCAAGTTTTAAATATTCCTAAGATTGTAGATAATCTTAAGAAAGATAAATCTACAAGTGATCAAATGTTTAAATCTTTAGAGTCTGCTATTAATAAAGCTGCTAGTCAACAACCTGCAGCTTCTACTACTAATACAGATTCTAGCACAACAGAATCTACATACTTATATGGTGATGTATTCTCTGAATTTGAACTTAATCAAACTAATGCTCCTGCACCGGGTGCTACTGGTAGTAATAGTTCCACTATTACTACAGCTGGTAATGAAACTATTGACAAAGTTAAAAATGGCGGTGTTGACTCTAAAACTGCAGTCAATGCTCAGAAGATTGTCAATAGAATTGCATCTACATATAGCACATATCTACAATGCAAATATCAAATGGCTGAAAAGATCATGTCTGATTACATGAAAATTATCAAAGCTCACGTATCTGCATATGTTAATGCTAACAACAATTCTGAAAAAGCTCAAGAAAATAATTAATATAAATTCCCCTATGGAGTTCAACTCCATAGGGGTTTTTCTTTTATATTTTTTTACTATTATCTGCAGTACTCTTAGGAAGTTTAGCAAATGTCATATTAGTAGAAGCCATAAATCTTTCACCTTGATTAGTATATACTTCTATCTTAGATAGCATTAAGTAATCAGTTGTATCTTCTTTATGCTCTTTAGTATTATTATTGATTAGATATCTAACGTTCATATTGAATATAGAGTTATCTAATTGCTGTTTACTTAAAGAGATATAAGTAGACTTCAATTCTAATGCATGTTTAAAGTTCTTGATTAATCCCATATTGTCGTTAGGGATACGGATTAATTTACGTTTACCTAAGTCTTCTACTACATCAGTTAAATCTAATGCTATATCTATCATAGACTCACCATTAGATCCAACCTTAGATATATCGCTTATTCCACTTATAGCAGTACTACCACTCTGGTATAGTGAACTTAAGTTACTTTTTAGTGCACCCACTGACTTAGATACATTGATTGCGCTATTCTTAGCATTGGCTAACATGTTATCTTTAGCAGTTTGCAAAGATTTAACATAAGTATTTGCACCTTCAAGAATCTGTTTAGAGAAGTCTTTTGGTATATCTCTTGTAGCAGCAATTTGTTTCTTTAACCCATCACCTACATTGGAGTTTAGTTTAAGACTATTCTTCATCTGCTCAGTGAAACCTTTCATATCTCCAAGCTTTAATTTAGTAAAGTCCATATTCTTAACCAATTCAGGCAGATTAGATTTGAGTGCTCTAAGATCTAGCTCAAATGTACTCATAGGCGCACCCTTCTCATCACGTTCTAATACATACGTAACAGTATCAGGGCTATTCTGCAATTTATCTACAATGAAAGTATTACTATGAAGATAATCAGAGTATTCAACATTGAAGTCAACCATACCTTTCTTGAAACTAGCTTTAGATTGCTCTTTCTTTTCAGGTAATTTACTAACTTCTTTTTGTAAGTGGGATACGTTATCTGTAAAGTTAGTCGGAGAGATAGCACCAACTAGAGACTTAAAGTTTTCTATATGATAAATCTGACCAGTATATGCTGATTTAAATTTACCAAATGTATCTTCAGACTTTTCTATAGTATCAGTAGATTTAGTTTGCATAGTTACAGTATGCTTAATAATATTAAGAAGCATCTCTCTAACATCAGCATCAGGATTCTTAATAGAACCATCTACTCCAAGTACACCAGCTGTTCCATTTACAACTTGCTCTGGTAACTGTCTAAGCAATGCTTCAGCTTGAGTCGCTACTGTATCAACTGTAGACTTAGCTTCCTTAGCTTGCTCTACTATTTGATTAAAGCTACCTTTAATGGTATCAGTAGTTTGATGAATATTCTTTACTACTTCACGTACACTACTGGATACTTTCTTAATATTATCCATAGTATTCATGATATTTTGATAAGTACCAAAGATACCACCGAATGCTCTAGAGTTCTTAAGATAACTTTGTTGAATATTCTTAGATGCATCTATTACAGCAGTAAACCCATTCAACTCTTTATCAGTTATATTATCTTTACCATACTTAATATCAGTAGTTGGAACGTCAATGATATAACTATTAGTTTTATCATCATCACGGAAACCTTCAAGTACTGCTTCTTCTTTAGCACCAATATCTGATAAGTTAAACTTAATAGTTTCATATTTATCTAGATTACGTAGTGTAGCTTTACCAGATTTAGATACTAGATAGATATTATCTAAGTCCATAAAGAATCTATAACCGGTATTATAGAATACACGTACTGTATTCAAGTAATCTAAAGTCTTAGCTAATGATTCCTTTGGGGGAATAATCAACTGATCTACTGGTTCAGTCTCAGTGAATGGTTCAATTAAGAGTGGTTCTCCTACATTGAGTAGGTCAACTATAATATTCTGCATAGAAGAATTATATATAGTAGCATTATTAGGACTTAAGTTAGAATCTACTAACTTCTTAGAGATTAATCCAAGTTTAAGAATTCTATATACATCTTCACGATCTTCTTCTTTAGAGTTTGTTTTAGCATAATCAATATCTTCAGTCTTATTTGTATCATCATCTGTAAGATATGAAAACTCATGTGTAAAGTATAGTTGTTTAATGGCAGCACTATTATCTAATTGATATTTATATACCATCATGGTCATAGTTGTATTCTTAGAGTTTTTGATAATATGGTCTGCAAATTTCTTATCTATGTGTAAATTCATAGTAGCAATAGGCATATTATACTTATCATACTCTTTATAGATGGTTAAACTTTTTATATTCTTTTGATCTATCTTATTCTTATCCTTATAGTCTGGATGGTTATAGTATAGATCAATATAATATTCGTATTTAAGTTGCGGCATTTCATACACCTCCAGTTATCAAGATGTTCAAAATAGCCCATTTTAACAAAAAAATAATCCCATAGGAGATTGACTCCTATGGGACTAATTCTAGATTCTATCTAAATCTATTGGATTTCCTTTAAAGTATTTTTCATTTAATAACTTAACCATATCTGGATCTTGTAAGTTTACATCCCAAGATCTATCAAGATAGTTATTAGACATTCGATACAATTCTGTTTGATATACTAAGTCTACAGCTTTATATCTATTAGCTAGTTCAACAGCTCTATCTTTATCTAATAAAGTTATCATTTCCATATATTCTGGTGAGATATAAGAGTTTGGTATCATATGTCTATCTATAGCACTATTCAATAAGTTAAGAGTTGTACTTACGTTATTCATAGAATATAGATCTCTATGCTCATTACGAGTCATAGCCATATATAATCCAAATAACTGTGGGTTAATAGATAGACATTTCTTGATTGTATTATCAGATAGCTTTTGTTTAGATAATAGCTCAATCAATGCATTACCTTTATCTACAATTCTATATCTAATACCACCTTCAACCCATGTATGATCAATCACTACAGTTTGAGCTTCAGCAAATACTGGAACTGCATATTGTAAAGTACTACTAGATATAATAATATTAGGACTATTATCTTTTCTATCCAATATAGTAGAGTAGATCATAACTGATGTCTCAAAAGGACCTTCAATGTAATATATATCTGGGAGATATTTACATAACTCCTTTAAGATAGCACAGTTTTGTACCATGAATGTAGTAATCATATTAGCCAGAACCATCTTCTCTACGTTAGTATGATTATAGTCTGGATAGAATTTCTCATTCATTAACATTGGACCAGATGTTTGCATTAGATAGATACGTGTATGAACTCCATAATATTTCTTATAGAATGCTCTATAATGGATACACATATTAACTACTGCAGCAGCAACAGACGATCTGTTACCTACAGCTACATCAGATCTGTACATCTTTCTAAATAGTTGATATAGATCGATATAAATATTTAATACATTAGCATCACTGCCAGCAAATACTGTATTGGTTATTTCAGCTAATGTCTCATATCTAATATAGTTAGCTACAACTATACTTTCAGCACTAGCTGTTCTATATCTTCCTCTAAAGTTATTTTCCATTATGCGTTACCACATTTCTTACAATGAATACTTCTATTTAACTTAGCAAAACATTCATCGCAAATACCACTAAACATGATCTTTGATGGATGTCCTTGAGACTTTCCACAGAATACGCAATGGAATGGTAATTCCTCGGCTTTTCTAATACGAGCTAAGCAGCTATCACAAAACATGATCTTCATATCACGTACATCACGTTGCTCAATCTTATGACATGATTGACATTCAAAATCCCAATGATCTACAAACTGAGGTTTCTCATTTGCAAATACACATGTCTCATAAATACATCTACCATTAGCATTACGATAAACACAAGTTGTTCTTTGGCATTCTTCAAATTGCTCAAAAGGTGGTTGCGTCTTATTCTTAATTTCTTCCTGATTACCAGGTGTTAATTGAGATGGCATAATTCAATCCTCCTAATTAATAACTATATTATACATCAAGACTATAATATATCACTTCAGTTTATTAAAGTCAAAGTAAGTTACATTAGATGAATCTAAATCTTGCTTATTCAACTTATTAACTGTAGATGTATACTGAGTTCTATTATAAAGCATATTCATATACTTAAGATGAACTTCCACTCTAGGTTTAATAGAATAATACTTTCTAACGGTACCATCTATAACTAAAGTGTCATCTAACCATATATTGGAGTTAAACATATCAGAATACTTCTTACCAATATTATCCCAGTCTGGTTTATTAGTTGGTCTAATTAGACCAATCTCTGCTAGGAAAGTATCTACTGTATTGAATGAAGATGGAGTCTTAACAAATGCATTGAATTCTACATCGCATGGAGTATAAAGCATTTGCTGTACTTGATCGAGTTCTCCACTATCTAATAATCGTTTCATGAATACATTATCTTCTTTACCAGTAATAGAATATACATGAACGAATTGAGAGTTAGCCATAGCCATATTGGCTAAGTTATATCTATTAACTATTCTAAACCGAGGACGTGGAGATCCTTCAGGTTCTTCAAATAGGACTACTTTAATATCTACAAAGTCTAATGTATTTAACATTAGATCACGTTTAGCTAGAATCTCTTGCTGCTTAGCAGGAGTTAATTTATATTTCTCATACATCCATTCTAATCGTTCTTGGAAACCTTCTGGTATATTACCATACTTCTCTTCATACTCATAGAATTTCTGTTTACGATTCTTCATAAAATCACCTCAAAAATAAAGACTTAAGGTACTTAAAGTACCTTAAGTCAATGTTTTGATTAGTATATAAATTTAGCCTTTACCGAATACACGGTTAGTGATAATATTAGCAATACTATTATTAATCTTAGTTTGAATAGAGTTAGGGAAGTTAACAATTGTTTGCTCTTTCAATGCTAAGAATAAACGAGCAG
>ENA-OWMB01000637-OWMB01000637.1-metagenome-genome-assembly--contig:-NODE-637-length-13456-cov-14.646817_pt1 | contig 13456 bp, 10 predicted proteins | sample MGYA00245353_ERZ651112 | MGnify/ENA primary metagenome ERZ651112 (study PRJEB26857, sample SAMEA4031773) | metagenome | biome: human; feature: oral; material: saliva | place: Philippines | collected 2014...
TCAAGAATAGATTTTATCAATAAAAGAGCTTGTATTTCAGTCATACTACGCCTCCAATACGCTGTAATAATTACTGCTACTATTGTAACATAATTATAGTAACTAATACGGCTATTCTCTTGATTTTCTCCATATTTATCATATACTTATATAGTACATATAGATTTCGTACTGGAGGTTCCCATGAAATATACAACCATCGTTTTTGATTGCGACGGCACATTGCTCGATACGGCTACAGATTTAGCGAATGCTGTAAATCATGTATTACGTACACATAACTTCCCTGAAAAATCTCTAGCAGAAGTAAAAGCAGCTCTTGGTAATGCAGTAACGTACTTAATGCGTCAATGTTTACCAAGTTCCGTAGCAGATGATGAATTAGAACCATACATTGAGGAATTCAAAGCATACTATGGTGAGCATTTAAAAGACACAACAGCTCCCTACCCAGGCATCCTAGATATGCTTGATGTATTACGTGAACAAGGTTATAAATTGGCCATCGTATCTAACAAAATCCAAGAAGGTGTTACACCTCTCAATAAAGAATACTTTGGTGATCGCTTACCTGTTGCCATCGGTGAAAGACCTGGCTTACAACGCAAACCATCACCAGACATGGTACTACAAGCTCTAAAAGAACTAGATTCTACACAGGAAGAATCCATTTATGTAGGTGACTCTGAAGTTGACGTAGCAACTGCAGAAAATTCTGGACTACTATGTATCGGTGTTACCTGGGGCTTTAGAGAAGAATCTCTCCACCAAGAATTAGGCGTAACACATATTGCCCGTAAGGCAGAAGATATTCTAAGCATTATTGAAAAGTTAAATAAATAAAGTTGTATTTGTTATTATGGTCCTAATTTGCTTCTTATTCTTAGGTCTATCTACAGATCTCTCCTTAGGTGGCAAAACAGGCTTCTTCTCCCTTGCAGCATGGTCTGAATTATTTATCTCCCTCTTGGGTTTCTACGGTTCTGGTGCCGTTCTTTTTAACAAAGTATTCGGCAAAACTGTATTCCCTATGGGTAAAAGCATTCTATAATAGTTAATAACTATATAAATCACTTGTACAATAAAAGAGGTTCCTATGAGTCACTACCGTGGCAACTAGGAACCTCTTTTCTTTATGATTATAATCTTATTTTGCCAAATATGATTTACTTATAACTAAACTGTGCATCCATAATCATTTGGCGCAATTGTTCAATACGAACTCCATTTGGCAGCTTGTCTCTATAAAACTGTAATTTATAGTAGTATCGAGTGTCTTCATAGTCTGTCACTAATACCATATCCGTGCGATTCTGTAATGGCCACCCATACATAAATTCGACTAGTAAACTACGTACGCCATCATTGTTGACCTCTATTACATCATGCTTAACAGGTAATATCATCTTTACGGTAGGTTCAGGAACTGTTCTATCCTTAATGAGCTGATTAACCTCAGCATCTAGAGTAGGACTATTACTATCAATAGTTCTAGACTTTACATGCATAAATACCCCATCAGAGGTTCTAAACACCCTACCATCAATATCCTTTGTTTCACCCTGTGTTTCGATAGCATTCTTTAATACTCGGAATTGATACGGTCCATAAAACTTTGTATCTGTAATAGCATCTAATGCCGCATCATATTGACCATTATGTACATTCGTAACATGCATAAAAGGCTTTATATCGCTAGCTTGTGAAAGCATCGGTACGGCTAAACACAAGCCTAGACTAAGTAATATAATATAACGTTTCATACACACATCTCCCATTGAACACTAATATAACTGTATTGTAACATAATAAAAAGATATTGATGGAAATAATTACAAAACGAAAGAGGTTCCTATTGGTCACCTAGGTGACTATTAGGAACCTCTAATCTATTTACTTTTATTATCTACAGCACTATATTGAACTTGAGGCCTCTAAATGGGTCCAGCCTTTGCTAATCTTCTAGAGATTGGCGGTGATCAATATGAGTACATTCAAAGTGTTATCGTTGATGATTTCCTTTGGCATACTTGTAGCGACCATTATCATGGCAGCAAAGTGATTGACCTCTAGCTGAAAGCTAGCTTTCTAATTGGGGCATGAAAAAAGGCCCGACATAGAAGTCAGACCGTTTCTTCAACATTAAATTCTAGAAGCGAAGTCTGGCGTCGAAACCATTTATGCCTCACTTTGATATAAATTATATCATATCTAAACAGGGAAAGAAATCATATGATTTCTTTCCCTATTTGATTGTTATAACTTAAAACTTTTCCCAATCAAAAACTTCAATGGTTTTTCTTAGCTTGCAATCAATATCTCGTACCCACTCAATAAACGGTTGTCCTTTATTTTCATCCCAAGATGCTAACAATGGTTCAATACCAATATGAATCAAGGTATTTTCATAATAGTTGCCATGTAGAGGTCTAGTGACACATTGATTATAAGCACTACTTAATGTCTCCAATTTATTCAAAATGGTTTCATTAATCATAGTATTAAGCTTATCATATACCCTTTTACGTAATACCTTTCCAGCTTCGCTTGAGTCATTATTATAATATCGCAGTGATAGATATAGCCCTTTCGAGTCATGATCTACGCGCCAAAACATCCACGGCTTAAAGCAAGTTGGAGGATTAGACCTGATAGCCTTTGATTCTGTTCGACTCCAAAATCGACGATTAGTCCATGGCCGCCCACCTTTATTTGTACCCGTACTATACTCATTAGGATAGGTACTCATATCGTCCCATAACCAAGATCCATCTATATTTTCATTATCAAATATAATCTGTAATAGACCGTGTTGTGTAATACGTTCCCACTGTATATAATAACTTTTATCATCATAGCATCCATTTATTTTAGATACATGTTGATACCACTCTAATTGCGTCTTTAAATGTGTACAATAACTTTTTAAAATATCACTTTCACAGTCCTCATAATTTTTTAAGATATCCCAGAACATAGGTCCCGTTAAATAATTATCCACTGAACCGCTATGGACTACCTGCCAATCATAATCAAAGTAGTACCCTGTCTTAAAATAGACTGTATGAATATTATAAATTGCAATATCAGCGTACTCTATATTAAGATTCGCTAATTTAAAAGCATTTTTCAATTTATTATAAGCATTCCAAGGTTTCTCATTTTTAAATACACCATCAAGAGACTCTCTATAAGATTTAATTTGATCCCCATGCTCACTAGTACTTGTTTTATCTTCTATAATAATAGCTAAATTATATTGAGGAATTATAGCTAATACATCAATATTTAACACTTGTTGAACTAAAATAATTTTATCTATTGAATTGATATCGACATCTAGTAATTGATTTCTTTCTGACAAGTTATCTATTAGCTTAGCTAGTAAATCTAAACCAAGTTGACGATATCTATGTGTAGTTATATTATCTGGTTCATTAATCCAATTAAAGCACCAGCAAATAAAAGCATCTTGAGATAACTCGCCTGTGGCAAAAGAAAATATATTATTCATAATAACCTCTAACAACTATAGCCAAAGACCTTTAAAATCTTTGGCTATAATTGTGTTACAAGAAATAATTAAAATGAATTTTTAACGGCTAACAAACTATCAACATATGTACTTAATATAGTATCATCTATGTCTTTTAGAATTTCTTTTATAGTTTCTACGATAGTTGGAATCATATAAGAATCAGCAAATTCTAACCCATTTAAAGAATCAAAATCAAAGAAAATATCCAAGGCACTATCAAACATAGAATTCTCAATTAAGAGTGTAGATAGTTCCTTTAACAACGTATCTACAGTAAAAGTTGTAAAGCTTAAATATCTATTAATATCAGATATATTTAATGACAAATCTTCATCATCAATTGCATCTTCTATATGTTGAATCATATTAACTAAGCATTCTACAATTCGTTTAATATCGCCTACTGACTTATTGATTTCTAAAGCTTCATACCTATATCTAAGTTGTAAGAATAATTTTGTAGCCTCTACACTTTCTTGCATATACTCACTTCCAAAAATCTCTATTAAAGATTCCATATCTAAATTATCAATACAATCTAATTCAAATGCGATATCATCACAAACATCATCTAGTTTTGTTACTGCATATTCATTATATTGCATTAATTTATAAGCCTTTACATATAGACGTAGTTCCTCTAAATCATCAAATTCATCAGGGTTACAGCATACATAATCTGCTCGATTAAGCAATTTTTGAGATGTAATATATTTAGAAAATGCATCCTCACCATCATATATAAACAATTTAGAATCTTGAATAACTTTTGAACTACTAATATCATCAACTTCTAAATTATTTATTACAAATTGATCTGTCAACTTCAAATATTCAGTAACATCTCTAGCTTGATCATATTCACCGTAGTTAATATATATTTCAACAGCTAATTTAGCATAAAATTCACTATCAATTAGATTCTTGAAGTCATCCTCAAATAACAAAGTTTCACTAATCAGTTTAGCTGTAGTCAATATATTTCCCATTTTTTTAATTTGAGACTCAATTGAATTTACTATTAATTGAGCTAAACCTACTGATGGCTTTTGATCATAGAACACACTCCAAACATTAATATTCTCATAATAGTCCTGAGTATCATTTGATGCCATATCTGATTCCATCATTAGATTAAATAACCAGCATACGTCATCTACAGGTACACACTCTGGCCATATTTTTAATATGTGGAATAAAATATCATCTCTATCATCAATATAAATTCCTGTACTTATAGATTCTCGCAACCAAGTATATATTACGGCTATATCAAATTTATTTTCATTATCCTTAACCACTTTAGTTGCAAATGATTTAACAAAAAGTAAACGTTCCTTAAAAACTGACTCATCGTATTCATCAACTACAAACTCACTGACATCAATGGTTTCATCTAAATCAGCAAGCTGTTTTAACCACATCTCTAATCGGAGTATATTCCAAACAGTTAATGAAGCATCTGCCCCACCTAACAATTCCATTTCATTTAATAGGATAGGTAATATAAGTGCGCATGCATTAATGGCCCAATTATAGTCTAACTTATATTTATAATTGTACTGTGCATCATAACCATCGCAAAACAAATTAGCTACTTGATCATCTAAAATGGGGTTATCAATATCATAAATAACATCAATAATATCATCTAAATAGTAGCCCCAAATAATATCAGGATACTTCACCTTAATAGCTTCTAGTAAAATTTTAGCTTTATCTATATTATTATGCTCAAAATAAAAACGTAATTGAGCAAAACCAATTTCTTTTATATAGTCTGAGTTCTGTTGTTCTGCAATCGCTAAAAGTTTATTTATGTATTTAGCTTGAAGTATAGAGTTTTGATTAATTACCTCTAATACTTTTTCAATAATAGCATCTCGTTGTTCAGAATCCCAAGAACTACCTTTAGATTCAAGATAATCTATTAGCCTACTTACAACTTTAATGGCTTTAGTATAATTACCACAACTTAGATTGATTTCTACAACAGATATCATTAATTCAGCATCATCAATTTCAGATTTTGTAAACTTAGTCAACATAAGAGCTATATTTAAATATTCTCCTGCCTTAGTGTATTGACCAAAGCATGCATAAAACTCTGCATAACTTTTTAGTGCACGTATTTTGAGATGTTGAATCAATTCATTATCGTTATCTTTAACTAAAATCAATTCATCGATCACCTTATCAAAAAGAGTATCATATAGAGAAATCTGAGACTCAATCGTCTTATATAATCCATCCAGCTCTAAAGGTGACGGTGTTTGTTCTTTAGTTTCTTTATATCGTTCTACGAGTCGTTCAATGCCAAATAAACCATGTTCTATCGCTTTTAGTGAGTTTTTACCTTTCATATAATGATAAGAAGCCATTTTATGATAAAAATCTCTAACTTTATTAATCTTACTATACTTATCAGAGATAACTGGTTTAGCAACTAGATCAGATAAGTCTAAGCTATCAACAGTCTCTTCCATATAGTCAATAGCTTTTATTTTAGAGGAATAATACTCACCTAGAGAATTCTCATAATAAGTGATTTGATGAACAGACATATCGTTTCGGAGGGCTTCAATTAAGGCTTTAGATTTAATTTGGTATCGATTTTGGACCTCTAATCCATTATCTACTTCACCTTGTTCAACAATAAAGCCCATTTTGATTAATCTATTAATTGGCCAGTATAAATCTGATTCAATAATTTTGCAAACATGAGCTAAGCTTTCAATAGTAAAATATTCCTTAAAAATTGAGGCTACATATAGAATCTTTAATTCTGTATCCGTTAGATTACGTAATGCTTCAAGAGCAACTACAGACTTACTTCTAAAAGCCCCTTGCTTTTCAAGACGTAGCATTCTGCCTTTTAATACAGGGCTATCAGATATATAACTAACTTCATTAAAATCGACCCATCCAGTGGATGTGCTTTCAACCGCACTATTCTCACGTAATACATCTATAAGATTGGACAGTAACAACGGGTTGCCATTACTGGACTCACATAACCAACGCTTTAATCCGTCAGAAAGTTTTTCATCATTATCAAAATTGTAGGTAATAAGAGCTTGAACTGATGCAGCATCTAGTTCTTGAATCTCATGTTGAATCATCAACTTTTGAGTTCGACCAAAATTGTAACGATCCATAAAGCTAAACATTTCATTAATACCATTATGAAGTGAATCAGCCTTAGCTTCTGAACCTCGTAATGAACCAATTAATAACAAATTAAATTTTTTATCATTTAATCCTTGTCGAGACTCCAACATATTTTGAAAGATATGTTTAAACACATTAATAGTTCCTCGATCTGCCCAATGAAGATCATCAAAAACTACAACTAACGGTTTCTCCATACTAAGGCCCAATATGATATCTGAATAGAGCTTAACTTTATCATTCTTATAGGTCTCGGCTAATACTTCTGGGTTTGTATCGCCTGCATAAGCAGAGATAGCTAGATCAATAATCGCACTTGGTAATTCCAACCCAGGAATAAATCCCAAAATCTTACCACCTACATCAAAAACTTTTTCCATATTAAAAGAGCCAAAGAACTTTTTCACTTTAGATTGTTCTTGCCATTTAATCGACTCTATACTATTCAAAAGATCAGAACAAGGCTTATACAAATCATCTGCGTCAGTCAAAGCAGAACATTGTACATACAAGATTTGTACTTCTGGATGTAAGGTTGCAAACTTATTTATAATTGCACTTTTACCAATTCCTGCATCCCCATGCAATAAATCAATACAGCCTTTCCCTTTTAAGGCAATCTCAAGACGGTTTGATAAAGAATCTAATATACTATCTCTACCAAATAATTCTCCTACATAACTAACACTCATAATAAATCCCCTTTCAGGAAAACTACATATAATGATATTTATATTATACGTCTTTACCACAATAAATGAAAATAAAATGAAGTCAAAATTTATATAAAATAAATAGAGATAATTACTATGGTTAATCCATCTGTAATCATCTCTATTTATTATTGACTATTTATTTTCTAGAGCTTCAATAATCTCATCTAAAACTATCAAGCGAGCATCATAGTCTATTATTTTATGGTAAATAAAGTATGCAATCGGTAAAAGAAAAGATAGTAAACTAAATATAAAAATTAAAATAGCTACTAGTGCATTACTCGTTTCTATTCCAATAGTTAAAAGCAATACTACTACCGACAAGAAAAAATAAGGTACAAGATAATATGGTTTATGTTTTCTCAACTTATAATCGAACCACGTCGTTATCGAATATAAAATAATCATAGCTCCAACTAATATAATTGTCGTAACCGTTATATAATTTTGAATGTTTATACCTATAGCTCCATTCGTAATACTAGGATTAACATTAGAAGTCACCGTGGTAAGGAGGGGCATCAATATTGTAAATAAGCCCCCAGTTTTATAATAATTTTTTCTTAACTCAACTACAGAATATTCTATCTTCGCATCACTTAAGGAAAACTTAGTAGCCTTATAACATTTTCTATAATTATTTTTCTGTTCTAATATCCAACCGTTAGATTTACACAATGGCTTAAAGTTACTTTTCATAGATTATAATTCTCCGAATATAATGTTATATCTCACCTCATAAATTTTAGAGAAGCGACGATAAAAAACAAATCCTAAATTATTATACATATTGTAACATAAACTATTGTAACCCAAAAAAGACCTGATAAAAATCAGGTCTTTTTAGTATAGACTAATTATCAGAAAATTTTACACCTCTAGATAAAAGTCATCTAATAAGTAGGTTTTAACTGGTGTGATATATAGCTCATATTTCATTACAAGCTTGATCAATTCACTACCATCAATAAGTGTTATAGGTTTTCCTTCTGCCGCTGCCTGGCGTGCTTGTTCAGTAAAAAGATTAGTAGTTATAAATACACCATAATCGGCTTGAAACTTACTCATGGCACCAAGAAATTGGTTTATTTCGGGTTCTCCCACTTTTCCAGCATTATAACGCTTACATTGAATAACTACTCGTGTAGTCCTAAAATCATCTTCATCACGATGATATCCATAACCATCTATACCACCATCATTTGAAATTTTAATGCTTTTCTCAGTAAACTTAACGCCCATTTCAGTAAGTAACGCCCTTGAGAATTGTTCAAACTTAACAGGAGACATATTACTTATAGCCTCTTGTAATTTTGTTTTAAACTCATCAACTGGATCATTACCTACACCATCTGCATCGGCTTCTTCATCATCTGATTCCGAATCAGAAATAATACTATTTTTAATCTTTCTTTTTGCACTACTTTCTTCCCAATAAGCCTTTGCTTTATCTCTAACATCCAACTCTACATCTAATTGAGACACATTAAGAGATAATCCTGCCTGTGTTAATGTAATTTGTGGGTTATACTTCGTATAATTGATTAATTTTACATATTCTAATTCTTTAATAGCAAAATTAAACTTAAAATCGAACTTCTTATATTGATTCCCTGTTTTCTTAGAAGTATATATTTTCTGTTCAAACTCAGCAATATGTTCATCCATATCACAAATACGTTCACGTATTCCAGATCGATCTAGTCGCCCACCAGCCTCTTGTAAAACTAATAAAATAGGCTTAATCAAATATGAAACTTTTTCTTCTGAGTTTAGTGTATCAAAATACATAGCAAACTCTCCCTTTATAATTTATTAATATTAAGTATTTAAATATTTATCCAGTCTAATCAATAAATAATTAGCAACTTCTCTAAGTCTACATAACCAAAAACAATAAAATATACTATTATACTTAATAAATAATCACTTATCTATTATATTTGAAACACACAAAATATTATTCAAGTCATAAATTTAATTAGAACGCTTTATAAAATCTAATAGTTTTTATCAAATAAATTAAAGAAATTATGTATCTTTATATTCTGGTTTTAAGTATTCATTTTCAATAGTCCTAAACAAGTCATTTTTAAGAATATATAATTTTAACTTAGCCCTAGATAAAGCTACATAGAATACATTCTTAGAAATAGTTGAGACATTATTAGGTAAGCTAAATGAATCATCTAATATATTATCATATGTATTTGTCAATATTATACAAACCTCCTCATAAGTACTGCCTTTAGAGTAAGACCAATTCATTGCATTAAAAATATAATGACTAGCTCTGCTATATACTAATTTAATGATTCTATCATTGTCCAAAATACTTTTTAAAGATGTAGCATCTACATTAATTATTTCACTGTCAGCAAGATTAGCTGAGTTAATAGGTATTGATAATTTCTTAAAGATTAAATCACAAATAGCTGCCCCACAGCGTCTCGAGCTACATAATGTATCTATATCAACAGTTATACCTTCAGCCTCTATATTACAAATATAGTCATCATAGGTTATATCTCTTTTACGCGTTCCTTGTCCCCGACTAAAAGGTCGACCAGTATTATTGAGTCCAGATACAGAGTGCTGATAATAATCACCTACTGTAATAATATTATCTATACATTTAAACATTTTGATTAAAAAGTCGTAATCACTATTCCGATAATCTTGTACTTCATCAATTAATACCCTATCAAAAAAGCAATTAAGCTTTTTCAGAGCTTTTTCCGCAATTGTATAATCACCATCTTTAATACTTAAAGCTAACTCACTCATTAAATCACAATAAAACTTATTGTCTTTAGAGATATAATGCTCTATATATTCTTTTCTTTTATATTTAGGATTAAAACGACCATTAATTCTAGGCTTTGGAGATGCACTTGTTTCTACACCAAATATTGATTTGTTCGAATCAAAGGCCTTTGTTATAGAAAAAACATACGGAAAAAGTATATATCTGTATAAGAAAGCTGAAAATGTCAGTATGCATGTTTTATCCGGAATATACCCAAATCTTTTAATAATTTCATTACTTATATTTTTTATATTCTCATGTGTAAAGGCTAAAATTAAATTTTTTTCATTTTCAACTAGCGTTTGACAAAGATAATAAGTTTTTCCAGAACCAGCAACAGCTAAAACTAACTTCTTATCCATTCAAAGGCCTCCTCAATATAATCTGGTATATTAAATACTCTATCACTTGTCAAAATACTATATGCAGATTCAGATTTACAATTAATCATTTTCCGTAGTACAATAGGTAAATTTTTACTTCTTCCATCACTATATTCTTTTACAGGATATTCAGCATCTTTATCTATATTAATAATTTCATCCAGAGCTTTAGAATTAATATTATAAAAGCAAACCTCCCATGTCCAATCATTGATTGTTTTTCCCATAAAGAAATTAATATTAGGAGATGAATCATTAGCTGTCTTAGCCTTATCTATTTTTTTTTGTTTTGCATCATTGTCCGTAATAACTGCTACTTTTTTCTCATTATCTCTCATAAGATCTAAATAATTTTTATATGATAAGCCATTTAATGAAATAATTGTTATATTATCCTCATCTAGCGAGGTTTTATAACATTGTTCATATAACAATGCTAACAATAAATACTCAGTTTTACCTTCAACTAATATAACTTTATTTGATAATAAAAACTCTAATAGCTTATTATCATCAGATTTGTGAAAAAACTGTACTGTATTTTTATCAAGATTATTAAATGACTTACTTTGTGTTGTTCCAATCCAAAGTATATTATTTAATCCTAAACGACTTGTTATTAAATTTGAATGGGTAGTCAAAATTATTTGACTATCTTCACAATGATTCTTAATCCTATTAATCATTGATCGTAAGTTACTATGACTTAAATGATTTTCTGGCTCCTCGAGTAAAATCAACTCAATAGTTTCACCAGCTTTTGCTAATGCAATCTCCGTTTTAATTATATTTTCCATCCCACTCCCTTTTGATTCTAGTGGAATGTTATTATCATAAATTGTAATTAAATTCTCTAATATTAATTTAGATTCATTAATATTAAATACTCGATTATCATCAATTAATAAACTATTATCTCCTGAAAAAATATTATTTAAAGATTCACGAAAGAAATGTCTATTTTTATTGCGTTCATTAGAGTCAAAAATATTATTAAATATTTGTTTATTATAATAATTATAGGAGGAATTTGTATCATTCTTTGATGTATCAATTGATACTGTTTTAAGTAAATTATTTTGATATACATAAGATCGTCCACTAAATGTTTCCCATTTTAAAACATAATAATCTACAGGAATAGTTGAATTAAATCCAAGACGTCCATCACTTAATTCATCAGAAAATTCACATATAAATCGAAGTCCAAATAGTTCTTTCTTTTTATGATTATGCTGACCAAAAAGATCTTGACTTCTAGGATGGCTCCCATCAACATCTAACTCTAGTTCTATTAATATTTTTGGTAATGTCTCTAAAGAAGGATTTTCTTGATATTTAATAACATCGTTTATATTAAATAAATTTAGTAAAACTGATTTATCAGTATTTTTATAGGACTGAAATATTACCAATTTAATAGCTTCAAGAATTGTACTTTTACCAGCCTCATTTTCACCAACTAAAATATTCAAGTTCTTATTGAACTCAACGTTGAAATTAAGAAACTTCTTAAAACCATTTATATATAATGATTTAATATATGATTTTGACATAAATTAAGCTCCTTTAAATTATATTTTCATAAAATAAAAAGTAGTACCAAACACCATATAGTGTCTAATACTACTTTCTTAACTTTCCTGACCATATATGGACAAAACTTATTATTTAATTTTTAGTAATTAGATGATACTAATCAACTCATACTATTTTAGTTCATCTCTCAACGGAATAACTTTATCAAATAAACACTTTTCCCATGCTTCTATCATATGTTGAGGGTATGAAAATGGATCAGAATCAGGGTGTTGTTGTACATATACGGGATAGTCAGCACTACCTACTATACGATTTTTGTTATATATATCCTCACCAACTATAGATTGATTTACAGATACCATAAGTTCATCTATATCAACACACCACGTTGAAGCAAAATCTTCAACAATAGAATCATATGCCTTAGTAAAGTACTCTCGTTTAATTTTTAATAAATTACTATCTTTATCTATTACGTGTGCATCAATATCATCAAGAATATGTTTATAAATAGTCCGAACTGATTCACTCTTATTTAATTTAGTTAAGGCATCTTCAATCTTTGCACGAGTGTCTTGGCTATTCGGCTCATATTCACTTAATAAGGCATCTATATAACTTTTATCAACTGTATAAGTTTGAACTGTATTAGAGTCAAAGAAGTCAATAAGTTCAATACCTGGTTCAGTCTTGTCATCAGGCTTTAAAGATGATTTTATTGTATTATATAAACCTATATTATCTTCTATAAGTGCAATTTTTTTAGTGAAAGTTCCATGTTTGTCCCCATCAAGCTCTATATTGAATTCATCATATGAGGCTATAGCACGATATGCTTTATTTAAATCTTGGAAACACTTCACAAAATTAATTCTATCTGATATGGGAGCATGTTCTGTAATAGGGTTATTAGAATTTACTGCATCTAATTTAACCAAAGCCGTATAAGCAGCATTAAATTTCTTTTTAGATTCTTCATATGTTGGGTATATTAAACTACTATTATTATTTGTTTGAGAATACAAGCGTGTTGCCGCATATACATGTTCTTTCATAGTAGCAGGTTTTCTAAAGGTCGTAATAAGACCTTTATCTTTACCTTTATACGTCCTATTTGTTCTAGAAAAAGCTTGTATAAGACCAGCATATTGAAGGTTTCTATCTACAAAAAGCGCCTGACATCTTGGTGCATCAAAACCAGTGAGTAATCGATCGACAACAATAACTAAATCTAGATGTTTGCCGAACTCTTTAAACTCACCTTTTTTACGAGCTAAGCGATTATTAATATCCCCAT
>ENA-OWMB01000649-OWMB01000649.1-metagenome-genome-assembly--contig:-NODE-649-length-13344-cov-4.242230_pt1 | contig 13344 bp, 7 predicted proteins | sample MGYA00245353_ERZ651112 | MGnify/ENA primary metagenome ERZ651112 (study PRJEB26857, sample SAMEA4031773) | metagenome | biome: human; feature: oral; material: saliva | place: Philippines | collected 2014 | study...
CATCAATGACCAAGGCGTTATTACTTGTAATTCTAAAACAGTTATTATTGGTGGCAGATTTCCGTTCTCATCTTCTATCAAAAGTTGATCGTACTCTCTAATCTTAATCTGAACAGCAGTCTTAGCATCAACGAAGTGAATTGTACCCTTAACCTTACGCTCAGTAAAGTCAAGTCCACTTCTTGTCGCTGGGTCATATGTGCAGTGAAGCTCTTTGATGCTTCCGTCTTCGTTTTTGATGACTTCCTCGCATTTGATGAAGTATGCGCCCTTGAATCTCACCTCGTTACCCGGGAAGAGTCTGAAATACTTCTTTGCAGGAACCTCCATGAAGTCCTCACCGTCAACATAAAGCTCGTTTGAGAAAGGAATTTCTCTCATGCCCATTTCTGGTACATTCTTGTTGTTCTCAACCTCAACCATCTCTGTCTTGTCCTCAGGGTAGTTTGTGATTACAACTTTGATAGGATTCTCAACTACGTTTCTGCTCTCAACCTTGTCCTGAAGGTCTTCTCTGACGCAGTGCTCAAGAAGTGATGATTCAACCGTGCTGTTAGCCTTGGCCACGCCTATTCTCTCACAGAAATCTCTTATAGCCTCAGGAGTGTAGCCTCTTCTTTTCAGGCCTGCAATGGTAGGCATGCGTGGATCATCCCATCCCTCAACAACGCCATCATCAACAAGTCCCTTGAGAAGTCTCTTGCTCATAACCGTTCCTGTTAGGTTAAGTCTTGCAAACTCAATCTGGCGAGGTGGATTTTCCCAAAAGCCGACTTCATCCAAAACCCAGTTGTATAGCGGTCTGTGATCTTCGAACTCTAGCGAACAAAGGGAATGTGTGATTCCTTCAATCGCATCCTCAATAGGGTGAGCAAAGTCGTACATCGGATAGATGCACCACTTGTCTCCTGTGTTGTGGTGTGTAGCATGTGCAATCCTGTAAATTACAGGGTCTCTCATGTTTATATTAGGAGATGACATATCTATCTTTGCTCTTAGGACCTTTTCGCCATCGGCAAACTTGCCAGCTCTCATATCCTCAAACAAAGCGAGATTCTCCTCAACACTTCTATTTCTAAATGGACTCTCCTTACCAGGCTCCTTAAGTGTTCCTCTGTATTCTTTAATCTGCTCTGCAGTAAGGTCATCTACAAAGGCCTTTCCTTTTTTGATTAAGGCAACAGCAGCATCGTACATTGTCTCAAAATACGAAGATGCCCACAGCTTTTTCTCCCACTTAAAGCCAAGCCACTTGATATCCTCTTCGATTGCATCAACATACTCTACATCCTCCTTGACAGGGTTTGTATCGTCATATCTGAGATTGCACTTTCCATTGTACTTTAGCGCAGTTGTGAAGTTGACGCAAATTGCCTTAGCATGTCCGATGTGTAGATAGCCATTTGGCTCAGGCGGAAAACGAGTATATACCTCTTTGTATACTCCGTCCTCCAAATCCTTGTCTATGAAATTATGTATAAAGTTATTTGAAATAGGTTCGCCCATCTTTGCCTCCTACCATTTATTAGCATCTTGTAGTATATCATAAAATCTACTTATTTTAAACAAGTATGGGAAATTTGCAAAGCCTGTATTTATCAAGTGCGTTTAGGCTTTTCTCATCGTCCTGCTCGATACAAGATTTACACCCGTTCCCAAAAAATCCGATACAATAATTTGGTTTACTGCAATCGGTGCCTGTACTTTGATAGTCTTTATTTTCGCCATTGCCTCCTGCCACATATCTAGAGGCATTTCACCATCTGTTATGACTGGGATAACTCTGCTCAAAGCACCCTCTATCCTAACCGTTGATGTAAGGATTCGCATAGGTCTTATTACCTCTTGGCGCGCGTAATTTAGGCCTTCCTTACAGCCATATCCCTGTACGTCTTTGACCTCATCTCCCTCGAGCTGCACTGTTACATTGCAGCCCTTTGGACAATTGACACAAACTAATTCCTCTTGTCTCATTTCAATTCCTTTAGCTTTCCTTTATTTGAACTAGCAGATCCCCTTCGGCATCATCTAGCATGGTATTTGCAATAATTACTTGCTCCATCTCAGAAGGTATCAGGTGATCTTTATGGATTGACCTTATCACCTTGCCACCCTTACTGATTTCTATTGTAACATCTTTCAAAGGTTTTCTTACTCTAAAGTAAAGAGTAACTGTCTTAGGCAAGTTTTCCTTGTGTAGCTTTGCTGGAACCACGTAGCCGATGAGGTTTCCTGCTTTGACACTGCTGTAATCACTGCCCGAACCGTTTAAGTATCTGAGTGCACCTAGCGCAGCTTCTCCTGCCTGCTTTGTTACAAAGTCTGCTAGGTCGTGGACGTGAAGTCCGTTTCCGCATGCGAAAATTCCTGGCACTGACGTCATGTAGTTTTCGTCTACTATAGGTCCACGCGTGCTCATGTCCATGTCTATTCCAGCTTCTTCAGCAAGGCTGTTTTCTGGAACCAGTCCTACGCTTAGCAGAAGTGTATCTACATCAAAATACATCTCGCTTCCTGGGATAGGGTTTCTATTTTCGTCCACCTTTGCTAGTTCAATTTTTTCTAGTCTATCTTCACCGTAAACATTGGTTACTGTGTGTGAAAGATATAGCGGAATCCCAAAGTCATCAAGGCACTGCTTCATATTTCTTGGGAGTCCGTTGCTGTAAGGCATGAGCTCTGCCACGCCAAGCACCTTTGCTCCCTCAAGGCTCATTCTTCTCGCCATGATGAGTCCTATATCACCTGAGCCTAGGATGAACACGCTCTTTCCTACCATGTAGCCGTCTATGTTTAGATATCTCTGAGCCTGACCTGCTGTGTAGACTCCTGTTGGGCGATCACCAGAAATAGCTAGCGCACCTCGGCTTCTCTCGTAGCAACCAACAGATAAGATAATGATATCTGCCTGCAATTTTTGATAGCCCTCTTCTTGGTTTACATACTCGATCACCTTATCACGGTTCATGTTAGTTACCATGGTGTTAAGTTTGACTTCGACACCGGCTTCAACTACCTGATCTTCGTATCTTTCTGCAAAACTTGGCCCGCTGAGCTGTTCCTTAAAAGTTGTTAGACCAAATCCATTATGTATGCACTGGTTGAGAACGCCGCCTAGCTCTTCATCTTTTTCGATGAGAACTACATCCTTGAGACCTTCCTGCTTTAGCTTTGCTGCCGCAGCAAGACCGCCACAGCCTCCACCTATAACTACTGCCTGACAATGTCTCATACTAGCGATTCTCCCTTCCCAATATCTTTGATTTCTTTCTATCAAGCACGACATCAACTGGTGAACAGTTTAACTCTCGTGCTAAGATTTCAACGACCTTAGGCTCGCAGAATCCTCCTTGGCATTTACCCATTCCTGGGCGAACGCGCTTCTTTACTCCCTTTACGCTTCGTGCTCCGCACACTGCATTTATAGCTGCCACTATTTCTCCTTCTGAGATTTTTTCGCAGCGACAGACTATATTTCCATACTTTGGGTTTTCTTTTATAACAGCATTCTTCTCTTCATCTGTGAGCTGCGCCATTACGATATCGCCCTTTCTTGTCATTACTGCATCAGGGTCTAGCTCAAGCTCTAGTCTATCTTTGATGTACTTTTCAATTACGTATTCTGTGATTCCTGGAGAACTTGCAAGGCCTGGTGACTCGATTGATGCAATATTGATGAAGTTAGGATTGTCTTCTCCTAGTGGCTCTATGATGAAGTCCTTTGATGTTGAACTTGGTCTTACGCCAGCAAAGGTACGAATCGCCTTGTTCAGCGGAACCTCTTTTAGGATTCTTGTAATATTATCTTTGATGTACTTTATTCCATCGTCGCTTGTTGCAATGCTAACCTCGTCTATTGGCTCGCTATTTGGACCAATCAAAGTATTTCCATAAACTGTAGGCACTGCAAGAACGCCCTTTCCCTTCTCCGTAGGTACTGGGAAAATGACATTGTGAGCTATGTGCACATCCTTTTCTATTACAAAGTACTCCCCGCGTCTTGGCTTAATCTGAAAACCAACTTGGTCTGTTATCATCTTGCAGATTTCTTCTGCACCGGTACCCGAGGCATTTACAACTACTTTGGCACTAAATTCCTTGTCACCTGCTTTGACAGTGTATCCCTGTTTTGATTTTGATATGCTCTTAACCTCATGGTTTAGGAAAAGCTCTGCACCATTTCCTATTGCAACCTGCATGCAGGCGATTGCAACTTCCCATGGGTAGATTACTGCTGTCGTAGGAAACGAAAGTACCTTGGTTATTGCATCAACTAGGTTTGGCTCGCGCTTTCTCGCCTCATCACCTGTCAAAAACTCATGAGGTATTTCTCTTCTCAAAGCCCTTTCAGCTAAAACATCAAGCTGCTTCTCCTCATCGCCATTACAGGCAACAACATATGCTCCCGTAGTTTTGATGCGGCAGTTTAGATCCTCACAAAGCTTAGGATAAAGGCGTGCACCTCTTACGTTTAGCTCAGCCTTAAGCGTTCCATCTTCAGGGTCGTATCCTGTATGAACGATAGCCGAGTTTGCCATTGTCGCGCCGTTTGCAATGTCGTTTTCCTTGTCGACCACCGCAATCTTAAGCTTGTAGCGAGAGAGTTCTCTAGCTAGCATGGTGCCACTGATTCCCGCGCCAATTATCAAAATATCAAAATTCATTTTTCCTCCGAATTATCCACTTTATTGGTTATACCAGTAGTTCATTCCAACATAGCCGCTTATTCCATCTACAATTCCTTTAGTTGAATATTGCCAGCAATAATATCTTCCAGGATACTTTACAGGGCCTGAATGTTGGGCAACCCATATTTTATAGCCTTTAATATCACGCATATCTAGATGGTTTGCTATAGTCTCATCACTTGCAAAAATCATTGTTGTATTATAACTTATATGTATATTAATACAAAACCTATGTACTAAATTAGCTTTTTCTTCTTTGGTGAGCCCCTTTGTTCTTGCGTTAGGGTTAGAATAATCCGCCTCTATAGCGACTCCTAGCATTAAATTGTGATTTTTAATTTGCTTGATTACGTGATTTGTTTCTTGATATATTTCATTCTCATTTATAGCTTGTGAGGAAAAATAGGCTCCTACTCTTAATCCTGCTTCTGTTGCACCTTTGACATTCTTCTCGAAATATTCATCATCAATAATCTTACCAGTTTTACTGTCTCTATAGGATGCTCTTATGATAGCAAATTTAATTCCAGATTTTGCAACTTTTTTCCAGTTAATATCTCCTTGTGCAGAGGAAACATTTATCCCAAGTGTCTTAGTTCCGATATGCCCCATCAGTTCTTTTACAACTCCTTCTGAATCGGTTGCATATCCACTTTCATTAAGAAAGAATGAGTGTACCGAAACTTGCCCCTTGGAATTCACATAATAGAATGTATCACCAAAGCTTATAAATCTCCTTCTATATAATTCTCCTTCTGCATTTGAGAAGTATTTATTTCCGTTCTTTTTTATCCATTGTGCCTTTTGGATAATCTCACCTGTAACGTCGTCTGCGTTGAAAAGACGTTGATCAGGTAATGCGAAAATTCCCGTTTGTGCTTCACCATTAGCACCCATATAGAATTTATGTGGACCGAATGTTATGAACTGATTTCTGTATAAATTACCTTCTGCCGTTATAAAATATCTTTTGCCGTTTTGTTCAATCCACTGAGCCTTTTGTTTTATTATCTCTCCTGTATTGTCAGATTTATACACCCTTCCATCGATTGCTGTGAATGTACCAATCAATACTGCCCCATCTTCACCCATGTAGTATCTATGTTCACCAAATGAAATGAATTGATTCTTATAAAGTTCACCCTCGGAATTAGAAAAATACCTCTTTCCGTCTTTTTCTATCCACTGTGCCTTATTTATTACCTCTCCAGTTTCATCAGCATTAAATATCCTGCCATCAGAGGTAAAAAATATTCCTGTTTTAGCTGCCCCATCTTCACCCATGTAAAATTTGTGTGGTCCAAATGTGATAAACTGGTTTCTATAAGCAACTCCTTCAGCATTTGTAAAGTATCTTTTACCATTCCATTCTCTCCAGCCAGCTTCTTTAACAAGAGCACCAGTTTCTGGATTAAAATAGTAAATTACATTATCTACTTCGTAGATGCCTTTTGCATATTCACCATTACCATCTACATAGTATCTATTACCATTCTCGTTTTTCCAAGAATTATATGTGTCTGTTATTTTTGCATTAACAGCATTTGTTTCTTGTTCATATAAATCAATCTCGTCTGCGTTAGCGATAACCGTGCTAAAAAGCAAAATCAATGTCGCTAACAATACCCATCTAAAATATAGTTTCCCCTTCATAATATATCCTAGTCCTTTCTTTCATAAATAATCTATTGTCACTAAATGCATTGAATATATCAAATATTTTCTGCTAGACTATTTCTTGTTATAGTAGCTTTCTGCAAGCTGTGTAAGTTCTGCAAATCTTGTGTAGTATTTGCCTGGGCAAGCTGTTGGAATTATGTCCCTATGACCAATTATAGGCTTCTTTCCGTACATCTTCCAAAGATTTGCTATTAGTCTAGCCGTTGTATCAAAGTCACCATCTGTCATTTCTGGTCTGCACTCGATTCCTATAGTTCTGAGGTTGTAGTTCCAGTTTCCTGCATGCCAAGCTGTATCGTTTGGATTTACTATGCACTCAACTCTGCCGCCCTGCACAACATAGTGAGCTGAAGAATCTCCATTCATTCTGCAAAGCCAGCAAACGACTCCTGAGAAAGACTGTCCCTCATGTCCCCAGTGATGAATAACTATATAGTCTATTGGTTTTTCTGCTCTTCCTATGTTATAGTTAGGGCTCTGCCTTATGCCAAAGTCTATTCCATCAAAGTTAATATCGTCTCTAACTGCCCCATCAGGTCCAACAAAGTATTTTGTTGGTCCAAAATATAGAAACTGGTTTGTGTAAATTTCCCCATCCTCATTAGAGAAATACCTCTTGCCATTTTGCTCTATCCACTGCGCTTTTCTGATAATCTCTCCAGTTTCATCAGCATTATAGCTGTGATTGTTTGGCGCTTTGAAAAATCCAGTCATGGCTGCTCCATCTTTACCCATATAGTATCTATATGGACCAAAGCTGATCAGCATATTAACATATAGCTCTCCGGTATTATCGCAAAAATATCTCTTGCCGTTTTGCTCAGCCCACTGTGCTTTTCTTACAATCTCTCCAGTATTATCAGCATAGTACATGTTGCCATTCTTTGCTTTAAACACGCCTGTCATAGCTGCACCGTCAGCTCCCATATAGAACCTATATGGTCCGAAGCTTATGAACTGGTTGCGATACATGTGGCCTTCGGCACTTATAAAATATCTTTTCCCGTCACGAACAACCCACTGCGCTGTATTTGTGATTAATTCACCTTTGTCATCTGCATTATAGTCCTTACCGTCATTTGCAGTAAATCTACCTGTCATAGCTGCCCCATCAGTACCCATATAGTATCTGCGAGGACCAAAGCTTATGAATTGATTTTTATATAGCTTGCCATCAGCATTAGAAAAATATCTCTTGCCATCTTTTTCTATCCACTGGGCTTTTCTAACTACCTCACCCGTATCGTCGGCATAGTACATGCTTCCATCTATAGTAGCATAAATACCTGTCATAACAGCACCATCAGCTCCCATATAGAATTTATATGGTCCAAATGATATGAACTGATTTCTGTAAGCTATACCTTCAGAATTAGTAAAATATCTCTTACCATTCCAAATTCTCCAAGCTGCAGATTTTACAAGGGCACCGCTCTCAGTATCAAAGTAATATATTACGTTATCTACCTCGTAGATGCCTTTAACATAATTTCCATCCGCATCTACATAGAATTTTTGTCCGCTAGTCTCAATCCACTGATTGGTTTGTGCTAATGCTAGTGGCTCGGGTCTTATATCATTGCTATCTTCTGCTACCTGATTGCTTGTTTGCTCGTCATTTGCCTGCGTACTGAACTGGGTTTCATTTATGGTGTTATGATTTTGTTGTTCTGTCTCATCTGCATACGAAATTACCATTCCCACGGTCAAAATAATGATAATGGCTAGACAAAATCTCAATTTAAATCTCATAAATCCCTCCATTTGCCTGAATAACTTCAGCATATAGCTCGCTATAACGTCTTCCAATTTTCTTCCAGTCGAACTTACTTGCACCTTCGAGAGCTCTTTTTGAAAATCCCTCATAATCTTTTAAAATGCTTTCTAGCTTTTGAACAAAATCACCATTCTTTGATAAATCGACGGCATGACCAACAACACCGTCATCAAACTGAGTATCAAAGCCTTCACCCTTAGTATATAGAATTGGGAGCCCTTGGCTTATTGCCTCTGCATAGACGATTCCAAAACTTTCTGTCTTTGATAGCAAAGCAAAAATATCGGCCTTACGGTACTCTTCTATTAGTTCCTTATGACTCTTTGGCTCGCAACGCTCAGCAAAAGGATATTTATTTAGCAAAGCCGCATATTTTTTATCCCTTTCAAATCTAATTATTCCAAAATTCTTATATGAGACTATGATGTCGGGATTGTCATTTTGGTATTTTTCTAGCTGGTCGCATATATACGTCTGATTCTTATTTTTGTTTACCATTCCAACGGTAATGACATTTAGCTTGTTCTCTGAAGCCCTACTTCTTGGCTGTGCCATATTGTTTAGAAATAGACTGTCTATACCATTTGGTATTATAACAATTTTGCTTTTCAGCTCATCTCTAAACTTTTTGGGTATATATTTGTCAAAAAGTTTCTGCTCATATACTGATGTCAGAAATATAATCCTATCTGCATTCTTAAGAATCTCACAGCCAAGACCATGTAGATATTTCCTATATTTAAAGAACACATTTATATCCGTGTTTCTTACTGCGACTATGTATGGTATTCCACTTTCCTTATGTAGCTTATATGCAAGATAACCCTCTGAAAACAGAGTGTGCGCATGTATCATATTGAATGATTTTCCAGATAGACGATTTTTTAGGGCCCTCATCACCTTTTTCTCTTTATTGAAGAAGAACCATCTATCAATATTGCTAAAAGGAAGCGAAGTATCTATGTACTCTTTGTCATAGATGCTACCTGGCTCTGGCATGCCCACTCTCTTATTACTGAAGTGAAACACACTTAAATCTATTCTATTTTCAATTAGCTCATCCCACAGATTCACGTATATTGGGTTTCTGTTTGAGCAAACATTTAAAACTTTATTATTCACTTTGAATCACTTCTATCTAAATACTAAAATATAACTTTACTTATGTATTAGTTCATCACTCTGCTTGTAAAATTTGTCCTTTGTGAAGCTATTATACTTCTCATATGCCTTTGTTATTTCATCATTTCCGCTGATTTCAGAAACCGCTTTAAGCATAGGAATAATCTTAGCGAATTTGTCGTCTACATCTAAACCTATAAGCTTACGATCTGAAATATGCATTAAATCACCTGACAGATAGCCATTTAAATCGTATAGTGCTACAGTTCTACTTAGCATAGAAACTCCCTCATCAAATTTCTTTGATGCAAGCTCCTTATTGCTGTCATCAGCATCTATCATCTTCCAATCATATAAACCTATTAAAACATAGAGCTGAGTATCTAGTCTAAAGTGCGCCTCCTGACCTGAAACATCCTCATAATATGAGAAATTACCTTCCTCTGTCAGGTAGCTTAGGAGCTTTGAATTCCTATTCGTATCAGCATCATATTCCTTTAGGCAATTATCTGTCATATATTTTAAGGCCTTATCACCTGCTTTGATATATGACTCATCGCCCGTCACAGCATAAGCTCTTGAGAATACGCTAAGCGCCATACCTTGCACATTAGCAGATATCCATCCTTTATTTATAGTTTCTTCTCTATACCTTCTACCAAGAAGCATAGGTATGCTTCCATCAGACTTTTGATTGTCCATAAGCCATTTACTACAACTGATAAAATTCTTCTCAGAATCTGCATTCTTGTTAAGTAGCGAATCACTATACCACATCAAGGCATAGCTAGCTATCAACTCCGGATCGTATTCAAAATGGTTCTCTCCTGAAACAATCTTTGGAACTCCATTCTTATCTAGCTTAACCACTTCATCAACATTCTTACGTGTCATCTCATTAGGCATCCAATATGCACCGAGTGCTGAATAAGGTTTATTTGCTGCCTTCTTGTCAAGGTAGAAATCTAACGGTTCCACCATGGCTGTTCTGTTGAAATATCTAGCCTTAAGGGCATCCTCTTCAGGAATCAAAACAGATGCCTTACTATTTACCTTATTGACGAGTATGACCTCGTGTCCTGCATCTTTACCATCACCTGTATAATATTCGTATCTATATTGGTGCCATCCTTCACTTAGTCCCGCTAAATCCATTTTGTAGCTGAACTCACCATTCTTCACATCAAAGCACTCGACTTCCTTACCATCAATTACAATTTTTACTTTGTCAACATGCTTTTCAGTAAGTCGGTTAAAATTATACTCCTCCTCCGTTTCAAAACTAGACTTGAGAGGTTCCTGGAATTTGAACATTATACTACTTGAGCTCAGCAATTTATATGACACTGCTATCAAACAAAGAAGAGATACTACTGAAGCTATTACATATTTCTTTTTAATCTTAATTCCACTGCTTATTAAAAGCTTTGATGAATATCCAACCGATAAAGCTATGAGAATCCACCAGTATGCGATTCCAATATAGTTACTAGATGCAAATCCAACTATAACAAAAATTACATCCATAGATATAAGTACTGCTCTAATTGGATCCTTTCTATCTCCACATACAATCAGTACCCCTAACGAAAGCAAGCAGATTGTAACGAAAAACACAAATATCAAAACACCATAGTTCGCTATAAGTTCTAGCCATAGCGAATGCGGATTGCTCAAAACATAGTCGTGATCAAAGGGTGTCAAGAATTTATTAACCCCATAAGGACCAAATCCAAGTCCTTTGGCCTCGCTTATTGAGTGTGTGAACTCTTTGATATAAGTGTGCATTCTAACATATGCAGAACCTGTCTGGGTGTTCACACCAGAAAACTGTTCCTTGACTTCTGAGCTAAGCCCTTTACCCGCTCCCCTCTTAAGAGAAAACGCCATTATCGTTTTTTCTAGTACAAAAGCATAAATTCCACCTGCAATAAGCCATCTATACTTAACAGTTGCAAAAACAGAGTAGAATACAAGTCCAAGAAATATACCAAATAGACATATAATAGCATCATCCTTTAGAAGTATGAATTCCATCAAAGAAAGTTCAATCATCCTTAAGATGTTTACAGATAAGTTCTTTCCAACCTGTGGGAAAAACAACGGTGAAAACAGTGCAAGACATGCGCAATAATCGTTTTCATTAAAGAAGATTCCTGTTGCTACTGATGGCGGATTGCTCGTTGAATTTGCCATAGCTGAAACATTGAAGTAACTAGAAGTCGGCAGGTGAATTCCTGTCATTATCTCAAAAATTCCTATAGCACTAAGCACCACGATAGAAAACTTACAAATTTGTATAATCTTTTCTTCCATGCCCTCTACTTTGATTGCAAGAAGCACTGAGGCAGCTACAAAAAACTGCAAAACAAGTTGTAATAATTCCCTAATTGCATCCTTATCGCTTACAAATCCTCGGAAGAACATTAAAAATATAGCGTATAAAAACCAGATAAGTAGCAATAGCAAAAATGATTTTTCTAACGACTCAAAGCTGAGTCTTTTTTTGTTATATGCGCGATAAACAAATGCTGCAAAGAGTAGCGGTATAGCAAATCTAAACAGAGTTATGACAATACCCATAACTCTGAAACCAAAGCTGATACTTGCACCAAAAAAGACTGATAGAACCAGTGCAGTTACCAGTATGTAATCCGTCTTTTGCTTAATTTGATTCATCTTAACCTCTTATTTTTCTCTTGACTCTCACAAGAATCATAAATATATCTTTGATCGCATCCCTATATAAAATAAATATCAAAGCAAGGCTAGCCGCTGTGAGCAAAGCTCTGATTCCCAAAGCCATCTCATAGTGATTCATGAATGTAGCTAGCGCAATTATAATAACATTGCTGATTATAACCTTTGATATAGCATAGTCACATGGATAAAACTTTTGCGCAAATACATATAAAAGTATCGCCATGACAAAGTAGCCTACATATGTTGTATAAGCAGCTGCCTCAACACCAAAGTTTGGTATAAATGCAAAATTTAGTACTATGTTAAGGACTGCACCAATGACATTTGCTGCGAAAATATAGTTTGTCTTTTTTTCAAATGAAAGACCATATCCAACTATGACAGAAACGCCGTACATCACCTGTCCAAACAGCAAGCCTGGAAGCAGTAAATAAGCCGCACCGTATGCTGAATTCGACATCAAAGCGATTATCTCCTTGCCCCACATTGTCACGAAAATACATGTAATCATCAAAATCATATAATAAAAGCCAAGCACTCGCTTATACTGATACTTTGCGTCCTCATCATCCTTCTTATCAAAGGCAAATGTCGTATATGCTGTAAATACTGCATTTGATAGAATTGATAGCACTGAGCTAAATCTAGCACCTATACCATAGATTCCTACCTCTGCAGCAGAAAAGTAATGCAATATGATGTATCTGTCTGAAAGGTTCAAAAACCAAGCCGCAATCGCAGTCGGAATTATAGGAATCGAGAACTTCAGCATTTTACTCAGCAGCTGCTTATCGTACTCTTTATACTTAAATAGCTTCGGCATGAAGACTAGATATGCAAGCATCTGAAATAGCTGGACTATAGCAGAACTCAGTATCAAAGCAAACGCACCAAGATGCATTACCGATACAAATACGATATTTGAACCTATCATCAAAAGCGATGCGCTCACATTTACCATTGCAAAGAGGAACATGCGATTTTCCATCCTCGCATATAGCGCATATGGCGTGTACCAAAGGTTAAAGCTTATCGTTATGAGCGCCACAGCAACTAAAATCTGGTGCTTTTCGGTACCGAATAACCATAGTGAAATGTCCCTGCTAAATATAGCTATTATAAACGGTACAATTCCCGCAATTATAAGAGTTACCAGCGATGTATTGAATACTTTTCGCTTATGTTCTTCCGTTCTCTCATCGAAGTAAAAGGCACTGAAGGCGGAATCAAGTCCTAACATAAGAATAGGCAAAAGTATAGCTGTCACATTGGTTATAGCATCGGAAATACCAAGCTCTGTAGGTGTCAAATATTTAGTATAAAGCGGTAAAAGAAAGAAGTTTATCGCCTTAATCATCATATTTGCAAGTACTA
>ENA-OWMB01000654-OWMB01000654.1-metagenome-genome-assembly--contig:-NODE-654-length-13278-cov-3.313545_pt1 | contig 13278 bp, 8 predicted proteins | sample MGYA00245353_ERZ651112 | MGnify/ENA primary metagenome ERZ651112 (study PRJEB26857, sample SAMEA4031773) | metagenome | biome: human; feature: oral; material: saliva | place: Philippines | collected 2014 | study...
CAGGCTGGGTAGAGGTAAACGGCAGCAAATATTATCTTTTCCCAAACTCTGACGGATGGAAGGGAAGAATGCTTACCGGTTGGCAGTGGATTGACGGAAACTGCTACTACTTAGACCCGCAAGGACAGAATGAAGGAGCTCTTTATAAAAACACCACTACCCCCGATGGGTTTACAGTAGACTCGGAAGGAAGATGGGTAGTGAATGGAGCAGTGCAGAAACAGTAAAACAGCCATTATGTTTTATAGAAATGGTTATATAATCTATTTTAGGGAAAAGCTAAAATAGAAAAAGACAGTAATTCTAAACAGAAATTCGACAATGCAAAAGGTAAAGAAACCGAGATAGAAGAGATGCTTCTGTCTCGGTTTGTGGAAGAAGGAGTAATTTATGAAAAGCTTTATCTTGGGGAAGAGAGGAAAGAGGCTGATAGCCCTGTGCCTTGTTATATTACAAGTGCTTTTTCAATTTCCTGTAGAATGGAAAGCGGAGGGAAGTCAAGTAGAGGGGAGTCAAGCAGAAGGAAGTCAAGAAGAGAAAGTTACAAAACTAGATTTTTCCTTTGTAGATCATAACTCAGAACGAGCCGGCTCAATCAAGGTGGAGGTAGAGCTTGTTGTATATAAAAAAATCGATGCAAAAAAGACAGAAGAGACAGATGAAAACGTGCTGTCTTCTTCCGTGATGGATAAAGATAAGGAGGAAAAGGTATCAGCTTCTTTTTTTGAAGATGAAGGGAAAGAAAAGACTAGCTCCAGTACTTTCGGAATAGAACCGGACGGTAACTATACTAAAGAACAAGTCAACTGGGATAATAGTGACGGATTCCCACATTATTATAGCAGTTCGAACTATAGTGAAGATAAACCTTCTAATAAGATACATCCGACTTATGGAATTGTTCAGAAAGTTTCATTTTATACCGGGCAAACGAATCAAGATGGAGAAATTTCCCAGGAAATTCCGTCGAACTATATGACTACAAACTATACGATAGAGATTCGTGTACGAGGAAGTAATGAATCTTATGAAACAAATGGTGTAAAAGAATATACTATTCAAAATGGTGTATTAACTGATGATTTAGAAGAAATAGTTGAGTTGAAGCTTAGTAAAAGACAGAAGAAAAAACGACAAGGAAAACTGATACTGGAGTCTGTTAGTGAACTAAGTATGAAAGATGGCGCAAGTGTGAATTTTGCTGTGCATGCGGAGTATATAAAACCAGATAATGATAGCGAACCAGAGCCAATCCCGAAGATTAATTATTACATAACAGATTCAGATTCCAACAAAAAAAGAATACAAGATCCAAATTTTATAACCGTTGATTCTCCTGTAAGTTATACAATCATTGCTGAAATTCCAGAGGATGAACATTATTTATCCTTAGAACGTACGCAAGTTATAAATGTAAGAAGTAACTTGAGCAATGAAATTCTTCTGGAAAAGGAAATATCAAAATCTTTTTCAGATGGAGATTTCATTAATCCTACAAAGATGGTTCCAGGTAAAGTTCACTATACTATACCATCGGGAGTTAATTTGAATGAAATTCCGGTTAAGCTGGAGGAAAATGGCACAAAAATACGGGTAATAAAACCTGGAACGGTAATCTTAAAGGTTACAGTTGACCCATGGAAAGAGAACGGGAAATGGTATGAAATCAAAGAACCACAAAATTTACTTATAACCATTACAAAAGGGCAGCAGAGCGGTTTTGCCTTTGATTTAAGAGATTTCGAACTAAAATCGGTCACAGAAGAGAGCGGAGATAAGGTATTTCACTACGATGTAGCTTATGGTTTAAAGAATAACCGTCTCGAAAAAAGAATAGGAGAACACAGCTTCCGAATAAGAACTGTTGGGCAGAACAGAAATAGTCAGATAACTTACAAATTTGAAAGCGAAAAAGAGAATGCAGATTTTGATGAAAGACAAGGTGTTTTAACCTTTAAAAACGGTAAAATTGGCCTCATCAAAATATCTGCTACATCTGTTGATCCAAGAGGAAATTATGATCCGAAGACCATTTATGCGGAAATTAATGTTGTATATCCGGATTTTTCTAACCTATTAAATACTGATGGTAAAGTAAATGATAAGGGTTGGTATAGAACAAATGTAGAATTGTCTTCTAAATCATCAGGAGATCGTATCTCCTATAGCGATTCATGGGAGGATAGTACCTGGCTAAAAAGTATTCCTATCGGGGAAAATGATAGTGATTTGGCAGGAAAAGATCTTTTTATCAGGAAACCTAATGGAGAGATTGGAAAAGCAGGCAAAATTGGAAACTATCATATTGATACTACCAAGCCGAAGCTTATCTCCATTTCCTATAGGACGGACAAAGAGTCCAGAGTCAAAACCCTTGCGGGCTATGACTTCTATAAAGACACACTGGAAGTGGAACTAGAAGCCAGGGATGAGCGTTCCGGGATGGCTGCCATCTGTTATCGTTTTGACCTACAAGATAGTGATGGGATTGTTCATCAGGGAAATACTTTGTACAAGCTTACGGGTAATGACGAGAGATTTAGCAAACCGGATGATTTCACAGCCATTGCAAAAATCAAGATTGATCCTTAATTCAGGGGAAAGATTGTATTCTTCGCGGTAGATAACGCAGACAATACAAATGAAGATCAGCCTCTTAAAACCGATAAGTATTTGGTAGTGGATACAATAAAACCAAAGGGAAGCTTTGATTTTCAGCCTGAGGGTAAGAAAGTTAATGACCACTTTTATTTTCAAGATAAGGCATTTTTAACTCTGAATGTGGAAGAAAAGAACTTTTTTCCTGAGGATCAGGATTTTTCTTTGAAGGTTTATAGCAGAAGAAATGGAGAAGACAAAGAAAGTTCCTATAGAGTGCAGGGCAATAGGGAAGCTCTCACCTTAAAGAAGAATTCTACGTTCATTAGTGATGGAAGAGAGAGCTTATTAAAGGACAATTCTACTTCCTTCGTACAAATCATGCCTAATGGGGAACAGAATGATTTGACAATGAATTTCACCCAGGAAGGACATTATCGTTTGTCCTTTGACTATAAGGATCCTTCCGGAAATCCTTTAGAATGGAAGAATACTTTAGGATTGGAGAAGAATGGAGAACTGGCTATCACTGTGGATCATACGGATCCCAAGATTTTCTTTGACCCTCCTTCCGAAAGTGGACAGGTACGGTACTTTGCCAAGGACGTTAAGCTGAAGGCCAATGTACTGGAAGAAAACTTTAATCCGGCAGCCACCGATCTTTCTTATGTATTTACTCCGGATAGGGTGGAGGGGCGAACTGCTGTGGCAAGTTCCAGCAGCCTTTCTTCCGGAACAGGGGAAAGAAGTATACGGCCGAACAATATAAGCTGGAAGAAGGAAAAGGCTTCTGATTCTACCTTAAATAAGGCGGAGCTTTCCTTAAGTGAAGATGGTAAATATGTGGTGAACTTACATACCACGGATTTTTCCGGAAGAACCGCCAGCGCCTCCAACATTTTGGTTGTGGATAAAACACCCCCTAAGATTCGGCTGACTTTATCCAATGACGGCTTGGCCAATGAAAAATACTTTAGAGAAGTCAGAAAAGGGAAAATCGAAATCGAGGATGCCCACCTGGATTTCTCTTCTCTTCAGGTAGATTTTTCCGTAAAGGACAAGGCGGGGAATCCGGTATCTACCGCAAGGAATCATGCAGCATATTTGAAGAACTCGGAGAGCTGGACACAAGAGGGAAATAAATATACCTGCTTGGTAGAGTTTACCGAAGACGGCATTTATCATCTTGGCCTAAAGGTAAAGGATCTGGCGGGCAATGAAAATGCCCCCATCGAAGTAGGAGAGACCAAGGCGGCCTTTGATTTTGTGGTGGACAGAAAAGCCCCTACAGGTGCCTTGAAGATTGGTGATTGGGATCGTTCCAAGGACGGAACCCTTTGGACCAAGCTCCTGGATCGTATCAGTTTTGGTCGATTCAGCAATAAGAAGCAGGTTATTCGTTTACAGGCAGAGGATAACTTAAGCGGTGTTGGGCTGGTGGAAGTTCTTCGGACAAGGGAGAAGATGAGTCTTGCAGACCTGCAGGCCAGTGCTTCCTTTAAGAATGTTACAAGCGAAGTAAAGGACGGTTACTGGTCCAAGGAAATCTCCCCCAACGAGACCTTTATTACCTATGTCCATCTGAAGGATATGGCCGGAAATCAGTATTACCTAAGCTCTGACGGTGTGATTTTAGACCAGCAGAATCCGGAGATTCATATTACCTTACCGAAGGAAGAGGAGAAAAACGGCCTCTATAAAAAGGATGTGGGGGTAGGCATTTCCGTAACGGAGCCAAGCCCCGGAAACAGCTATGCCGGCTTAAAGGATGTGACCTATACCGTTTACAGAGACGGTATAGAAACCCAGGCAGGCTCTCTCTATCATTTTTCCAAGGAGGAGCCTCAGTTAAACGACTTAAAGAAGTCCTATGATGATGCTCATGCTCTTACGATTTTGGCTAAGGACAACAACAGTAATGACGTGTTACTGAAAATCAAGGCGGTGGACAATGCCGGAAACCAAACGGTAAAGGAAGAGCGTCTTAGCATTGATATTACAAAACCAAGGGTCACATTATCTTTCGACAATAATCGTGTGGAAAATGAGTTTTATTTTAAAGAAAATCGAACGGCTACCATTACGGTAGAGGAGAGAAACTTCTCAGAGGATGCCTTCAAGATTTTGATTACAGACCCGGCAGAGGGAAAGGGTGCCAAGCTTTTGGAGGTGGAAAGAGATGCCTTCCAAAAGGTTTCCGGAAGCGGAGACAGCACCAGATGGGAAAGTCGTCTTTACTTCAATAAGGACGGAGATTATCAGCTTTCCATCACCGGAGAGGACTTGGCCGGAAATGCCATGGAAGACTTAGTCTACGCAGAGGGTACTCAGGCAGCTTTGGACTTTACCGTGGATAAAACTGCCCCTGTTCTTAGCGTAAGCTATGACAACAATACCGCGAACCATGAGTTTTATTATAAGGAAGGAAGAAGGGCGGAGATTTCCATTGAGGAGAAAAATTTCCGTTCGGATCTGGTGGATTATTCCGTGTTGAAGGATGGCGGCAGAGAGGGACATGGCAGTGCCCTGTCTTCCTTTAGCGGCGGAGAAGGTCGGGGCATTTCCGAGCTTCATCATCAGGCAAGCATTTCCTATGAAGAGGATGGAGACTATCAGTTCAACATCCGGGTGAAGGATTTGGCGGGAAATGAGGCCCTGGCTTATCCGGAGGATCATTTTGTCATTGACAGAACGGCTCCCAGTCTGACGATTAGTGATATTTTGAACGAGTCTGCCAATAAGGGAGAGGTCAGTCCCAAGATTTCTTACGGGGATCGATATCTGGATCAGGATGCCCTGTCCTTAAAGCTGATAGGAGAGGTACATGGAGAGCATGAGTTATCTTCTCAGCAGGGCGGCAGCATTTCCATAGCCAGAACGGATGCCTTAAATCTTCCTATGCAGAAGTCTATGGAGGAAACCGAGTCTCCTAAGCAGAAGGAAGAGGAGAAAGAGGGCATTGTTTACCAAAGCTTCGCAGGGGGAGAAGAGGGAAATCTTTCCTTCCAAAACTTCCCGGAGGAGCCGGATACGGACGATGTGTACCGGCTTTCCGCAAAGATTGTGGACATGGCGGGAAATGAAACCACGGAAGAGCTTTGGTTCTCCGTAAATCGTTTCGGTTCCACCTATCTTCTGTCCGACAGGGCGAAGGCTCTGCAGGGTACCTACCAGAAAGAGGGAGAAGAGATTCTGATTTCGGAAATCAACGCGGATGAGGTTTTGTCTTCTGCTTTAACCTTATACAGAAATGAGGAGAAGCATGCCCTTTCCGAGGGGGCGGAGTATCAGACTACTCGCTCCGGCGGAAACGGAAAATGGTATCGGGGAGATTATCTGATTAAGAAGGATAACTTCGACAAGGAAGGTTTGTATCATTTGCAGATTTCCTCTCAGGATAAGGCAGGAAACCTTGCCAGCACGGAACAGACCGAAAGAGGGGCAGAGCTTCGCTTCGGTATCGACAGAACACCCCCCAGAATCCTGCTTTCCAATGTGGACAATCAGGGGGTATACCGTGGTGATTCCCTGGATCTGGATTTATCCGTACAGGATAACCTGTGGCTGGAGCAGGTGGATGCCATCGTGGATGGAACGGAAGAACTAAGCTGGAAGGACAAGAGCTTGCAGGAAGCGGTTGCAAAGGACAGCTTCCCCTTGCAGATTTCCGGAGAAAAGGGAAAACGACATAAGCTTTTGGTGGTAGCAAGAGATGCAGCCGGCAATGAAAGCCGAAAGGAAGTTTCCGACTTCGTGATTACCAACAATCCTTTGCTTCGTCTTATTTCTCAGAAAAACTTTGCCAGAAATGCCGCCATCGCTACTGTGGCAGGCTTAATGGGACTGTCCTGCCTGGTCAACGGCCCAAGCCTCTTACAGGAGCTGAAGCGGAGAAGACTGAGGGAAAAAGAAGATAGACGGAAGAAAAGCCGAAGGGAAGTAGGAAAGCCTGAGAAAAGGGAAAATAGCCTAAGGAAAGGAAGAAACCCGGAGGTAAGAAAGGACAGAGGAAAGGAGTGGAGATGGACTTTGTCACCATGGCAGTTTCTTCAGTGGGAAATGTCAAGGAAGTCAACCAGGACTATTATTTCTTCGAACAGGGAAGAACGGAGCGGGGAAATATAGTTTTTGCCATTCTTTGCGATGGCATGGGCGGTTTGCAACAGGGAGAGTTCGCCAGCAAAACCGTGGTGGAGGCCTTTAAGGCCTGGGGAAAGGAGCATTTACCGGACTATGCCCTGGGAGAATTTGTCGATGCGGAAATACGGAGAGAATGGACAGAGCTGGTAAACCGCTGTAACCAATATCTTCATGCCTACGGCAGGGAACGGGGCATTTCTCTGGGCACTACCCTTACAGTCCTCTTGATGACGGAGGAGCGATATTATATTATGAATATCGGGGATTCTCGCGCCTATGCTTTGGAAGCGGGTATCCGACAGCTTACAAGGGATCATACCGTGGTGCAGCGGGAGGTGGATCTGGGAAAGCTTTCCGCCTACGATGCGGAAAAGGATTCCCGGCGCAATATTCTCCTGCAATGCATCGGGGCATCGGATCAGATTTATCCGGATTTCTTCTTCGGCGCACCGGAGCCAAAGGCTACCTATCTGCTTTGTTCGGACGGCTTTCGCCATGAGGTTTCCGGGGAGGAGCTCTATCAGGTTCTTCAGCGGAACAGAAGAGAGTCTTTGGAGGATTTGGAGGGCGCTTTAAAGATTTTACTGCGCTGGAATCTGGAACGACAGGAACGGGACAACCTTACGGCAATAGCCATCAGTACCATCTAGTCTTTGAGGAAGTTTAGTTAAACTATGCTGAAAATCGGTTCCGTTTTAGACGGAAAATATAAAATACTGAGTGAAATCGGTCATGGCGGAATGAGTACGGTTTATATGGCCATCAATGAGAAGGCCAACAAAACCTGGGCGGTTAAAGAGGTGCGAAAGTCCGGTGTAATGGACTTTGAAGCGGTGAAGCAAAGCTTGATTGTGGAAACGGATCTTTTGAAGCGCCTCCGCCATCCGAACCTTCCCACCATTGTGGACGTGATTGAGGAAGAGGATGTGTTCCTCATTGTTATGGACTATGTGGAGGGGAACTCTCTTAGGGTACTTCTGGAGGAGCAGGGAAGTCTTCCGGAGGACTATGTGATTGAATGGGCAAAACAGCTTTTGGATGTTTTGTCCTATTTGCATGCCCAGACTCCCCCGATTATTTACCGGGATATGAAACCTGCCAACATTATCCTGAAGCCGGATGGCAATCTTTCCCTCATCGACTTCGGAACCGCCAGAGAATTTAAGGCGGATAAAACCGAGGATACCGCCTGTCTTGGTACCGTAGGCTATGCGGCGCCGGAGCAGTTCGGGGGCTTGGGACAAACCGATGAAAGGACGGACATTTACGGCTTGGGAGCCACCCTGTATCATCTTTTAACCGGCCATAATCCTTCCCTTCCCCCCTATGAAATCAAGCCCATTCGAAGCATTAACCCCAATCTTTCTCAGGGTCTGGAAAACATTTTGCTCTGCGCCACGGAGAAGGATCCGGAGCAACGTTATCAAAATGCGGAGGAGTTTCTTTACGCTATTTCCCACGTGGAAGAAAGTGATGAACGCTATTATAAGAAGCAGAGAAGAAAATTTCGTCTCTTTTTAAGCACCCTGCTTCTGTCCGGAATCTGTTTTGCTCTGGGCTTTAGCTTCCTCCTGTCTTCCCAGAGCCAGAAGGAGGAGCGCTATACCATGCTCCTGCAAAATGCGGAGGAGCAACAGGACGGGGCGGAGAAGGAGAAGAACTATCTGGAAGCCGCCAATATGCCGGATATGGAGGGCAGAGAGGAGGCTTATCTGGGCTTTATTCAATCTGCCAAGTCGGATCAGGTCTTTAGCCGGGAAGAGGCAGGAACCTTGGAGGAGCTGATACGGAAAAACAGGGCGGCTCTTTTAAAGCATCCCGAGGAGTATGGAGACATTTGCTTCCAGCTGGGAAAAGCCTTCTGGTATTACTATGAAGGGGAGGACAATGCAGGACGGATGGAGCGGGCGAAAAGTGCAGCCCCCTGGTTTGCCAATGCCTTGGAATATCTGGAGGATGGGGATTCCAAGAAGAGCATTGCCTTAGTGTACGAAAGAATCGGAAGCTTTTATCGGGATATTGCCACCAATATCGTGGAGGCCAGCGATCATGGCATGTATAAAACCCTTTTTGAAGATTTCCAAACCCTCTTCCAGGAGGTTGCAGTAAAGGAAGAAGAGGGAGAAATGGTTCGTCTGGAGCTTCTGGAGTTTATGGCGGAAAGCATCGAGCAGTATGCCGGAAAGATGCGGGCGGATCAGGTGACTCGTTCCGCCATGGAGGATGCTTTACTTCGTATAGAGATGCTACTTCCGAAAATCAGTGTGAACAGTGAGCTTACGGAGGAGAAGAAGAAAACGTTGGAGGAGACCTTGATGGATGCGAAGATTGCCGTTCAGAATGTCTTTTCACAGGAGGAAGATAAGGGATGAAATGGTTAGCGGTGGATCAATATTCCGGCCTGTTTTTTATACTGGGCTTTGTCTTTCTTTTTTGCAGCATTCTTCTTTTCATACTCTTTCGGATTCCCGGAGTCTTCCTGTACTTAAGCGGAAGTCGCCAGAAGAAGAACATTCAAATCCTGAGAAGGAAGCGAGAGGAACAAAAGAAAAAAGGCTTCTCCCTACAGGGAAAAATCGATATGGAATTTCTTCGGAAGCGTTCTGAAGAAAAGCAGGAAGAAAAGAGAAGAATGGCGGAGCAGGCTCCCTGGAAGCAGGAGGGAGAGGCTACCGCCAAGCTTTTGATGCCGGAGGACAACTATAGAGGACAGGAAACCGCCCCGCTGTTTTCTTCGGAGGCACTATCGGACGCTTCTTTGGGAACTCCTTCGGGGGCTTCCGGGGCTGAGAAAAAGCCGGCAAAGCCAAAGAGCGCTTATGTAACCTTGTATGAAATGGAGTCCGAGTCCTAAAAGGACTTAAACTCCTAAGACTTCTCAAGTTTATAAAGCTCATAAAGCTTCTAAAATTCCATTTTAAAGTCTAACGAAATTTCCTTCGTAAATTTCTTGTATTTGCGTTCATTTTTGATACAATGGACACGTTGCTTTTTTTTTGGAAAAAAGAAAAGGGCAAAATACTAAGAAGGGGGTTTTTATGAGTTGGAAAAAACGCTGATTGATTTAAAAGGAATTACCAAGACATTTGACGGAGAGCTGATCTTAGATGATCTGAATTTATCGATTCGGGAGAACAGCTTTGTTACCCTACTGGGACCCTCCGGATGTGGAAAGACCACCACATTACGGATTATCGGAGGCTTTACCCAGCCGGACAAGGGACAGGTTTTATTTGACGGACAGGATATCACCGGATTGCCGGCCAACAAACGGCAGCTGAATACGGTATTCCAGAAGTACGCCCTGTTTCCCCACATGAATATTGCAGAGAATATTGCCTTCGGTCTTCGGATTAAGAAGATGTCGGAAAGCTATATTCGAGAGAAGATTCAATACGCCTTAAAGCTGGTGAATCTGCAAGGCTATGAGAAACGTTCTGTGGATTCCCTATCGGGAGGACAGCAACAGAGAATCGCCATTGCCAGAGCCATAGTGAATGAACCCAGAGTACTTTTATTGGACGAACCCCTGGGGGCTTTAGACTTAAAGCTTAGGCAGGAGATGCAATATGAGCTTATCCGTTTGAAAAATGAATTGGGCATTACCTTTATATATGTCACCCATGATCAGGAAGAGGCCTTGACCATGTCGGATTATGTGGTGGTAATGAATCAGGGTTATATTCAACAGGCAGGAAGCCCGGAACAAATCTATAACGAACCGGAAAATGCATTTGTAGCTGACTTTATCGGAGACTCCAACATCGTCCCCGGCATCATGCTGGAGGACCGTTTGGTGCGTATTTTTGGTGCCAACTTCCCTTGTATAGATGAGGGATTTGGAAAAAATACCCCTGTGGATGTGGTGATTCGTCCGGAGGACGTGGAAATCCTGGAAGAGGGAGACGATCGTGCGATTCTGAAGGGAACCATGACCCACATCATTTTCAAGGGAGAAATATACGAGATGGAATGTACCACGGAGGATGGCTTCGAGTGGCTGGTACACTCCACGGAAATGCATGAGCCGGGAAAAAAGGTGGGGATTTATGTGCGCCCCTCCAATATTCAAATTATGAATAAGCCCGAGTCTGAAGACGAGGAGGCATTGGGCATTGAAGAATAAAGGAACAAGGCTTCTGGCCGCCCCCTATCTGATTTGGATGGGTGGATTTATTGTGATACCCTTACTTTTGGTTTGGTACTATGCCTTTACAGACAAGACCGGTGCATTTACTTTAGATAACTTAACAAAGATATTTTTATGGGAGAACTACAAGCCCCTGTATCTGGCGGTGCTTCTCTCCCTTTGCAGTACCCTTTTATGCTTTCTTTTGGCCTTTCCGCTAGCCATGGCGCTTCGGAACAAAAAGGTGGGAAAGGGTTCCTTTGTGGCCTTTATTTTTATCCTGCCCATGTGGATGAACTCTCTGCTTAGAATTCTGGCATGGCAGACTCTTTTGGAGCGAAAGGGCGTGCTGAATGAGATTTTGATGGCTCTGCATTTACCTACCCAGAGCCTAATCAACACCCCCTATGCCATTATTTTGGGTATGGTTTACGACTTCCTGCCCTTTATGATTTTGCCCATTTACAACACCTTAAGTAAAATCGATGACAATACCATCAATGCCGCCTATGACCTTGGGGCCAGCTTTTTCACCACCCTCTTTCGGGTGATTCTGCCCCTGTCCATTCCCGGCATTGTGTCCGGCGTCACCATGGTTTTTGTGCCGGCGCTGACCACCTTTGCCATTTCCAACATTCTCGGAGGGGGCAAGATTTTCCTCATCGGAAATGTCATCGAGCAGGAATTTACGGTGAATTCCAACTGGAATGTAGGCTCGGGACTGTCCATGATTCTGATGGTCTTCATCATCGCATCCATGGCCATACTGTCCCGCTATGACAACGGAGAGGGGGCGATTTTCTAATGGAAAAGAAATCTGTTCGTATTTTGGAAAATGCCTATCTGGGTTTGGTGGTGCTTTTTCTCTATGCACCTATCTTTATGCTTACCGCCCTGTCCTTTAATGCGGGAAAGAGCAGAGCCCATTTTACCGGCTTCAGTCTTCGCTGGTATGTGGAGATGTTTCAAAACGAGGATATTATGCAGGCTTTGCAAAACACCCTTGTGATTGCCTTTTTGTCCGCCTTTATTGCTACGATTCTCGGTACCATGGCGGCGGTGGCTCTTCGGAAAATGAAGGTGCTTCCCAGAAGTCTGATTATCGGTGTCAGCAATGTGCCTATGCTGAATGCGGATATCGTAACCGGTATTTCTTTAATGCTTTGCTTTATCGCCTTCAAAATCAGCCTGGGCTTTAAGACCATTTTGATTTCCCATATTACCTTTAATCTGCCCTATGTGCTTTTGTCCGTTTTGCCCAAGCTTCGGCAGAGCTCGGAGGTGAGCTATGAGGCGGCATTGGATCTTGGGGCAAAGCCTCTCTATGCCTTTTTCAAGGTGGTGCTTCCGGATATTATGCCGGGAGTTTTGTCCGGCTTTTTGCTGGCATTTACCATGAGTCTGGACGACTTTATCATTACCCACTTTACCAGAGGTGCCGGCATCAACACCATATCCACCCTGGTCTATGCGGAGGTCAGAAAGGGAATCAATCCCAGTATGTATGCCCTTTCCACCTTGATTTTCGTTACAGTCTTTATCATCCTTTTAATCGCTAATTTTGCCCCGAGCTTTATGGGAAGAAAGGAGGAAAAGGCATGAGAAACAATACGGAAAAGAATCTTTGGTGCAATTTGAGAGAGACTGAAGAAAAGCTTGCAGGAAAGGCTGCCAAAAAGAAGGGGGGAAAGCTTTTTCTGCCTCTGGCAGCAGGCTTAATGCTTCTTTTCAGCGCCCTGCTTTTGTCCTCCTGCGGACCGAAGGAGGCGGAGTCCACAGAGAGTCCGGAGGGAGAGGGTCAAAGCAAGACGGACAATGTAGTCAATGTCTATAACTGGGGAGAGTATATCGACCCGGAGGTGATTACGGAATTTCAGCAGGAAACCGGCATCAAAGTGGTTTACGATATGTTTGAAACCAACGAGGAAATGTATCCTGTCATCGAGGCGGGGGGAGTGCTGTATGATGCGGTTTGCCCCTCGGATTACATGATTGAGAAGATGATGCAGAACCATCTTTTGGCGGAAATCGACTTTAAGAACATTCCCAATATCAAGGAAATCGGAAAAGAATATATGGAAATGTGTGCGGAGTTCGATCCGGGAAATCGTTACATGGTACCCTATACCACGGGAACCGTAGGCATTCTGTATAACAAAAGAATGCTGGATGAGCTGGGCGTGCCCTACCCCACCAAATGGGCGGATCTTTGGAATCCGAAGCTGAAGGGAGAAATCCTGATGCAGGATTCCGTCCGGGATGCCTTTATGGTGGCGCTGAAGAAGGAAGGCCATTCCATGAATACCGTGGATGACAAGGAGTTAGATGAGGCCATGAAGGATTTGATTGCCCAGAAGCCCTTGGTACAGGCTTATGTGGTGGATCAGGTCAGAGACAAGATGATCGGAGAA
>ENA-OWMB01000662-OWMB01000662.1-metagenome-genome-assembly--contig:-NODE-662-length-13188-cov-14.867738_pt1 | contig 13188 bp, 8 predicted proteins | sample MGYA00245353_ERZ651112 | MGnify/ENA primary metagenome ERZ651112 (study PRJEB26857, sample SAMEA4031773) | metagenome | biome: human; feature: oral; material: saliva | place: Philippines | collected 2014...
GCGTATCCCCTGGATCGAGGATCTCTACCTTGCGCATCATCTGGCGGACGATGACCTCGAAGTGCTTGTCGTTGATCTTCACACCCTGCAGGCGGTAGACGTCCTGGACTTCGTTGACGATGTATTCCTGGACAGCCGTGGGGCCCTTGATCTCGAGGATATCGGTAGGCGTGATAGCACCATCAGAGAGAGGCATACCAGCGTAGACCGAGTCACCCTCCTGGACGAGGATCTGCTTAGAGGTAGGTACGAGGTACTTACGCTCAGCGCCGAGCTTGGTGGTGACGATGACCTCACGGTTACCACGCTTGAGGCTCTTACCGAAGGAGACGACACCATCGACTTCTGCTACGACAGCAGGGTTAGATGGGTTACGTGCTTCGAAGAGCTCCGTGACACGAGGCAGACCACCGGTGATGTCACCAGCCTTGCTCATCGAGCGAGGGATCTTAGCAAGCGTCTCCCCAACGTGGATCTCGGAGTGGTTCTCCTGGACGACGTGAGCACCTACTGGGAGGTTGTAGCTCTTGAGGAGGTTGCCGTTGGCGTCCTCGATATGGATACCGGGCACGACGTTACGGTCCTTCGATTCGGTGATGATCATTTCCTTCAGACCCGAAGCTTCGTCAGACTCGACGCGGTAGGTAGAGCCTTCGATGAGGTTATCGAAGACGACCTTACCCGAGACTTCGGAGATGATGAGGGCGTTGAAGGGGTCGAATTCGAAGAGCGTCTGACCCTTCTTGACCTCTTCACCTTCAGCGAAGAAGAGCTTAGCACCGTAAGGCACCTTGACAGAGCGGAGGACGATCTTCGTATTCTTATCGGAGATCTTCAGCTCGGTCATGCGGCTGACGACGATGTTGACGGGCTTGCCACCATCTTCGGAAGCCACTTCGGCGACACGCAGGTCATCGAAGGTGACGATACCATCGTACTTAGCAGCGACACTATTGCGCGTAGCGACGTTCGAAGCTACCCCCCCGACGTGGAAGGTACGGAGTGTCAGCTGTGTACCAGGCTCACCGATAGACTGAGCAGCGATGACCCCGACGACCTCACCCTTCTGGACGAGGATGTTCGTAGCGAGGTTACGGCCGTAGCACTTAGCGCAGACACCCTTCTTAGACTCACAGGTAAGTACCGAGCGGATCTCGACCTGCTCGATGGGCGATGCCTGGATGCGCTCAGCAGCAGCTTCGCGGATCTCTTCGCCAGCACGTACGATGACTTCACCCGTAGAAGGATGGATCACATCGTGTACAGAGACACGACCGAGGATGCGCTCATAGAGGGTTGCTACTACTTCGTCGTCGTTGTCTTCCTTCGTGAGCTCAGTAGCCACGAGACCACGGAGCGTACCACAGTCTTCTTCGGTGACGATGACATCCTGCGAGACGTCTACGAGACGACGCGTGAGGTAACCAGCGTCAGCCGTCTTCAGAGCCGTATCGGCAAGACCCTTACGAGCACCGTGGGTAGAGATGAAGTACTCGAGCACGGAGAGACCCTCCTTGAAGTTCGAGAGAATTGGGTTCTCAATGATCTGTCCACCCTCGCTACCGCTCTTCTGAGGCTTAGCCATCAGACCACGGATACCGGAGAGCTGACGGATCTGCTCCTTCGAACCACGAGCACCAGAGTCCATCATCATGAAGACGGAGTTGAAGCCCTGGTTGTCTTCGCTCAGGTGCTTCATCAGGATACCCGTGAGCTGGCTATTGACGTGCGTCCACGTGTCGATGATCTGATTATAGCGTTCGTTGTTCGTAATGAACCCGCCGCTATAGTTCATCATGATCTCTTCGACAGCTTCGTAACCCTCAGCGATGAGCTTAGCCTTCTCTTCGGGGATGATGACGTCACCGAGGTTGAAGGAGAGACCGCCCTTGAAGGCCATGTAGTACCCGAGGTTCTTGATATCATCGAGGAACTGTGCCGTGATAGCCACACCACAGACCTTGATCACGCGGCCGATGATGTCACGCAGGCTCTTCTTACCGAGGACTTCGTTGACGTAGCCCACTTCCTTAGGTACGTACTCGTTGACGAGCAGACGACCCATAGAGGTGTCGACCATATGACGGATGGGTTCGCCATCCTTGACGTCGTCGACGTAGACCTTGATAGGAGCGTGGAGGTCGATCTTACCTTCGTTATAAGCGATGGTAGCTTCCTCGACACCGTAGAAGGTGTAGCCGTCACCCTTAGCACCTGGACGGAGCTTGGTGATGTAGTACAGACCGAGCACCATGTCCTGCGAAGGAACGGTGATAGGCGCACCATTGGCGGGGTTGAGAATATTGTGCGAAGCGAGCATGAGCATCTGCGCTTCGAGAATAGCTTCGTTGCCGAGAGGGAGGTGGACAGCCATCTGGTCACCGTCGAAGTCCGCGTTGAAGGCGGTACAGGACAGCGGATGGAGCTGAATAGCCTTACCCTCGATCATCTTAGGCTGGAAGGCCTGGATACCGAGACGGTGAAGTGTAGGAGCACGGTTCAGGAGGACGGGATGGCCCTTCATGACGTGCTCGAGGATATCCCATACGACAGGATCCTTGCGGTCTACGATCTTCTTAGCGCTCTTAACCGTCTTGACGATACCGCGCTCGATGAGCTTACGGATGACGAAGGGCTTGTAGAGCTCAGCGGCCATGTACTTAGGCAGACCGCACTCGTGCATCTTCAGCTCAGGGCCGACGACGATGACCGAACGGGCAGAGTAGTCGACACGCTTACCGAGGAGGTTCTGACGGAAGCGACCCTGCTTACCCTTGAGGCTATCGGAGAGGGACTTGAGCGGACGGTTGTTGTCGGAGCGTACAGCGCTTGACTTACGCGAGTTGTCGAAGAGAGAGTCGACAGCCTCCTGGAGCATGCGCTTTTCGTTGCGCAGGATGACCTCAGGAGCCTTGATCTCGATCATACGCTTCAGACGATTGTTACGGATGATCACACGACGATAGAGGTCGTTGAGGTCAGACGTAGCGAAGCGTCCCCCATCGAGGGGTACGAGCGGACGGAGATCGGGTGGGATGACGGGCAGCACCTTCATGATCATCCACTCGGGGCGGTTGACATTCTTGGAGGCGCGGAAGCTCTCTACGACCTGAAGGCGCTTGAGGGCTTCGTTCTTACGCTGCTGTGAGCCGTCGGTGCTGGCACGGTGGCGCAGCTCGTAGGACAGGGCATCGAGGTCGAGGCGAGCGAGCATGTCGTAGATCGCCTCAGCACCCGTCTTACAGATGAACTTCTCGGGATCGGAGTCTTCGAGCTGGGCATTACCTGGATATTCCTGATCGAGGTAATCAAGGTAGTCGAGGTACTGCTCTTCGGTGAAGACGGGATTGGGATCCTTATCGAGCGACTTAGCGGCGGTCTCCTTCGTCAGGTCATCGTTGATGCGAGACTGGAGCACACCACCCTGGATGAGGACGTAGCGCTCGTAGTAGATGATAGACTCGAGCTTCTTGGTAGAGAGACCAAGGAGGTAGCCCATCTTGTTGGGGAGTGAGCGGAAGTACCAGACGTGTGCGATGGGCACCTCAAGCTTGATATGCCCCATACGCTCACGGCGTACCTTCTTCTCCGTGACCTCGACACCGCATCGATCACAGACGATACCGCGATAGCGGATACGCTTGTACTTACCACAGTGGCACTCGAAGTCCTTGACGGGACCGAAGATGCGCTCACAGAAGAGCCCATCACGCTCGGGCTTGTAGGTACGGTAGTTGACGGTCTCGGGCTTCAGCACTTCGCCGCTGGAGTTCTCTAAGATCTCCTCGGGGGAGGCAAGAGAAATCCGGATCTGTGAGAAGTTGCTCTTTATCTTATTGTCTTTCTTGAAAGCCATAATAGAAAGGGAAATAATGCGGATCTTATTCGAGGGAGAAGCTTAGACCTAAGCCCTTAAGCTCGTTGAGCAGTACGTTGAGCGACTCAGGGATACCAGGCGTAGGCATGGGATCACCCTTGACGATCGCTTCGTAGGCCTTAGAGCGCCCGTGGACGTCGTCAGACTTGATGGTGAGGATCTCCTGGAGGATGTGCGAAGCACCGAAGGCTTCGAGAGCCCAGACTTCCATCTCCCCGAAGCGCTGACCACCATGCTGAGCCTTACCACCGAGTGGCTGCTGCGTGATGAGCGAGTAAGGACCGATGGAGCGAGCGTGCATCTTGTCATCGACCATGTGACCGAGCTTGAGGAAGTAGGTCACACCGACCGTAGCAGGCTGGTCGAACTGCTCACCCGTGCCACCGTCGAAGAGGTAGGTCTTACCATTGCGGGGAAGCCCTGCCTTATCCGTCCAAGCGTGCATATCATCGAGCGAAGCACCGTCGAAGATAGGCGTAGCGAACTTGCAGTCAAGACGACGGCCAGCCCAAGCAAGGACAGCCTCGAAGATCTGACCGAGGTTCATTCGCGAAGGCACACCGAGGGGGTTCAGACAGAGGTCGACAGGCGTACCATCTGCGAGGAAGGGCATATCCTCCTGGCGGACGACCTTAGAGACGATACCCTTGTTACCGTGACGACCTGCCATCTTATCACCGACCTGGATCTTACGCTTCTTAGCGATGTAGACCTTGGCCATCTGGATGATACCAGAGGGCAGTTCATCACCCATGGTCTCGTCGAGCTTCTTACGACGGAGATCCGACTCGTATTCCTTAGACTTCTTGAGATAGTTGGAGATCACCTCCGTGATGAGCTTATCCGTGTGCTCGTTGCCCGTCCAACCCGAGAAGATGATCTCGTTGTAGTTCAGAGCCTCGAGCTCAGTGCGGGTGAACTTAGCACCCTTGCGAATCTTCTCAACACCAAGGAAGTCCTTCACGCTGTTCTTACAGGTCTTGCCTGAAGTCAGCTTGAAGAGCTTGTCGATGAAGAGCTCACGGAGCTCAGCCTGCTTGCGCTCTGCCTTCTCTTCGAGGGCGAGGACAGCATCCTTCAGCTCGGAGCGATTCTTCTTAGCAGCCTTAGAGTAGAGCTTCGTATCGACGATGACACCACGCAGTGAGGGCGTAGCCTTGAGTGAAGCATCCTTCACGTCACCAGCCTTATCACCGAAGATAGCACGGAGGAGCTTTTCTTCTGGCGTGGGATCCGACTCACCCTTAGGCGTGATCTTACCGATCAGGATATCGCCTGGCTCGACGCGAGCCCCGACACGGATGATACCGTTCTCATCGAGGTTCTTCGTAGCGTCGTCGCTGACGTTGGGGATATCGCTGGTCAGCTCTTCGAGACCGCGCTTCGTCTCACGTACCTCGAGCGTATACTCGTCGACGTGGACAGAGGTGAAGAAGTCTTCGCGGACAAGGCGTTCGTTCAGTACGATAGCATCCTCATAGTTGTAACCCTTCCAAGGCATGTAAGCGACCTGGACGTTACGACCGAGAGCGAGCTCACCAGCCTGGGTAGAGTACCCTTCGGTGAGGACATCACCAGCCTCGACACGCTGACCCTTGAAGCAGATGGGGCGAAGGTCGATCGTGGTGCTCTGGTTCGTCTTGCGGAACTTAGGCAGGCTGTAGGTCGTGATAGGATCTTCGAAGCTTACGAAGAGCTCGTCATCCGTGCGGTCGTAGCGGATCTTGATAGAGGTAGCGTCGACGAAGACTACTTCACCAGCGCGCTCTGCTACGATCTGCGTACGGGAGTCACGTACCAGCTGAGCCTCGATACCCGTACCGACGATAGGAGCTTCGGGACGGAGGAGAGGTACAGCCTGACGCATCATGTTCGATCCCATGAGCGCACGGTTAGCATCGTCGTGCTCCAGGAAGGGAATGAGCGAAGCAGCGATAGAGGCGATCTGCGTAGGCGCAACGTCCATCAGCTGAACTTCAGCGGGCGTCACGACAGGGAAGTCAGCCTCCTTACGTGCCTTGACAGCGTCGCGGAGGAAGTTACCTTCGTCGTCCAGAGGAGCATTCCCCTGAGCTACGATGAGGTCTTCTTCTTCCTCAGCGGTATAGTACTTCAGAGCCTCATCAGAGAAGTCAACCTTCCCGTTCTTGACGCTACGGTAAGGCGTCGTGATGAAGCCGAGGTCATTGATCTTCGCATAGACACAGAGCGAAGAGATCAGACCGATGTTTGGCCCTTCAGGCGTCTCAATAGGACAGAGACGGCCGTAGTGGGTATAGTGTACGTCACGGACCTCGAAGCCAGCACGCTCACGAGAGAGACCGCCAGGGCCGAGAGCCGAGAGGCGGCGCTTGTGCGTGATTTCGGCCAGAGGGTTCGTCTGGTCCATGAACTGCGACAGCGCGTTCGTACCGAAGAATGAGTTGACGACCGAGGAGAGTGCCTTAGCGTTGATCAGATCCGTAGGCACGAAGACTTCGTTGTCACGGACGTTCATACGCTCACGGACGGTACGGGCCATACGGGCCAGACCGACGCCGAACTGATTGTAGAGCTGCTCACCGACGGTACGTACACGACGGTTCGAGAGGTGGTCGATATCGTCGACGACCTCCTTAGAGTTGACAAGCCCGATGAGGTACTTGATGATGGCCACGATATCCTCGTTGGTCAGTACGCGTATCTCGGGATCGATGTCGAGACCGAGCTTCTTATTGATACGATAGCGCCCTACTTCACCGAGGTCATAGCGCTTGTCGGAGAAGAAGAGGTTAGAGAGGACTTCACGAGCATTGGCCTCATCGGCAGGATCTGCATTACGCAGCTGACGATAGATATAGTAGAGGGCATCGTGCTCGGAGTTACAGGGATCCTTCTGCAGGGTATTGAAGATCAGCGTGAAGTCAAGAGAATCCTCGGTCTTCTCCTTGTGAAGGAGGATCGTCTTGTTGCTCGACTCGAGGATCAGGTCGATGTTGTCTTCAGTGATCTCTGCCTCACGCTCTACGAGGACGGTGATACGCTCCATAGAGACGACTTCACCCGTATCCTCATCGCTGAGGTCATCGATATAAGTCTTGGTGACGCGGCCAGCAAGGCGGCGACCGATGTGCTTCTCAAGGTTAGCGCGCGTGACCTTCACCTCTTCAGAGAGATCGAAGAGGTCGAGGATCTGCTTATCTGACTCAAAGCCAATAGCACGCAGCAGGGTCGTCACAGGGAGCTTCTTCTTACGGTCGATGTAGGCATACATGACATTGTTGATGTCCGTAGCGAACTCGATCCAAGAGCCCTTGAAAGGAATGATACGTGCCGAGTAGAGCTGCGAGCCGTTGGTGTGCGTGCTCGTGCCAAAGAACACCCCGGGAGAACGGTGGAGCTGCGAGACGACGACGCGCTCAGCTCCATTGATGACAAACGTACCCGACTCCGTCATGTAAGGGATGTAGCCCAGGAAGACATCCTGCACTACAGTGCTGAAGTCCTCGTGGTCGGGGTCGGTACAAGACAGCTTCAGCTTCGCCTTGAGGGGGACGCTATAGGTCAGACCTCGGCTCAGGCATTCCTCGATAGTGTACTTAGGAGGATCGACATAGTAATCGAGAAATTCGAGAACAAAGTTATTACGCGTATCAGCGATAGGGAAGTTCTCATTGAAGACTCGATATAGGCCCTCTGACTTACGGCTCTCCGTAGCGGTGTCGAGCTGGAAGAAGTCGCGGAAGGACTTCAGCTGCACCTCTAAGAAGTCTGGGAAGACGAGAGGGTTCTTTATCGAAGCAAAGTTGATTCTCCCTGATTTTGGATTGGAAGCCATCTATTGATTCTTTGAGTGAAAGGGGGTTCGGGAATGTTTAGACACGAAATGGTTAAGACCCCCCTCGTCGGGGGATCTTAACCATAATCACCTGATTAGAGGTGCTATAGGTGGGCTTACTTAAGTTCTACTTCAGCACCAGCTTCTTCAAGAGCCTTCTTGAGAGCTTCTGCAGTAGCCTTGTCTACGCCTTCCTTAACAGGAGCGGGAGCAGCGTCTACGATGTCCTTAGCTTCCTTGAGCCCGAGGCCGCAGTGTTCCTTGACAGCCTTTACTACCTGGAGCTTAGCAGCGCCAGCGCTCTTGAGGATAACGTCGAAGGAGCTCTTTTCTTCTTCCTGAGCGCCTTCAGCGGGGCCAGCTACGACAACAGCTGCAGCTGCTGGTTCGATTCCGTACTCGTCCTTAAGGATAGCTGCGAGTTCGCTTACTTCCTTTACCGTCAGGTTTACAAGCTGTTCGGCAATTGCTTTGATATCTGCCATGTCGATTAGTTATTTCGTTGTTGTTGTTTTTGTTTGTGGGATAGTTAGGACTCCTCTTATTCAGCAGCAGCTTCGGTAGCTTCGCCTTCGCCCTTGTTTTCAAGAGCAGAGATGACGTTGCGAATGGGAGACTGGAGGAGAGCGACGACGTCTGCGATAAGCTCTTCCTTGCTCTTGATAGCGACAAGTTCAGCGAGCTGATCAGCGCCATAGAAGCCCGTCTCAGCATAAGCAGCCTTGAGGCGGAGCTTGGACTCTTCCTTCTTGTCCTTAGCGAAGTCCTTGATGATCTTAGCGGGGGCGTTAGCTACCGTGGTGAACATGATAGCGGTGTTCCCCTTGAGGGCTGAGTAGATTGCAGCGAAGTCTGTTTCGGACTCGGAGAGAGCGCGGCGAAGCAGGGTGTTCTTAGCTACTACCAGACGGATACCCCCCTTGTTACAAGCACGACGGAGCTGGGCGGTCTTAGCGGCGTCCAGACCTTCGATGTTGGTCAGGTAGAAGTGTGGGTACTCGTTGAGGTAGCCCTTGAGCTGCTCTACGACGGTGCCTTTATTTTCCTTTCTCATGATTTCTTCCTCTGTTATTATTCTTCTACTGACTTAGGATCGATCTTGATACTTGGGCTCATCGTGCTGGAGAGGTAGATGCTCTTGACATACGTACCCTTAGCAGCAGATGGCTTGAGGCGGAGGAGCGTCGTGATGATCTCGTTAGCGTTGTCGTAGATCTGATCAGCCGAGAAGGAGACCTTACCGATAGAGGTATGGACGATCCCCGTCTTGTCGACCTTGAAGTCAATCTTACCTGACTTCACTTCCTTGACAGCAGCAGCGATGTCGTTGGTTACCGTACCGCTCTTGGGGTTTGGCATGAGGCCGCGAGGACCGAGTACACGACCCAGAGCCCCGATCTTACCCATGATAGCAGGCATGGTGATGATGACGTCGATATCAGTCCAGCCACCGCGGATCTTCTCGATGTACTCATCGAGGCCGACATAGTCAGCACCAGCAGCCTGGGCTTCAGCTTCCTTATCAGGAGTACAGAGCGCAAGCACACGTACCTGCTTCCCCGTACCGTGGGGGAGGGTAACGACGCCACGAACCATCTGATTTGCCTTGCGAGGATCGACGCCGAGGCGAACATCCACATCAACAGAAGCATCGAACTTGGTATCGGTGATTTCCTTTACCAGCGCAGAAGCTTCGCGGAGTGAATAGATCTTCCCGGGCTCGATCTTGCTAAAAGCGATCTTTTGCTTTTTCGTAAGTTTACTCATCTTTCTATTGATTAGTTACCGGGAAATTCGCCCTTTACAGTGATACCCATACTGCGGGCCGTACCAGCGACGATCTTCATCGCAGCTTCGACGGTGAAGCAGTTCAGGTCGACAATCTTATCCTGTGCAATCGCGCGGACCTGTTCCCACGTCAGTTCAGCTACCTTATTACGGTTAGGCTGTGCAGAGCCACTCTTGAGCTTTGCGACTTCCTTGAGCTGTACAGCGACGGGAGGGGTCTTGACGATGAAATCAAAAGACTTGTCAGCATAGTAAGTGATCACTACGGGGAGGACCTTACCAGCCTGGTCTTGAGTTCTGGCATTGAATTGCTTGCAAAACTCCATTATATTGATACCCTTGGCACCAAGAGCAGGTCCCACGGGAGGTGAGGGGTTTGCAGCCCCACCTTTAATTTGCAATTTTAGTTGTCCAGCAACTTCCTTAGCCATTGTCTTGAATCTTAAGTGTTACACACTAGAACGTGAGAAGGAGCACCTGCGTAACCAGCTTACTCCTTGACCACTTGCGAATAATTGAGCTCCAGCGGAGTCTTACGTCCAAACATCTTCACCATCACGCGAAGCTTCTGCTTCTCGGGGGTTACCTCTTCGACGGTAGCCTCGTAGTTAGCGAAAGCACCATCGATGATACGTACCACGTCGCCCACGTAGAGCTCGAGGTCGTACACCCCTTCGGAGTCAGCCATCTGGTCTGCACGACCGAGGATGCGCTCCACTTCACTTCTCTTGAGCGGCTCGGGTTCTCCACCCTTGTTTGCTCCGAGGAAGCCGATGACGTTAGGCATATTGCGCAGGGTGTGGGCTACATCGCCGAGCAATGCGGCCTCCACGAGCACATAGCCTGGGAGGTAAGGACGCTCCTTGATGACCTTCTTACCAGCACGCTGGGTCACGATCTTCTCTGTGGGGATGACCACCTGGGAGACATACTGACCAAGATTAGTATTCTTCATCTCAGCCTCCAGCTGCTCACGCACCTTGGCCTCCTTACCGCTAACGGCTCGGAGCACATAGAATCTCTTTTCTGCTACTTCAGTCATGATGGGGAAGGGTCTCAGCGAAGCTTAGGCTCCGATACGGCTATACACAAAACCAAGGATGGTCTCAAAAGTCTTGTCCATCCCTAAAACGACCAGAGCGATGATGAGGGAAGCAACCATCACCACCACGGCACTATTGGTGAGCTCTGAACTTGACGGCCAGGACACCTTCTGTGTAAGCTCGACATACGAGGCGCTGAACGCGCCCCCTATCTTCTTAATGAAACTCATTATCGTTTTCTATTTAGCACGGGTTGAGAGACTCGAACTCCCGACACCTGGTTTTGGAGACCAGTGCTCTACCAACTGAGCTAAACCCGTAGAAGAAGGGACAGACGGGACGAGGCGCCTCGTCTGTCCCTTACTTTGAGGACTATCTGATGATTAGTCGAGGATTTCGGTGATCTGACCCGAACCTACCGTACGGCCACCTTCACGGATAGCGAAGCGAAGACCTACGTTGCAAGCTACTGGGTAGATGAGTTCGACGTTGATCTCAACGTTGTCACCAGGCATCACCATTTCTACACCTTCGGGGAGAGTGATCTCACCAGTTACGTCGAGCGTACGGATGTAGAACTGAGGACGATACTTGTTGTGGAATGGCGTGTGGCGACCACCTTCTTCCTTCTTCAGGACGTAGACAGAAGCCTTGAAGCGAGAGTGGGGCTTTACCTGACCAGGCTTAGCGATGACCATACCACGCTTGATTTCGTTCTTGTCGATACCACGGAGGAGGAGACCGACATTGTCACCAGCCTGACCTTCGTCGAGGATCTTGCGGAACATTTCAACACCCGTAACAACGGACTTGAGACCTTCTGCACCGAGACCGATGATCTGAACTTCATCACCCGTGTGGATAACACCCGTTTCGATACGACCCGTAGCTACCGTACCACGACCGGTGATCGAGAATACGTCTTCGACAGGCATAAGGAAGGGCTTATCGATGTCACGAGGAGGCAGGGGGATCCAAGTGTCAACAGCATCCATCAGTTCCATGATCTTATCTTCCCAGACAGGCTCACCATTGAGACCACCGAGGGCAGAACCACGGATAACAGGAGTGTTGTCGCCGTCGAATTCGTAGCTGGAGAGAAGCTCGCGCATATCCATTTCTACGAGTTCGAGCATTTCTTCGTCGTCAACCATGTCGCACTTGTTCATGAAGATGACGAGACGAGGAACGTTTACCTGACGAGCCAGAAGTACGTGCTCACGCGTCTGGGGCATAGGACCATCCGTAGCAGCAACTACGATGATAGCACCGTCCATCTGAGCAGCACCCGTGACCATGTTCTTCACATAGTCAGCGTGACCTGGGCAGTCAACGTGAGCGTAGTGACGGTTAGCCGTCTCATACTCAACGTGTGAGGTGTTGATCGTGATACCACGCTCCTTTTCTTCAGGAGCATTGTCGATGGAGTCGAAAGAACGGAGTTCAGAGAGACCCTTCTTAGCAAGCACCGTCGTGATTGCTGCGGTAAGGGTCGTCTTACCGTGGTCGACGTGACCGATCGTACCAATGTTTACGTGTGGTTTCGATCTGTTAAATGTTTCTTTAGCCATAACTAAAATTATCTATTCTTAAGAAATACTTCGTTGTATTCTAAGTGCGTATCACTACGTCGACTCCAACGAGAGCCGATGCCGGGACTTGAACCCGGGACCTCTTCCTTACCAAGGAAGTGCTCTACCGCTGAGCTACATTGGCTTGTTATCTACGAGTGCGAAGAAGACGCCTCTTCTCCTCATTCAGCAGGGCTTATGAGATAAGTATCCCCGCTAATTCGGTTGCAAATATACGCACTTTCTTGAATATACCAAAACGCGCACCACGATGCCGTAGATTTTCGCACCCCATCAAGCTACCCCACCCGAGTGCACTCCCTCTATATAATATAATGAACGCGCGCGTAAAAGCAGGAAGAGGTCAAGCAATGAGAAGGATGAAGCACCATCCATCCAACGCTGGTAGAATGGGGCGAATAGGAGAGGGAAAAACGAACCTATACAGGTCGGCGAGTGAACCTATATGAGACTGTTGCCTTCGAGTCCTGCCCTCTACTTATTGTGCTAAGGCATCGCGCGCTCAGCTCTCCGACACACCTCTCCAAAGTGATACACAAGCCCTTCGCCTTATCACGCGTATTCCTCTTATTCTGCGGAAGGAAAAGCGTCCTTCTCGTGAAGGGAAAAGTGCTTTCACGTAGTGGGATTTCTCTATCTATGTACGTAGTCTTAAAGACCAGGTACGTCAATCCAAATATCCACGTACGTAGATATTAGAGCCACGTACGTAGTCCAAACTTATCTACCACTCGCCCACAACTTTTATCCCGAGGCAGAACAACAACTTATATATAGGTCACGAAGCCAAGCAATATAGGTCACATAGAGCATCCTATATGGGTCAGCTCAGCGACCTATATAGGCTGGCTCAGTAGCTTTATATTGACTGACCCCTCCCCCCTACACACGGAGCCTTCTTCTCTCCACTAACGACGGCACTCCGATGGTACGGGGTAGCTGCATCAAAGCACAAGCATCTCGGTCGAACGCCCCTCTTGGGAATTACACTGCAAGGCTGGGAGCGCTGCCAACGACAGGCGGTTAGCGGGGAGATAGCGCCTTTTCCCTAACTTTGCCAGCGACAGTACA
>ENA-OWMB01000666-OWMB01000666.1-metagenome-genome-assembly--contig:-NODE-666-length-13114-cov-44.131940_pt1 | contig 13114 bp, 9 predicted proteins | sample MGYA00245353_ERZ651112 | MGnify/ENA primary metagenome ERZ651112 (study PRJEB26857, sample SAMEA4031773) | metagenome | biome: human; feature: oral; material: saliva | place: Philippines | collected 2014...
TTAACGAACAAGATCTTGTAAAAAAAATAGAGAAATCCATTAAGGAAAATAAACCATTAGTTATAAAACTAGGTTTGGATCCAACGGCTCCAGATATTCATTTGGGTCATACAGTACCACTTCGTAAACTACGCTTATTCCAAGAATTTGGTCATCAAGTAGTTATCGTTATCGGTGGTTTTACAGCACGTATTGGTGATCCTACTGGTAAAAGTGTAACTCGTCCACCACTTACAAAAGAAGAAGTATTGAAGAATGCTGAAACGTATAAAACACAAATTTTCAAAGTGTTAGATCCTGAAAAAACAATCGTCCGCGACAATAGTGAATGGCTAGAATCTATGAATTTTGCTGATGTACTACGTTTAGCAAGTTCTTACACTGTAGCACGTATGATGGAACGCGACGATTTCAGCAAACGTTTTAAAGAGGGTCGTCCTATTGGTGTACATGAATTCATGTATCCATTGATGCAAGGTCATGATTCCGTAGCATTACAGGCTGATGTAGAATTTGGTGGTACAGACCAAACTTTCAACTTGTTAATGGGCCGTCATTTACAAGAATTAGAAGGTCAAGAACCACAAGTAGTTATTACAATGCCATTATTGGAAGGCCTTGATGGCGTTCAAAAAATGAGTAAGTCTTTAGGTAACTACATCGGTATCGATGAAGAGCCAAAAGAAATGTACGGTAAAGCAATGTCTATTCCAGATGAATTGATGATGCGCTACTTCATGCTCGTTACAGACATGCCAATTGAAGAGCAAGAGGACATGGAAAAACGCCTTGAGAGTGGTGAATTACATCCACGTGATGCTAAAATGCTATTGGCTCGTACCATCGTGCGTTTATACCATGGTGAAGAGGCTGCTCTCGAAGCGGAAGAAGAATTCAAACGCGTATTCCAACAACGTGCGTTACCTACAGATATTCCTGAATACGCTATGGATGCGCCAAGTGAATCAATCTTTGTGCCACAATTCTGTACAGATGCTGGTTTAACTGCGTCCAATGGTGAAGCACGCCGTTCTATTAAAGCAGGTGCTTTCAAAGTAAATGGTGAAAAATATACAGAAGATAACCTTACTCTTGAAGAGGGTATGATCATTCAAGTAGGTAAACGTAAATTCGTAAAAGTTAAATTTAACTAATAGAAAACTGTGATGGGGTGCAGAACCTCATCACAGTTTTTTGTCTATTTTGTTGTTAAGATTTTTCTCTATTGTATCTCTATTGTATCTACTAATACTAACCTCAAAATTGATGTACAAGTTAATGTATAATGAAAGTATATAAACTATATATTTAGAACATCTAATATTAATATATATCGTATACATTTACTGATAACATGTAAGAGGACATATTTATGGATAAAACATTAACCACATTTTTAAAACAAAGAAAACATACTGTTCTCTCTGATATTGATGTTATAACTGCAGCAGTAGCAGTTCCATTATTAGAAATCGATGGGGAAGATCACATAGTCTTTACTGTGCGCAGTAATAAATTACGCCGTCAGCCTGGTGAAATTAGCTTTCCTGGAGGTCATTGTGAGCCTAATGATAAAAGTGGGGCTCATGCAGCGATGCGTGAATGCTCTGAAGAATTAGGTATAGATTTAGACCAAATAGAACTACTTGGCAATTTAGACTGTTTAGTATCTGCCATTGGGGTAAAACTATATACCGTTGCAGTGCGATTACATACAAGTGATTTAAAGCCAAATCCTGACGAAGTAGGAGAAGTATTTACCGTACCTTTGCAATATCTGCTAAATATGGAACCTACCGTAGGTCATCTAGACATCGCTACAAGACCATTAAAGGACTTTCCATTCCATTTACTAGAAGGCTATAACATCGATTGGAAAATTAGACAAAACTACTCCGTCTATTTCTATCCCTATAAACAATACACCATATGGGGACTTACTGGACGAGTGCTGAAAAACTTTTTAGATATATATAGGGTGATTAAATGAAACCTGAGTTTGTTCCGTGGGTATGGATTATTTACGTAGCTTATGTTTTATATAAAAGATATAAAGAAAACAGTCGTTTAGAAAACTATGAAATCATACTTGCTATATTAAGCTTAATAGCTGTCTGTGGTGGTTATCTGTTAACACTATATTTTAACCTTAGTGATACTGGGTTATTTTGGGTTAATATATCTTTTCTTCTGAGTATGATTCTAATGAAAATAGTATTTGGAGTATAATAGATGGAAATAATACGTTGGCTTAGTTTTATAATGATTCCAGTATGCATCGTGAGTTCAATATTATTAATGATATATGGAACGAATAATCATATTAAATATTTAGATCCAAAGGTTCCATTAGGCAGATTATTTTACTTTTTTGGAAATAGCTATTCGATTATGTGTTGTGTGTTACTAATTGTTTTTGGTAGTTATGTAATAGAATCTGAAGATATTGTTGAAGGAATTAAATATTTAATTCTTGGATATTCTTTTGGGGTTTATGGATTTACATTCTTTTTTATGACTGGTATGAGAAGAGCTTATGATATAGGATTTCCATTCTGGATATATCCTATTTTTATAATAATTACTTTATTAAGTAGTTTCATAAATAAAGAGATTTCTGAGTTTCTTGGTTTAGGTATGTATATATTCTTATTGCAACCAGGAAAAACAAGCGAGTAATACAAAATACAGAACTAGTGGGAAATTTTAAGTAGTATTTTATAAGGGCTATTTTAAGGAGTACGGTAAATGGAAATAATTAATTGGTTTGGTTTTGCCATGCTTCCAATAGGTATTATCATTTCAATATTATTGATTATATTTGGAACAATAAAAGAAGTTAAGTTTATAAATCCTAGAGTTCCATTAGGACGCTTACTCTTCTTTTTCGGAAGTGGTTTTGCTTTTGTAATAGGTGTTATATCTTTAAAGTATGGTCATATTGCATTATATGCTAATACCATTAGAGAGGGATTAATATATAATATTCTTGGGTATTCATTTTGTATTTATGGTTTTACTTTCTTTTTTATGACAGGTATGAGACGAGCTTCTGATATCGGGATTCCATTTTGGGTATATCCTGTTTTTATAACATTAGCTTTATTAAGTAGATTCATAAACGAAGAGCTTTCTGAGTTTCTTTTTTTAGGTATGTATATATTTTTATTACAAGCAGGAAGAAATAATAATTAAGTAATAACTACGTTCTAAAAAGATGATTGTCTAATATTAGGCAATCATCTTTTTTAGTTGTATGCCGAATAGGCATGACTAAACCCCCAGTTAAACTGGGGGTCAATAAAATTTCTTAGAGAAAAGGAAAGAACCTCCTAGTGATAAAATGAAGTTGGTCTGGCAACCACAACATTTTAATATAGGAGGTTCAATGTCAATGAATGATGTAAAAAGTTTATCACATAGTAAATGGAGATGTAAATATCATATTGTTTGTGCTCCAAAGTATAGAAGACAAATAATTTACGGTCGGATAAAAGCTGATGTAGGTAAAATTTTTAAGAGATTTATGTAAGAGAAAAAATGTAGAGATTATAGAGGTTGAATGCTGTCCGGATCATATCCATATGTTAGTAACGATACCACCACATTTAAGCGTATCGAGTCTTATGGGATATTTAAAAAGTAAAAGTAGCCTCATGATATTCGATAAACACGCAAATTTAAAATATAAGTATGGAAATAGACATTTCTGGTGTAGAGGATATTATGTGGATACGGTAGGACGATATGAAGGAGCGATAAAAGAGTATATTCGCAATCAACTACAAGAAGATATAGCGCAAGATACATTAAACTTTAAAGAATATACCGACCCGTTTACGGGTGAGCCGGTAAAATAGGCAAAATAAAAGCCCCCGAGTAGGGGGCAGCCAGTGGTAATAGAGTGGTTATGATATTTTCTTCAAAGATATCATTAAAACACCTAATATAATTGGAATTCAAAGTTTAAAGAATTCATGAAATTATTAAATGATTATTTACAAAATATGTTTTTTTTGATTTATAATTTCTCTGTATATTTGAAAGGAGAGGGATTATGAAGCAAGTGTACCAGATTTTAGCTAGTACTTTAATTATTAGCTCTTTAAGTAGTTCTATTTATGCTACTAATATTTCGTCCCCATATGAACAACAGGAAGCGGCTCGAGCCGATGCTTTATTGCGTCAACGCGCAGAAGCACCAATGGCTGGAGCCGCTTTGTCGCGTCAAAAATCAGAATATGATAAATTAAATGACTCTACAGTAACGATTTTACCTAAAGAAACTGTTTCGTTTAAAATTGATAAGATTATTGTTAATTCATCCGAACCAAGTTTTAAGAAATATAAAAAAAGGTTATCTGTATATGAACATCAAAAAGTAGGGAAAGAAGGGCTTTCTTTTTTACAAAGACATTTACAAGAGCAGATATTATCTGATGGATATATAACGAGTCAAGTTATTATACCTAACCAAGACTTACAGTCTGGTACATTAATTCTTGAAATTTTACCAGGCTATGTTGAGGATATAGTATTAACTAATTCTAAAGCAAGATCTAATTGGAGAAGTGCATTTCCAATTCGTCCAGGCAATATTCTTCGTAGACAGGCATTAGAGCAGGGAATTGATCAAATGCGTAGTGTACCCGGCCAGGATATTAAGATGGATATTGAACCAGGGTATAAACCTTTACATTCTATTATTAAATTAACAGTTACACAAAAAGGTTTTGTACATGGATCGTTAATGCTTGATAATTCAGGTTACAAATCAACTGGAAAATATCAAGGTACAACCTACTTATCTTTTAGTCAACTTATAGGATTAAATGATACCTTAACAACTAGCTTTACAAAAAACTTAGATAATAATAATGGACAAGATTCTAAACAATATGCGTTTAGTTATACTATTCCAAATGGCAATCAAACATATCGATTATCAACGTATAGATATAAATATGAACAATTAGTATTTATGCCAAACGCCTTTACATCATCTGGTGTAACAAAAGGAACGGAACTATCTGTGGAGCATTTATTGAATCGAACCAGTCGAAGTAAAACATCTGCGGTAGCGAAATTTACTCATAAATCTCGTCATAGTTATTTAGAGAATGTAGAAATTGGTGTTCAAGAGCAACATACGTCATCTGTAGAGTTAGGATTATCTCACCGTCAATATAGTGGAAATACTGTATCGGATATTTATTTATTCTACCGACAAGGGATAAAGGGGATAGGTGCCAAAGTTCACAACTGGGAGGGCGTAGCCAGTAATCCAACAACTCTTTATAAAATGGCAGGTATTGAGGGGCAATTACAAAGCAGAATCAATATAGGTCACAAACTAGGTTCATATACTATGCGATTCAGAAGTCAGTTTACAGATAAACGTTTATTTGGGACTGATCAATTTAGTATTGGTGGTAGATATTCTGTTCGTGGATTTAGTGGAGAAGAAACATTACGTGGGGATTCGGGATACTATGTACAAAATGAATGGTCATTACCGTTTAAAAATCAGACTATAGTACCATATATTGGCATAGATATCGGTCATGTATGGGGGCCTTCTACAGAAACTCAAATCGGTAATACCTTAATAGGTGGTGTATTGGGCTTACGTGGTAATGTTAAGAATACATTTAATTATGATATTTCATTAGGAACACCGTTAAAAAAACCAGCAGGTTTCACGACCGATACACGTGTTTGGGCTTTTAGAGTTGGGTATCAGTTTTAGAGATTTATATTAATTAAATATGACTTTAAAGCCATAAATAAAAATGTATATAAGTTGAGAGTCACATATAAAAATAATAAGTGTAGGAGAGATTGATGAATACAAAACAATATGCAGCATCATCATTATTAGTAGCATTATTAATAACAAATACAAGTCCATGGATTCCATTAGCAATGGCAAATCCAGTGGTTCCAAATTCAAGCCGTTTAGGTCCTAAAATGGATGTAGCAAGAAATGGGACATCTATTGTTAATATTAATACACCGAATGATAAAGGTTTATCTCATAACCAATATGATTCTTTTAGCATTAATAATAATGGTTTAATCTTAAATAATGCTAATCGTCCAGTATCTACTGAATTAGCTGGTTATATTATGGGAAATCCTAATTTAGTTGGTCCCACTGCTAAGACAATATTGAATGAAGTAACTGGAACTAATACTACATCTATGAATGGTGCTCTTGAAGTTGCAGGGAATAAGGCTCATGTTATAATCGCAAACCCTAATGGAATATCTGTTAATAATGGTACATTTATTAATACTAGTGCGGCTACTTTAACTACAGGAAAACCAATGATAGATAATGGTACTATATCTGGCTATAAAATAAATCAAGGTACTATAAATATTGATTCTAAAGGTCTTAATACATCTAAAACTGCTAGAACTGATATTTTAGCGGAGGCAGTTAAAGTAAATGGTGAATTATGGGCTACAGATCTTCAACTGGTTTCGGGAAAAAATACAGTAAATGTAAATAGTGATGGTAAGGTAATAAATGTTACTAAAAATAGTGAGTCTAATAAAGTAGGTTTAGACGTTGCTAAAATTGGGGGGATGTATGCAAATAGCATTTATTTAGTTGGAACTAATGATGGCTTAGGTGTTAATAATAAAGGTATAGTTTCAGCGCGAGATACTTTTACTCTAAATGCTAATGGTACAGTACAAAATACAGGAACAATTACTTCATCTGATGCATATATTAAATCTAAGAGTTTTGACCAATTGGGTGAAGCTAAATTTTATGCTGATAATGCAACTTTTGTAGTAGATTCCTTATCTCAAAATGGTAATCAAGCAACAAATAAAAACCCTATTATCCTAGCTCAGAATAGTTTATCTATTGCAGGACAAACTCTTTCTAATACTAATGGTAGTGTAATAAAAACTGATGGCAAATTACAAATCGGTCGGAATTTATCTTATGATGGAGTTATATCAGGAAAAATAGATAATATTACAAATATTGCTTCAACCATAGAAGCGGGAACTGGAGGTAAAATAACTGCAAAGGAAATCAATAACATAAATGGTGGAGTTACTTTAAAACGAGTTCAAGTCGGTGAAGTAGAGACCATTAAGGATGAAGTTACTGTTAATGATTATCCTGGCGAAAAGTTCACTATTAAAGACCCTAAAATATATCGAATTAATGAATTAACTGATGATGTTGATCAAGTAGTTGTTGAGGATGAAAACCTACAATTCTATGCTAAAAAAGATAGTAAAGATGATTGGGTTCGTTATAATTACACAAGAACTAAATACAAGGATGTAGTTGATATATCTAAACCAGCCCGAATTATTTCTGGCGGTGACTTAGAAGTTACTGCAGATTATGTCAAAAATGATAGTAGTCAAATTAGTTCAGCAGGGGAATTAACAGGTAAAATAGAAAAATTTGAGCAGACAAATCCATCTTCTAAAGAATACATAATAGAAGACGGAACTGCTGTATCTTATAGCAGACATCATCATCATGGTGCAGACTCTACAAACATTGATACTGCACCATATCATAAGGTTACAGAATTAAATACTAAATTACCACTATCAGTATTTAAATCAAATGATTTAAATAGCAAAACAAATATTGGACAGGATAGTTCATTATTAAATTCTATAAGTAAGGTTTCTCAAAATCCCAATACTTCTTATATTATGGAAACAGATCCTAACTTTACAAATAGACGAAACTTTTTATCCTCCGATTATGTATTAAATAGATTGAAATTAGATCCTATGAATGTACAAAAACGTTTAGGGGATGGTTATTATGAACAGCAATTAGTAATGCAAGAAATCCTTCGTCAAACTGGAAAAAATAGATTGCAGCCAGGCTTAACTGCTGAAGAACAATATCGTAAATTAATGGATGCAGGAATTAATCTTACGAAATCACAATCTATAGCTTTAGGCCGTGAATTAACAGTAGCTGAACAAAATAACCTTAAAGAGGATGTTGTATTATTAGTTAGCAACTCAGTAGTATTACCAAATGGAAAAACTGAAACAGTTTTAGTGCCTACATTATATTTGGCTCCTAAAACAAAAAGGGCTGATGGAGGAGCCAATGTACAAGGGGCGTCTATTAATTTAACTGTTGATAAGCTAAATAATAGCGGTAGTATTATAGCTGATAATAATACCAATATTATGGGTAATAACATTCATAATAATGGTGGTTTAATCTCAGGGAACTCTACAACTATAGTGGCTAATACAGATGTAGTTAATATAAGTGGAACAATTGTAGGTGAATCTAATGTTAGAATTCATGCCAATCAGGATGTCATAAATGAAGGTGGACATATTAAACAAAATAGTACATCTGGTCAATTAGTAATCTCTGCTGATAGAGATGTTATTAATAATGGCAAAAAGTATATTTCAAGTGATAATGAAATTGTTTGGGATGATAAAAATAAAAGAAAAGAGATTGTAACTACAATTGACCAAGGTATTGTAGAGGGTCAAGGAAGTATCAGTATAAATGCTAATAGAGATGTAGTTATGAATGCAGGGATAGTTCAAGGTAAGGAAAATATTGACATTGATGCCGGACGAAATGTCGAACTATCTACACAAGATGCTTCTTTAAATATAAAAGAAGACCACTATCATAAAGGTAAGTCAGGTGGGGGACACTCTATAACTACTGAAACTCATGTGGATGCAAGCTTTACTAATTCAGTTGGTAGTAGTATTGAAGGTAAATCAGTTAATATTAAAGCAAATCAGAACATTAAGTCAAAAGGTTCTGATATATTGGCAAAAGATACGGTAAATATTAATGCTGATAGTATTAACTTTGAAACTGCTAAAGATGTTGCAACAGAATATCATAGCTTACAAGAACGGAAGAAAAGTATTGCTAAACGTGAAAGTATAGATGCAATAGATAACTCACATATAGAAAGAGTATCTGGCTCTAATATAGGTGGTAAAACAGTTAATATTAAAGCAACCAATTCCATAGAGGGTAAGTCTGTAACTATCATTGGTGAAAATAACGTTGATTTACAATCAGTTGGAAAAATTAATATTGGTGCAGATAAACATGTAGTGGATAGCAACAGTAGTTATCATCATAAAAAGTCTGGGTTACTTGGTGGTGCAGGGATAGGATTCTCTATAGGCAAAGAACGAATGAATTCTGATGATAGTAAGCACGAAGAAATTACTGCTCGTAGCACTATTGCAAGTACAAAAGGTAATATAAATATTCGGTCTAATGATACTTTACAATTAACTAGTGGTAATATTGTGAGTAAGAATGGTGTAAACTTATCTGGATCTAATGTCATTTTAGATGGAAATGTTGATAATACATCCGCGTCACATAATGAAAGCTATAAAAAATCTGGACTTACGGTTTCGCTTGGCGGTGCTGCCGTTAGTGCCCTTACAAGTGGAACACGTATAATTAAACAAGCTGGAGCTCGTAATGATAAACGATTAGCTGCATTAGAGCTAAATGAGGCACGTAAACAATTCCAAGATGGGTACTATGCTGTTGATGAAGCTCTAAAAGGTGAAAAAATTAGAAATTCCGAGACTGGTAAAGTAGAAAAGGTGGATGGAAAAGATAAACGTGGAGCTAAGAATATTGATAATGCCATTAATTTATCTGTATCTATTGGCAGTACCTCTCAACATCAAAATCAGTCAATGAACATTTATGAGTATAATGGTGGTACAATTATAAGTGATGGAAGTGTAAATATTGAGGCTAATAATAAAACTAAATCAGGAGTTAGTTTAGTTGGTCAAGATATATTAGCTAAAGAAGTAAACATAAATTCTGCTAGTGATATAAACTTGAGTGCAGGTAAAAATACGCTTCAAGCTAAAGATAATTATAAACATAGTGGTTGGAGTGTAGGGGCGAGTTTAAGCCTTACTTCAGGTAGTTTGTTAGGATTTGATGCAAGTGGAAGCCTTGCTAAACAGAATGGAGTAACTGATCAAGTAACTTATAAGCCAACATCAATTCGTGCTGTAGAATTAGCACAGCTCAAAGCAAAACGAGATACTGAAATTATTGGATCTAAAGTTAGTGGAAAAGGAGTAGTTGTAAATACTGGTAATAATCTCAAGATTGAGAGTTTGCAAAGTATAGATAACTTTAAGGAGCATAGCAAATCTGCAGGATTTTCAGTTTCAACATCACCTAAATTTAAAGGTACTATTGGTAGTATAGGTGGAAGTGTAGGTCGTATGGACAGTAAATTAAAATCTGTTACTGACCAAGCCGGAATTTTTGCTGGGGATAAAGGTTATAATATAAGTACTGGTAATACAACTTCATTAAAAGGTAGTATTATATCTAGTAAAGCTGATAAAGATAAAAATTCATTGACTACACGACATTTAGATATTAAAAATATCCAAAATGAAGCTGAGTATACTGTAAGAGATAATGGATTACAATATAATAATTTTGGTAGCAGTAAAACAAAAAGTAAAAAAGAGTTCGATAAAATTTATAAGCATATTGGGTTAACTCCAACAGGGGGTGTTGGCGCTCATGGAAAATCCTCCTCTATAACTAAAAGTGCAATTAGTGATGGAAAAATTATAGAGAATGGTCGGATGGTAGATATAAAAACTATCAATACTGATATAGAACATTCTCTTAATGAATTACAAGCTATATTTGATAAAAAATCTATTGAAGAGAAGCAACAATTAGCTCATCTATTTAGTGTTAATGCTAACGAAGCAATCCATCAAATTGCTAAGCACGAGGGATGGGATGATGGAGATCCTCGAAAAGTAGCATTACATGCTATGGTTGGGGGAACTACCGCAAATTTAGGTGGCGGACAATTTAGTGATGGTGTATATGCAGCAGGCCTATCTGAAGCTATGATGCCACAATTTAAAAAATGGGCAGGGAAAATTAAAGGTCCAGATGGAAAAGAGTATGTAGATCCAGAGCACTTACAGCAAATCGCTTTTGTATTTGGTTATGCTACTAATGAAATATCAGGAAAAAGTGGACAAAGTGGGGCATATGTTTCTCATATGGGAGCTAAACATAATTTTAGTATCTCACCACCATCTTTGGATGAAGTAAAAGATGCCGTTTTGGAGGGCATAAATAAGTTTAAAGAAGGGAGACAAAATGCTAACCAAGAGGAAGTTAATGAGACTTCAAATCCAGAACCACCAGTGTATTCGGCAAATGAACTTGGAGAGGCTGCAGTTTCTGCTACAAAAAGTGGGAACTGGTCTACAGAAGAGGCTCAGGAATATAATACTTATGTAGATAATAAAATAGAAGAGGGGAAAGCTGTTTATGAAACTTATCAAGAAAATATTTCTAGTGAAGCACCTTCAACACCATTAGAAGATCGAATGATTGATAATGCTATGCAAAGCGAAGACGATCAGTTTAAACCATATGCTGTATTAGCTAAAAGAAGTTCATCCGACGAAGAAAAAAAAGTTGCATCAGCTTCTTTAGAACCTACATTTGAAGAAGCTAGAAGTATGGTTCCCGATTATAATATTCCAGATATTAATAGTCCAGAATATATCACTTTCCTTAAGAAGAATTTAGTTGAGCCAGCCTATTTTGATTCTGATGGTTTTGCTCACTATAAGATAAAAGATAAAAATGGTATGACTGTAGATTTAAAAGGCGATTATGTAGATACATACAAAAGCTATAATATATATAATGACCAGAGTAATGGGACTCAGGAAAAGCTTGATAGAACTATTGACGTTTTAGATAATATGACTTCTATTCCATATATTGGTGGTGTAAGTAAAACTATCAGTCAATTTGCTAATGGCTATAAAGGGGCTTTAGAGTTTCATAATGCTGTGTATCAATGGAAGGTCAATAATAAGATATATAATAGTTATGATGCTGGACAAATGAATAAATATGTATTGTATAAAGGAGGTTCTAAGGTATTAGCAGCCTTTGCTGGTGGAAAGGTTGGTAAGAATAAAGTAGAGCAAGCTGCTGGTTCATTCTTTATTACAACCGCTAGTGACAAGGGCGGGGAATATTTATATAATAAAGCTAGTGAGAATACACCGAATAAATTTATTAAAGATGAAAAAGAAGCGTATGATCAAATAATGAACAATATTAATGATTATACAGAGGTGGATAAATGAGAGACTTAGTGATTTTTATTGGTAGTTATGTATTATCAATAATTTTAATATCAGGTAAACCATCTATAAAAAATAAATTATTCTTTTATTTGGTTCCAATTATATTAATGATTTCTGCTTTTTTAGATTACTATTATAAGGCAGAATGGTGGATTGCTAATGGTTATAATATCTACAATTTTGCCGTTCTATGGTTTACAATGGTAATCACTCTAGTTTTTCGGTATCTACAAGTTAACTTAAATAAAAAAGATAGCTCTCAATCAAAGGAAGATAAAGATGTTTAGTTTAGTTAGTTCTGTATCAGTAATCCATATAATATGGTGGTCTGTTAATGTTTTATCTTTAGTACTTATATTCTTTGGATCAAGGAAAAATATAAAATATATTGACCATAAAAAGAAAATCAATGGAAAGGAATATCTTCGTGATACGGGGATTGCTGTGCTGTTAATATACTTTGCTATATTTCTTTCTTATCGTGTAAATATAGCTGAGAATAATGTATCTCTAATATATTATTTTGTTATCAGTGTATTTGCTTTAACGGGAACGTTAAAACTATTTCTTGCTGGCATGAATAGGATAAGTGATATAGAACTTTTTTCGGCATGGGTATATCCTTTCTATTTATTTATTGGTGGAAGTATAGCTAACTATTATGATAATCTTTCTCCTATTTTCTTATTAGGAATCGTGTTATTAATAGCATATCCTGGTAAAGGTAATTAATAGAACTACATTTACTTTTAAAAGATGATTGTCTATTATTAGGCAATCATCTTTTAGTTGTGCGCCGAATAGGCATGACTAAACCCCCAGTTAAACTGGGTTCGATAAAAAATTCTTAGAGAAAAGGAAAGAACCTCCTAGTGATAGAATGAAGTTGGTCTGGCAACCACAACATTTCAACATAGGAGGTTCAATGTCAATG
>ENA-OWMB01000678-OWMB01000678.1-metagenome-genome-assembly--contig:-NODE-678-length-13020-cov-4.032009_pt1 | contig 13020 bp, 11 predicted proteins | sample MGYA00245353_ERZ651112 | MGnify/ENA primary metagenome ERZ651112 (study PRJEB26857, sample SAMEA4031773) | metagenome | biome: human; feature: oral; material: saliva | place: Philippines | collected 2014...
TCAAGCTGCACATCATTGCTGCCTTCATCCTTTTTGCTGCCTGGCCTTTCACTCGTCTGGTGCACGTCGTCTCGGCTCCGGTGGCATACCCGACGCGTCCTTACGTTGTGTACCGCTCACGTCGAGCGGCGACTTCTACCTCTCGTCCCGCACGGGGATGGACGCCAGTTCGAGGTGGCGCTGCAGGCCCCAAGGCGCAGAGCTTCCCCGAGGATGACGCCCCCTATCAGGGTGCCTGATCTATGCTGATGTGATCTGGGGCCTGTATGTGCTGACCTGCGCATACAGGCCCCAGTATTTGAAACGAATGACGGCTAGTTGTTGTCTGTGCACTAGAATGTCAACCAAGTCCCTCAAGACAAGGAGTAGCTGTGACTAACGGCGAGGTGAAAGCCGGTCCGATTGGTATCGAATACATGATCACCCAGTTGGCGACCGCATCCCCGGCGCAGCGTAAGGTTCTGCACACCCTTACCGATATTGGTCGCGAAGCAACCGTTGTTGAAATCGCAGATCGTTTGGGAATCCATAAGAACTCGGTTCGTGAGACTCTTGTTCCTTTGGTCGAACAGGGCTTAGTTGTGCGTCGAACTCACAATCCCGAAGGACGAGGCCGCCCCGCGATGTACTACGAGATCGCGGTCATCGGGGATGCAGCGCGTCTTCAACGTCAGTCTTCGGAACTTCTTCTTGCCGCGGCCTCGGCAATGGCTCAAACTTCGGATGGCGGCGAACAGCTCGCTGACATCATGGGGCGGAATTGGGGGCAACAGTACGTTGATCTCATCCGCTCTTCCGGTGCGCTTGATGCCGCCCATGACGATGAGGAAGCCCTACTTTCGCTTCTTCGAGTTTTCCTTTCAACGCGCGGTTTCCGTGCGTTAAATGCAGAAGATGGTGGTCTGTCCATCCAATCCTGCCCCTACCTCAATATCGGCAACGATAAGATCCAAAGCATTGTGTGCAAGATGCATGGTGCTGCTATTCGTCAGATTGTTGAAGAGCTCAGTGATGGTGGCATGAGCATGACTCTGGTGCCCTTCGGCAATAGTTGTGGTTGCCAGGTTTTCTTTGAGGACATCCCGGTGCAAAAGGCCTCGGGCGAATAATCCATTCGACGCCTTGCCGCGCGTGCGGCGCCTCATTACAAAGTTTCGACTATTGCAATTCTGCTTGGCGTGAGTGATGACACCGTTCGTCGCTGGCTTGATGATGGGCTTGTGACTCGTGCAGATAACGGTCAAAACTCAGGACCGCTTCGTATTGATGGTGCATCGGTCGCGGCTTTGATTAACAGTCAACCTGATGTTCATCAGCTTGCGCTTGGGCAGGGTACTCAGTCTGTTCGTAACCACCTCCAAGGTCTGGTTATTGCCGTTCACTCTGATCCGGTGATGAGCCAGGTTGATCTGCAGTGCGGACCCTACCGTGTCGTTTCCTTGGTTTCGACCGAGAGCGTCCGCGAGCTGGGAATCGAAGTGGGTTCCATCGCTATGGCACAAATTAAGGCAACAAACGTCTCTCTTCAGGTACCAAATGGAGGAAACCTGTGAAGCACTACAAGGGAATCGTCGCGGTAGCCGCGGCTAGCCTTCTTGCACTTACCGCTTGCTCAGGCGGAAACAGCGCATCTGCAGATAAGTCTGCAAGCGCCTCGGCATCTGCTTCGACAGAAGCCGCAGCACCGGTTGAACTCAACGTTTTCGCGGCTGCCTCGCTGAACAAGGCATTCCCCGAGATCGCTGATACGGTCCTCAAAGAAAGCGATCCGAACATCAAGGTGACCTTCAACTTCCAGGGCTCATCCACCCTGGTTGACCAGATGAAGGAAGGCGCACCCGCCGATGTTTTTGCTTCTGCAGACCAGAAGAACATGACTAAGGCAAGCGATGCGAAGCTTGTGGATACGCCGACGCCCTTCGCATCTAATGTCCTGACACTGATTGTCCCCAAGGGAAATCCTGCCAAGATCACCGGACTTGATTCCTCTCTTGACGGCAAGAAGCTCGTTGTCTGTGCGCAGGGCGTCCCCTGTGGCAATGCGACCAAGCAATTGGCCGATAAGCTTGGCGTCACCCTTAGCCCCGTCTCTGAGGAGCAGAAGGTGACGGATGTGCGCGCCAAGGTTGAGAGCGGCGAAGCCGATGCCGGCCTGGTCTACGCAACCGACGCAAAGGCTGCTGGCGATAAGGTTGAGGTCGTTGAAATCGCCCGCGCGAATGAGGTCGTGAACTCGTACCCCATCGCTCTGACCGTTTCCACAAAGAACAAGGAAGCCGGACAGAAGTTCATTGACGCTGTTCTTTCCGAAAAGGGACAGGCAGTGCTGAAGAAGTATGGCTTCTCCGCACCGACTTCCGCGGATAAGGGCTGAAATCGCCTTCGACTACGCACTGTAGTTTCGGAATAATCTCATGACGAACAAGCACAGGCATGCGGGGATCCCGCGTTGGATCGCACTCCCTGCATCCTGTGCTGTTCTATTTCTTCTTGTTCCGTTCATCGCGCTTCTCATACGCATTGATTGGGTTCAATTTCCCCATCTATTCACTCAAGCGCTGGCTTCCCAGGCCCTTGCGCTTTCGCTTCGCACCTGCCTAGCCTCGACCCTTGCCTGCATTATCGTCGGGCTTCCTTTAGCGCTGGTGTGCGCCCGAGCCCGCGATACATGGTGGTCGCGAGTTTTGCGCTCCATGGTCACCTTGCCCATGGTTCTTCCTCCGGTCGTTGCGGGCTTGGCGCTCTTGATCACCTGGGGTCGCCGAGGCCTGATCGGTGCTTACTTGCAAATCTTCGGCATCAATATTGCTTTCACGACGGTCGCGGTCATTATGGCGCAGACCTTCGTATCCCTTCCTTTCTTTGTCTCTTCACTTGAAGGTGCATTGCGTACTCGCGGTTTCAATGAGGAACGCGTTGCGAGTGGGCTGGGAGCCTCGCCTTCTCGGACGCTGTGGTCTGTCACCCTGCCGCTGATGATCCCAGCTCTGGTGTCTTCGACGGCCTTGGCCTTCTCGCGAGCGCTGGGAGAGTTCGGCGCAACCATTACATTTGCGGGTTCCCTTGCCGGAGTAACCCGTACTCTTCCTTTGGAAATCTACCTTCAGCGCGAAGAATCAACCGATATGGCCCTGATGCTGTCTGTCATCTTGGTCTTTGTCGCACTTGTCTTGGTTGGCGGTGCTTCGGCCTTTTCGCAGTGGTGGTATTCGCGCCTTCTGAGCGGGGGGCAAGCTTCTTCGCTTTCTCCCGATGCTTCCGCCGACGAGGCGAAAGTTCCCGCGGCCTCGCACTTCGCTACGGAGCCCAGCCACGGCCTCGGGAATGAGAAGGCAGACGCGCAGGCTCAGCTTCCGCGCGTCCCTGCCCCCGGCGTGCGGATTGCTGGAACGCTTCCCGAGAGGCACATCGATGTTGACCTCACCTGCCAGGGCGGCGCCGTCACGGCGTTGATGGGACACAATGGCGCAGGGAAGAGCACGCTCTTGTCGGTGCTTTCTGGTGCCCTCGATGCGCCGCAGATGACCTGCACCTGGGAGTGGCCGGATGGTGTCTCAGGTCGTCGGCCAAAGATTGCAACCTTAGAACAGAAGCCCGTTTTGTTCCCCCACATGAGCCTGCTTGCCAATGTTGCCTTCCCCTTACGTTGCGCTGGCGTTTCCTCTGCCGAGGCCGAGTCTCGCGCACAGGAGGCCCTGGCCTCTGTGGGGTTGGCGCCTTTTGCACAGCGTCGTCCAGCGCAGGTGTCTGGCGGGCAAGCGCAGAGGACCGCTTTGGCTCGTGCGCTGGTTGTTGCTCCCGACGTGTTGTTGCTCGATGAACCGATGGCAGCGCTCGATGTCGAGGCCGCACGTGGACTGCGTGAGTTGATCGCGCAACGATTCCTTGGGCGAACTGTCATCATGGTGACACACCAGATTGAAGATGCTGCGGCACTCGATGCGCATATCATCGTCTTGAAGGGCGGCCGCCTGCTTCGCGAAGGACCGTGGCGAGAATTGATCAACCAGTCGATATCGCGCGCGGATGAGAGCGATTCGGCGCTGTTGGCAATGGGGCTGAGTGCATTGGAGAGGGCGCTCGGACAGGAGTAAAAGTGAAAACGCTGTCGCTTCGTTCAATGAGCCGGCGCGCTACGGTCCACCTGTGGGTTTTCATCATCGCTGTGATCGCGGGGCCACTCTTCTATCTGGAGTCTCCAAAATTATGGTCTTTCGCTTTGCTGAGCTGGGCTCTGGTGTGCGCGACGCCCATTGTTGTTGCGATCATGTTGATTCCGGTGATTAAGCGCTGTGCTCAGGGAAGTGTGCAAGATTCGGTGAGCTTTCGGCGTCGCTTGTCTCCACGGATCTCCAAGGTGTTGTGTGTTGTGCTGGTGACCATTGCCTGCGGTCTTTTGGGCATGGGGTCTGTCCTATCCGCACAGGTCGCGGCAGATGCTGTATCGGGTAGTGAGGAACTGAGCGTGCGTTGCGTGGCGCATAGAGAAGAGACCTCAACCGTTATGCGAAAGAGAGGCTCAAAGGTTCGCATATTCATCACCTATGTCACCTTGCTGAAGGAGACGGGCGAAGAGATCAATGTGAAGTTCACCGATGGCACGAACTACTCGAATACCCATGCATATAGACAGCTTCGAAAGCACTGCGCCTACGAGGATGAATTTACAGTTTCGATGTATCCCCGAACACGTGTCATCACAAGCGTCAGTGAGGTTCGCGGATAAGTATTTGTTGGTCTTTGCGCGACTATATAAACACTGTGGGGCCGGCAAAGCCGGCCCCACGTGCATCCCATCAACACAATATGCGTTCTAAACAGCGTCCCTCAACAGGTAAAGGAGACGGGGCCTTGCGACCCCCTATGTCTGATACTGAAAATCTACGGGCGCAATCTGTGCTTGATGTGGGTTAAAGCTATGAATCAGCTATGAAACATTTAGCGTATGCAGCGTTAGATTTCGCCCATCGCGTCATTGCCTAGATGGTATCGCCGCCATTAGGAAAGGCGGCTAACATGGGAAGATCTACATCAAATGATTAATTCGCCTACCCCGGCCGCAAAGTTGCATTCCTTTGAAGGTCTACGGGTAGGTTCCTATTACACGCAGTGATTTTTCGGGGGTCCAGCGCTAGATGTCGACTGTTCGTACTTTGTTGAGAAGTGTGCGTGAGTATCGTCGCGCTTCGCTTCTGACACCGCTGTTTGTCACGGGAGAGGTCATTCTTGAGTGCTTCCTCCCACTGATTATGGCCTCGTTGGTCGATCACCTTCAGGGTGGTGCGCTCACTCCAGTTGTCCGCCTTGGCGTTTTTATGCTGGTCATGGCGATGTTCTCCCTCCTCTTCGGCATCCTCGCCGCCCGCTTCGGTGCGACCGCAGCAGCGGGGTTGGCAAAGCACCTGCGTCAAGACCTCTTCTTCAAGGTTCAGGACTTCTCTTTCGGAGACGTCGATCGTTTCTCAACATCGTCCCTCGTCACCCGTATGACGACCGACGTGACTAACGTTCAAAACGCCTACGGCATGATTATTCGCATTGCTGTTCGTGTCCCGCTGATGGTCGTCTTCTCGGTGGTCATGGCACTGCGCATTAACTGGCGTATGTCCTTGATCTTCCTGATCATGCTGCCGTTCCTGGCGGCAATCATGTTCGGGCTCATTATTTACATCTTCCCCGTTTTCCGACGAATCTTTAAGAAATACGATGCCCTGAACAACTCGGTCCAGGAAAATATTGCTGGTATTCGCGTCGTGAAGTCCTTCGTGAACGAGGACTATGAAAAGGCGCGTTTCAGGGAGCGTTCCGAAGAAGTCCGCGCCGACTTCACCTTTGCTGAGAAGATCATGGCTCTCAATACCCCCGTCATGATGTTCTTCATCTTTGGTGCGATCATGCTGGTTGACTTCATTGGTGCTCAGATGATTGTGGCGTCAGGCGGCAGCGAGTTGACCACCGGTCAACTGTCGGCACTGATTACCTACGGGATTCAGATCCTCACGGCCATGATGATGTTGGCCTTTATCTTCGTTATGGTGACGATCGCTGCAGAGTCCGCACACCGTATTGCTGAGGTTCTTCAGTACAAATCTCCATTGACATCTCCCGAATATGGAATCCGTGAAGTCCCCACCGGTGATATCACTCTTGAAGGTGTGACCTTCAAGTATCGCGAAGACTCTGAACGTCCCGCACTTGAAAACATCACTTTGGATATCCCCGCAGGCTCGACGCTGGGCGTCGTCGGTGGAACTGGTTCAGGTAAGACCAGCTTCATCCAGTTGATTCCACGACTGTATGACGTGACGGAAGGCAAGGTCACCGTTGGCGGCATCGATGTGCGCGACTACCGCCTCGAGCCCCTGCGTGATGCGGTGTCCGTTGTTCTTCAGAAAAATATTCTTTTCTCTGGAACGATCAAGGAAAACCTCCGTTGGGGTAACCCCGAGGCAACCGATGAAGAAATCGTGCGCGCCTGCGAACTTTCACAGGCCGACGAATTTGTCCGTCAGTTCCCCGATGGTTATGACACCATGATCGAAAGGGGCGGGTCGAACCTTTCGGGTGGCCAAAAGCAGCGTCTGTGCATCGCACGCGCCTTGCTGAAGAAGCCCAAGATCTTGATCCTTGATGACTCGACCAGCGCGGTTGATACTCGAACCGATTCGCTGATTCGTCAGGCTTTCGAAACGGAAATTCCGGATACGACAACAATCATCGTTGCGCAGCGCATCTCTTCGGTCCAGCATGCTGATCAAATCATCGTTTTGGATGACGGGCGTATCAAGGAGCAGGGCACTCACGAGGAACTCCTTGACTTGAGTGGCGAGTATCGCGAACTTTACGACACTCAAAACAGCACGAATGAAAGCGATGTGGCCTGAAATGTCGGTTGAACGCTACGAAGAAGAACAGGCAGATCAGATTGCCGCTCACGCTCCCGCATCGGTAGAGGTGCTTCCGCAGGATCAAGCTGAGAAAGCGCGCGAGGAAAGCCACGAGCAAAAAGAGGGTGCGGCCTCGGGAATGAAAGATCCCAACAAGCTTGACGGGGTGCCGCGTCCTTTCGGAAGGCTGATGACCTATCTGTGGGCAAACTACAAGATCCACTTGAGTGTTGTCGGAATCTGTATTGTGATTTCGGGTATTGCTTCTGCAGTTGGGGCGATCTTCCTCCAGCAGATCGTTGATACCGTGATTATTCCCGGTATGAGCCAGGGGCTCCCAGCCGTTATGCCGCAATTGGTGCGACTGGTTGTGATCATGGGCATCATCTTCGGCTCGGGTATTGTGTGCGCCTTCATCTACACGCGACTGATGGCGATTGTCACTCAGGGCACGCTCAAGAAGATGCGTGATGACATGTTCGATCGCATGGAGACGCTTCCGCTGAAGTTCTTCGATACGCACCCTCACGGTGCGGTCATGTCGACCTACACAAACGATACGGATGCGATTCGTCAGCTCATTGGCCAATCGATTCCGACCCTGATCCAGTCCGCACTCACGATCCTCGCTCTGACAATCACCATGCTCAGCTACTCGCTGTGGCTCACTCTTCTTGTTGCGGCAGCGACTGTCGCGATGTTTGGCGTGACAAAGAAAATGGGTGGCGGTTCAGCGAAGTTCATGGTTGCGCAGCAACGCTCGCTGGCTGAAGAAGAGGGCTACATCGAAGAGATGATGGATGGCCAAAAGGTCATTAAAGTCTTCAATCACGAAGATGCTGTCAAGCGCGATTTCCTGAGCTACAACCACCAGCTGTTCAACGATTCAGAACGCGCGAATCAGTACGGCAATATGCTCATGCCAACCCTAGGCAATATCGGAAACATTCTTTATGTTGCCGTTGCCCTGATCGGCGGCATCATGGTTGAGCTCCAGACCCCGAATTTCGGCTTCGCGGGTATGGGCGCAATCACCGTTGGCGTCGTCGTCTCCTTCCTGGGGATGGTTCGTAACTTTACGCAGACACTGGGACAGGCCTCGATGCAGGTCCCGATGATCGCCCTGGGTCTTGCGGGTGCTTCCCGAGTCTTCGCCTTGATGGAACAAGAGAGCGAAGAAGACGAAGGCTACGTGACCCTGGTCCGCGCGCGGGTCGATGAAAATGGCGATGTTCATCCCACCGAAGAACGCACGGGTGTGTGGGCATGGCGTCACCCGCACAACGACGGAACGGTCACCTACACGCGTCTTCGCGGCGAGCTGGTCATGGAAGACGTTGACTTCTCCTACGACGGAAAAAAGACGGTTCTTCACGACATCTCGCTGTGGGCAAAGCCTGGCCAGAAGATCGCTTTCGTTGGTGCAACGGGCGCCGGCAAGACGACCATCACGAACCTGATCAATCGTTTCTACGATATCGATGACGGCAAGATCCGTTTTGATGGCATCAACATCAGGAAGATCCACAAGCCTGATCTGCGTCGCTCACTGGGCGTCGTGCTTCAGGATGTGAAGCTCTTTACCGGTACCGTCATGGATAACATCCGCTTTGGGCGATTGGATGCGACCGATGAGGAATGCATCGCGGCAGCAAAGCTTGCGAATGCTCATTCCTTCATTGAGCGCCTTCCCGACGGCTACCAGACCGAACTTAGTGGCAATGGCTCAAACCTCTCGCAGGGGCAGGCACAGTTGCTGTCTATTGCGCGTGCAGCAGTTGCTGATCCGCCGGCGATGATCTTGGACGAGGCGACCTCATCGATTGATACGCGTACCGAGTCGCTGGTCCAAAATGGCATGGATAACCTCATGGAGGGGCGTACGGTCTTCGTCATTGCACACCGACTGTCAACGGTCCGTAACTCCGACGCCATTATGGTTCTGGACCACGGCCGTATTATTGAACGTGGAAGCCACGATGAACTGATTGCTCAAAAGGGCGTGTACTACCAGCTGTACACCGGTGCTTTCGAGCTCGAGTAATCGCATGGTTCCCCTGCGACGAATACGTTGAGGGGATTCAGATGCAGTGTGGGGCCGGCGGTTTTTCGCCGGCTTCACCTTTAGGGGGTTGGAATGCAGATTCGCGGTGCTGTCCCGCAGGAAGCTTTTGCGGGGGAACTTCCGCAGGGAGTGACCTGTGTGGGGATCCCTACGTCCGCGGGCGTACTGACTGCCGCTTTCATTGACGAGGCCGTGGCGGGCATTGTTCCCAAGGCGGAGAGCGCGTTGGAGGTACACGAGGTGCCTCACGCTGGTGAGCAGCCCGAGCCTGTTCCGGCGCTTTTAGTTCCGGGGTTTACGGGCTCCAAGGAAGATTTCACTCCCTTCTTGCCGTATCTGGCTGAGCGCGGTCGCAGCGCCTGTGCGTATTCGCAGCGCGGGCAGGCAGATTCTGCGGCGCCCGAAGGCGTTGAGAATTACCGCTTGGCTGACTTTGTGGGTGACCTGATTGAGGTTGCGCGCGCAATGGGCGCAAGCGAACGACCAATCCACCTTCTGGGACATTCATTTGGCGGTGTGATTGCCAGGCAAGCTGCGGTGGTTGCGCCTGAACTTTTCCGTTCCGTGACACTGTTTTCTACAGGCCCTCGGCCACCCGAATCGATGCGTTGGACGCCCCTGCGTCAGCGTCTTTTATCTTCAACAACGGGAAAGAAACTATCGGCGTGGTACATTTCCCAGTTCCTCAGCAGTGATCCTCGGGATGAGCTGATTGCTCAGCGCGCGATGGCCACCAGCGAGGACTCGCTCATGGGTGCGGCTTTCATTTTGGCTCGTTATCCAGATGTATCGCTTCCCCTCCGTCAAAGTGGGCTTCCTGTCTTGATTACTCACGGCGTAGGGGACACGGTTTGGCCGGAGCAGATGCATCGTGAAGAAGCTATGTTATTGGGTGCGCGCTATGAGGTGATCTCAGATGCAAAACACAGCGCTCAATTAGAAAATCCGGCTGCGTTGGCGGATGTTCTTGCTGCGTTCTGGGCTGATGTCGAGGCTGGGAGAAACTGAGGGCTTAAACAATGTCCCTCTTGTGAGCGGCTTGGGAACCGCCCACAAGAGGGACACAGTGCTATATGGACGCTCAGTGGAAGACGCGAGCCAGGAATTCCTGAGTCTGAGGCATCTTCGGATTATCGATGACTTCCTCAGGGGTACCCTGTTCAACGATCTTTCCGCGTTCCAAGAACACCACGCGGTCTGCTACCTGACGGGCGAAACCGATTTCATGGGTTGCCATGAGGATCGTGGAACCCGAATCCTTGACTTCACGGACGAGGTCAAGAACTTCACCAACCAGCATGGGGTCCAATGCTGAAGTTATTTCGTCAAGCAGAAGAAGCTCGGGGTTGGTTGCAAGTGCGCGAACAATAGCGACGCGCTGCTGCTGACCACCCGAAAGTCGGTCGGGGTATTCCTCGGCTTTTTGAGCAAGACCAATACGTTCTAGCAATTCCATTCCGCGCTTTGTTGCGCGTTCAGGTGCCCATCCGTGGACCTTACGCGCAGCCAGTGTCACGTTATCGATCACTGACATGTGTGGGAATAGGTTGTAGTGCTGGAAGACGACACCGATCTGTGCGCGAACCTTATCGGCGTTGACGCTGGGGTCGGTGATGTCCATTCCGGAAAGGAAAATCTGGCCGTCATCGACGCGCTCAAGCAGATTGGCGCAGCGAAGGAGGGTCGACTTACCTGAGCCCGAGGCTCCCAAGAGCACAACGACCTCGTGACGGTGAACGTCAAGATCTAGGCGGCGCAAAACGATGTTGGAGCCGAAGCGCTTGACGACGCCCTGAACAGAAAGAACGGGGTGTTCCGCGGAGGTTGCCAAGCTTTCGTCGGGGGTGGTGGTTTCCGTGCTCATCAGACGGTGCCTCCCATCTGCTCGCGCTTACGTAGTCGCGCCGTGTACCAATCGGACAGGCGAATGAAGGGGAAAGACAAAACGATGAAGAGGAGGCCCGCAACCACGTAGGAGGTGAAGTTGTAGGTCGTTGCCTGCTGAACCTGTGCTGCGCGGATTGCGTCAGTTGCGCCCAGAACAGAAATCAGGCCCACGTCTTTTTGCATAGAAATGAAGTCGTTCATCAGAGCCGGGGTCACCTTACGAACTGCCTGCGGCACGATGATGTGACGCATGGTCTGTCCGTGGGTCAGGCCCAGTGAACGTGCTGCGTAGCGCTGTGAGGGGTGGATCGATTCAAGACCAGCACGCAGAACCTCGGAAACGTAGGAGGTGTAGGTGATGACCAGGGCGATGGTCCCCAGGAGCGTTACATCGATACGCCGGGAGGGATTCAAAGCTGGAATACCGAAACCGATGATGTACAGGACCACAATGAAGGGCACGCCACGGAAGATGTCTGTGTATGCGGCAGCAAGGAAACGGATCGGGAAGAATACCGGTCCGCCCAAGGTACGCGCGGCAGCAAGGAGGGTTGCAAAGATCGCAACGCCCGTTGCTGCAACCAGCAGCATGCGGATGTTGAGCCACATGCCGGAGAGGACTGCGGGGAAGGAGCTCTTCGCGTATTCCCAGTTGAAGAAGGTTTGTTGGGTTGTCTTCCAGCCTGGAGACGAGGCCAAGATAACAACGATGAGTGCCGCGATGATCAGAGTGGAGATCGCGGAGATCAAGAGTGAGCGAGTGGTGCGCGCGCGCCGGTAACGACGGCGCTGGCGCTCGACCTCAGAGACTGGGAATTCAGCCATTGGGTCTGCTGAGTGGGAATCGGTGAGCACGGGGTCCTCTGCGTGAGTTTCGAATGCGTGAAGCAATCAGGACAAGGGGGATGAAAATTCTCCGGCTTGGGACGAATCCCAAGCCGGAGAAGAAGATCACTGCTCGAAGATCGGAGCGGATGCGGCGTCGGCCAGCCACTTCTTCTGAAGTTCAGCCAGGGTGCCGTTATCGCGCAGCGTGTCGACTGCCTTGGTGACCGCGGGGGTCAGGGCGCTTCCCTTAGGAAGCAGCAGACCGAAGTTGTTGCCATCCTCGTTCGCGGTGAACTGGCCAACCACGGTGCCGTTCTCAACCTGAGTTGCGATGACGTTGAATGCGGTGGGCAGGTCCACGACGATTGCGTCAACCTGGCCGCCCTTGAGGGCCTGGACTACGTCAGCAGAGCCGTTGAAGATCAGCGGATCGGTGCTGGGCTTGAGCTTGTTCATCACGTAGTTCTGAGAAGTCGTGCCGGTCTGAACGCCGAACTTCAGCTTCTTCAGGTCTTCAAGGCTCTTGGCCTCGGCAGCGGGGGTGCCCTTCACAGCGACGACTGCTTCGGAGGTCGTGTAGTAGGGGCTGGAGAAGTCCACTGCCTGCTTGCGAGCATCGGTAATGGAGAACTGCTGGATGTTGAAGTCCCAGTCCTTTGCGCCAGGAGCGATTGCCGAATCGAAGGTCGTACGCTTCCATACGACCTGATCCTTGGAGAAGCCCAGCTTCTCGGCGACTGCGTAGGCAACTGCGGCCTCGTAGCCTTCACCGGATTCGGGGTTGTCGTTGAGGACCCAAGGGGTGTAAGCGGGGTCGCCGGTGGCGATGGTGAGCTTACCCTTTGTGACGGTGGGGAGTGCTTCGCCGGTTGCGTTAGCGTCGGCGGTTGCGGAAGTTGTGCTGCTGGAAGTGGTTCCGCCCGCGCATGCACCCAGCGCCATGACGGCAGTTGCTGCGATTGCGACGAGTGCGGACTTACGGAAACGGATCTTGGGACGAACCACGTGTGCTCCCTATGAAGATATTGTGGGACAGTACAATTTTGAGCGCTTGTCAACCCATGGGTAAAGCACCCACGCTCTAAGGCTAAGGGCAACTACGCGGTAATGGAAAGAGATAGTCTCAAACTTGAGATGTGAGATATGGTCTGCGTGGATCCTCGCTATGATGGATCTAATAACCGAGGGCAGATCCAATTGGATCTGCCCTCTGATTTATTTGACGCTAATGGTCACTTGCCAAGCTTGTCCTTAGCCGCCTCGACGGCGTCTTCGGCCTTGTCCTTAGCGTCTCCAGCCTTGTCCTTAGCCGCCTCGACGGCGTCTTCGGCCTTGTCCTTAGCGTCTCCAGCC
>ENA-OWMB01000685-OWMB01000685.1-metagenome-genome-assembly--contig:-NODE-685-length-12940-cov-10.194955_pt1 | contig 12940 bp, 10 predicted proteins | sample MGYA00245353_ERZ651112 | MGnify/ENA primary metagenome ERZ651112 (study PRJEB26857, sample SAMEA4031773) | metagenome | biome: human; feature: oral; material: saliva | place: Philippines | collected 2014...
TCATCCTCAGCCTCGCCCTCATCTCCGCAGGTCTCTTCTCGAGCTATGCCTGCACAGCCAAGGCTTCGAGCAACGCTGCTTCTGCCTCCACCGAGACGACCGCAGCTGCACCCAGCGAAGAAACTGCTGCCGACGATAAGGCCGCAGAAGGCGCTATCAAGCACATCGACGCAGCCTACCTGCGCAAGTACATCTGGGACTATAAGGAAGAGCCCTCGAAGTTCGTCTTCAAGGGCAGCCGCCCCGCTATCATCGACTTCTACGCCGACTGGTGCGGTCCCTGCCGTAAGCTCAGCCCCAAGCTCGAAGCTATCGCTAAGAAGTATGCGGGTAAGATCGACGTCTACAAGATCGATATCGACAAGGAAGCTGGTCTGGCCAATATCTTCGGTGTGAAGAGTATCCCTATGTGCCTCTTCATCCCTATGCAGGGTACGCCCATCCAGACGGTAGGCGATCTCACTCCCGATCAGATCGAGGAGACCATCAAGCAGATCTACTCCGACGCTAAGTAAGCCCAGCGAGTCATTCGCATCTACAATAAAAGCTCATCCCCACACCGCCTGATGGCAGTGTGGGGATGAGCTTTTATTGTAGCGTCCGAGGGAGGAAGTCGCTTACTTCTTCGTAGGATGGGGGATGAAGTCAAAGCCCGTGTAAGGACGAAGAGCCTCGGGGATGCGGATGCCTTCGGGCGTCTGGTTGTTCTCCAGCAGTGCTGCGACGATACGGGGAAGAGCCAGTGCGCTACCATTGAGCGTGTGCACAAGCTGGACACCCTGCTCAGCGTCACGATAGCGGCAGCGCAGGCGGTTGGCCTGGTAGCTCTCGAAGTTCGACACAGAGCTGACCTCGAGCCAACGCTTCTGTGCAGCAGAGAAGACCTCGAAGTCATAGGTCAGCGCGCTGGTGAAGCTCATATCGCCACCGCTCAGACGCAGGATGCGCCAGGGCAGCTCGAGCTTCGTGACGAGCGTCTCTACGTAGGCGACCATCTCATCGAGACGCTGATAGCTACGCTCGGGCTTATCGATGCAGACGATCTCGACCTTGTCGAACTGGTGGAGGCGGTTCAGACCACGCACATCCTTACCATACGACCCAGCTTCGCGGCGGAAGCAGGCAGAGTAAGCGGTGTTGCGTACGGGCAGATCCTTCTCCTCGAGGATGACATCACGATAGATATTCGTCACAGGCACCTCAGCCGTAGGGATGAGATAGAGGTTGTCCACCGTAGCGTGGTACATCTGCCCTTCCTTGTCGGGGAGCTGACCCGTGCCGTAGCCAGAGTCTTCGTTGACGACGTAGGGAGGCTGTACCTCGAGGTAACCAGCTTCACGAGCATTGTCGAGGAAGAAGTTGATGAGCGCACGCTGCAGGCGAGCCCCGTAACCCTTATAGACGGGGAAGCCAGCACCCGAGATCTTCACACCCAGCTCGAAGTCAATGAGGTCATAGTCCTTGGCCAGCTCCCAGTGGGGCTCAGCGGTAGCATCGAGTGCGGGCATCTCGCCACCAGTCTTGACGCAGACGTTGTCCTCAGCCGTAGCGCCTTCGGGCACGATGTCGGCGGGGAGGTTAGGTACAGAGAGCAGGATCTCACGGATCTTAGCTTCGGCCTCGGCCTTCTTCTCCTCAAGGCTCTTGCTTGCCTCCTTGAGCAGTGCCACCTGAGAGCGGATGCTCTCGGCCTGCTCCTTGGCGCCCTGCTTCATCAGATCACCGATCTCCTTAGCGAGGGCCTTCTGACGAGAGAGGCTGGCATCGAGCTCCTGCTGAGAGCGACGGCGGATCTCATCGAAGTTCAGGACTTCGGTGATCGCTTCGCGTGCCTCGAATTGCTTCTTGCGGAGGCGCTCAATGACCGCCTCGGTATTCTCCTTGATTTGCTTGAGTGTAAGCATAATGTCTCGTGTGGGGTATAATGAGAGGAGGTCGCTCCCTCCGGGCTGTATAGACCCTTCTGGAGCAACCTCCGGTTGACTTGTCTGACGTGTGCTCCGTCTTAGGCCTCAGCCGCGATGGAGACGTACGAGCGGTCGTTCTTCTTGCGAGTGAAGACCACCTTACCGTCGATCAGTGCATAGAGCGTGTGGTCCTTACCGATACCTACGCCTGCACCTGGGTGATGCTGCGTGCCACGCTGGCGGACGATGATGTTACCAGCCTTAGCGTGCTGACCACCGAAGAGCTTTACTCCGAGTCGCTTACTTTCTGATTCGCGTCCGTTCTTGGAGCTACCTACACCTTTTTTATGTGCCATTGTCTTATGTCTAAACTAATGCGGTGATACAATTACTTACGCTACGATTTCCTTGACGAGGACTTCGCTGAACTGCTGGCGGTGGCCATTGAGCTTGCGATAGCCCTTACGGCGCTTCTTGTGGAAGACGAGTACCTTGTCGCCCTTTACAAGAGGCGTGATGATTTCGCACACGACCTTAGCACCAGCCACTACAGGCGTACCTACAGTGACAGCACCATCCTTGTCTACGAGGAGGACCTTGTCGAATTCTACTACTGCGCCACTCTCTGCACCCTTGACGTGGTGAATGAAGAGGCGACGGCCCTGTTCTACATTGAACTGCTGGCCCTGAATGTCTACGATGACGTACATTATCGTTGATAACTAAAAAGTTAGCCCCGTAGGGTGCCACCCGCTCCACGGCGGAGGGATAGACTTCTTCTCCTACCCTACATAGGAAATTCGGTCACAAAGATACAAAAATATCTGATACAACACCTTGCATCTCCCTGACTTTCGCTGGAGGAACTCCCTCAGTCCGAGCTCATCCCCCACCCCACACAAGGCAACATCTCCCCCACCAAAGAAGCCTCCACTACGGCCTGCCGTATCACGAAGCCCCACAATAAGGGATGTAAACCTATATCGGTCGCTGCTCCGACCTATATTGGTCAGCGCACGAACCTATATAGGTCGTCACAGCGACCTATATAGCTTTGTGAAGTGACCTATATTAGGTTGTTGCTCCGCATAGGGATAAAAGTTATGGACGAGTGGCAGATAAGTTTGGGCTACGTACGTGGCTCTAATATCTACGTACGTGGATATTTGGATTGACGTGCCTGGTCTTTAAGACTACGTGCATAGATAAAAGAATACCACTACGGGAAGGCGCTTTTTTCTTCGCAAGAACAACACTTTTTCCTTCGCTGGATAAGAGGAATACTCGCGATAAGGTGGAGGGAAAAGCGTATCACTTCGGAGAGGCATATCGGGAGGAGCTGGGCGTGCGATGCCTTAGCACTCTCAATAGAGGGTAGGACTATGTGCAACAGTCTCCTATATAGATCCACCCGACGACCAATATAGGTTCAGGCCACCACCCCAAAGGGGAGGCCCTTCAACAGTCCCAAGGAAAAGGGGAAGTCCCCAGATTAAAACCTTGAAGTCAACACCTTACTACTCCTCACAGTAGTACGATATGAGCTTCTTCGCAAAGTGGCTCATCTGCTGACGCACCGATCTAGGTTCAAGGACCTCTATCTGATCCGCCTGCGCCAGCAACCTCTGATACAGGTCAAAGGTCGGGCGCACGGTCAGCTCAAAGTACGACGCCTCATCACCCCTCATCTCGACCAGCTCACGCTGCGACTTATGGATGGGGAGGGTACGAAGATAGTCTGGAGCTGAATAATATGCCTTGAGTAAGATGCGGACAGGCTCCTCCTGTGAACGCATGATGCCACAGCAGCCACGGAAGTATTCGTCAATATCAAAGTCCTCCTTCATACGAAAGGTCGCACCCGTCGGACTGCAATCTGAGATACGGTCAAGAGCGTAGAGCATAAAGACATCTTCGGCTTGGCCATCTCCTTCCTGATGCCCACCTCGGGTAGAGTAATAGGGATTACGAGCGAGCACATACCATCGGCGCTTGACGACCTTGAGGTAATAGGGCTCAATATCGAAGTAACAAGGCTCGGGTTTCCCGAAGGCTTGGTAAGCTATGCTCAGCACCTGATTATTGTGCATAGCATCCGTAATGGCATGGAGCCACCGATGCCCAGAGGGTACGCTCTCAAAGAGGATACGCCCCTTCAACTTCCTATCCGCTTGGATCTGATTCATCGCGGTATAGGAGTCGATTAGCCAAATGCGCAGATGGTCATTCTCCAGCTCCTCGGGGTGGTCGATATAGTATTTGTAGCCTCCCTTGGTATCACAAACGATATCGACCTCAAAGATGTCAAAGATAGCCTTGCGATGGTTGTGAAAGGTGCGAATAGCCAGATTGTCACCATCGCCATAGCTCAGTCCGCTCCTCTGCCAGAGGCTATTCACCTCCTCGTAGGTCAGGCGTCCATAGCGACGGAACTGCTCGATCAGCCAGACGTAGCGCCCAAAGATATTTGCTGCCATATACTTAATTATTCTACTTCATACACAAAGGTAGAGATAGTTCGCATGGGAGCGAGCGCAGTTCTTTGGCGCGGAGTATCTACCATAACTATGCGATCCCGAAGCCATACTCCTCTACCAGATCTCGAAATATGGGATAGTGCTTCAAGAACTCTTCCAAGCGCTCCAACTTGTACTCTCGGATACGAGGCAAAGAGAAATACGAGGGTGCTGCCCTACACATCACCTCCCAGTACTTATCTGGGGAAATGCTGAGATTTCGCAGATAAGATAAATCCGTTTGGAGCCTCCTATCACAGAAGGCAAAGCCCATAATGAGATCAGGGTGCTTCAGCTCGCCCAAGCACCATAGCGCTAAACTAACCTGATCATCCAGAGCAAAAGAGAAGGTATCTATCTGTCGCATAGGAGGGCAACTATTGCGGGCTATCGTCTCCATCAGCATCTCTGCTAAAGCAGCTTCGCACGCTTCCCTACTGACTGGGCGCTGGAGCTTAGCCATCGCATAGAGCCACTCGAGAGTAGACAGCCGAGAGGTGTCGACCTCATAATGCGGGTTAGCCCCCAACCTCAATGCCACCCGCTGGTAGCCGACGACCTTCGCCAGCTCCTGCTCCAGCTGCAGCACACACACCTCATCGGCATGGCGAATAATAAAGAGAGCTACATCTCTCTCCTTGTACTTCTCCCACAGGTCCAGTACCATCGCTACCCACTGTGACCTCAGTCGCTCCGCTCGCCCAGCGAACATCTCCCACTGAAACATAAGGGTCTGCAGCGCCCAAGTCCGCGCATCCTTTGATGAATCCAGCAGGAAGAAGGAGAGGATCTTACACTGCGCCTGCCACTCGATATGGGGGAAGGCCTCCCGCAGCTTCTTTCTCGCCAAAGAGATACGCCCGAGCTTCCGCTGCTGAATATCCTTGAGATACGCTCGCCACGACTTATTGTATTGGATCGGTGTGGCATCGGAAGGTCCTTGCTTCTCCAGCCGAGCACCCACGAGCTTACGCAGATACCAATCCAGATTAGCACGACTACGCAGCTCCCTAAGCGTAGCTTCATCTAATCCCTGAATGATATTCCGACAGAGCTTATGCGTGATCCTCGACATCGCTTCCTCCGAGTCAGCTACGTCATTAAAGAACTGAATGACATCCATATTTCATCTAATCTATTGGAATACTTGAGGTTGACTGTATTACCAAGCCTCACTAATCCGCCAAAGATAGAAGCGCACCTCTGCCATATCACAGCAGAGGCAAGGAGCATCAAAGTACCAGCAATTTACCTTAACTTTAGGGGTGCTTGGGGAGTCCAAGCACCTGTAACCAGTCAAACAGCCCAAGCCCCAACACAGGCCAAGGCACAACACTTCATCTTATGGACATTAAGAAGAGACTCGATGAGATCTGGGGAGCTGATTATCTGAACGCCCTATCACCAGAAGCAAAAACAGTACTCGAACGCGGGTATGTGTTTTACAACAACGAAGAGAGGAAAGACCTCCTCATCACGGGTATCAACCCTTCCTTTCGAGAAGAAGAAAGTAAAGGTCGACTTGGATTCAACACCACAAAGCTATTGGAGAGAGAGGCTAAGCATGATGTCTATTGGTCTCCTATAAGGAAGATGCTATACAACCAAGACATCGACTTAATAGCCCAAACCGCTTACCTTGACATTTTCTACTTCCGAGAAAAGGAACAGACTTTCCTCAAGAGGGAACTACTCAGCCAGCCGGAAGGCATTAGATTTATCGTTGACCAGCTCAACCTCACTATGCATACGATAGAGGAGGTTATTCAGCCTAAGCTCATCATAGTAAAGAACAAAGAATCAGCAGCGTACTTTGGCAAAGAAGCGGAGAAGCGAAAGTGGATCTGGATGGGGTATGCACTTGAGCAAGTCTGCAATACCTATTGCGGAGAGCTATATAAGATCACGGGGCTCATCGATTCTCACGAGCGCATTGCCCCCGAGATCACGCAGACAGCGCTTGTCGGGACATTAGTACTATTTACTAGGCATATCAACCAGTACACCAAGAGAGAACTGCGCCCCACTGCAGAGTTCTTGAATCGCCTCCTGCATATCCAATCACAAGGAATTGACAGCTATCCAATAGAAGACCTCTGACTGAATCACATTAGTGGCATGAATCTATGTAAGTAAGAGCTATACACCTATATTAATCGTCACAGTGACCAGTACTAGTTACTCATCTGACCAGTACTGGTCACGACGCGAAGCAGTACTGGTCGCTATAACCAACCAGTACTGGTCAACCCAGTGAGCAGTACTGGTCGCAAAAGCCACCGCACAGATAGTGCAGAAACACATTACGCCCCAGGCTGCCGAAGCGGCCTGGGGCGTAATGTCTATTGGTATATCGTGAGTGAAGTCGACCGCGACTTAGTCGAGGGTCTTCTTGATCTCGATTTCTTCGTAGGCCTCGATGATGTCACCGACCATAATATCGTTGTAGCCATCGATGTTCAGACCGCAGTCCTGACCCATGACGACTTCCTTAGCATCGTCCTTGTAGCGCTTGAGAGAGCCGAGCTCGCCTTGGTACTTGACGATACCATCGCGGATGAGGCGGATCTTGTTGTTGCGCTTGATCTTCCCTTCGACGACCATACAGCCGGCGATGGTACCGACCTTGGTGATCTTGAAGGTCTGCTGGACCTCGAGGTTGGCCACGACATTCTCCTTGATTTCGGGCGAAAGCATCCCTTCCATAGCAGACTTAATGTCTTCGATGGTGTCGTAGATGATCGAGTAAGTACGGATCTCTACGCCCTCACGGTCTGCCAGACGACGAGCGGCCTGGCTGGGACGTACCTGGAAGCCCAGGATGATAGCCGAAGAAGCAGAGGCGAGCACGACGTCGCTCTCGGAGATCTGACCGACGCCCTTGTGGATGACGTTGACCTGAATTTCCTCCGTAGAGAGACGGATGAGCGAGTCGGAGAGCGCTTCGATAGAGCCGTCCACGTCACCCTTGATGATGACATTGAGCTCCTGGAAGTTGCCCAGCGCACGGCGACGAGCGAGTTCGTCGAGGGTAAGACCCTTCTTCGTGCGGTTATCCTGCTCACGCTTGAGCTGCTCACGCTTGCTGGCGATGCTACGCGCTTCCTGCTCGGTCTCCATGACGTTGAAGGTCTCACCTGCGGTAGGTGCACCGTCCAAGCCAAGGATCAGAACGGGTTCGCTGGGACCAGCCTTCTCGACCTTCTGGTTACGCTCGTTGAACATAGCCTTCACACGGCCATAGTGCGTACCTGAGAGGACGACGTCACCCTGCGAGAGCGTACCGTTCTGCACGAGGACGGTAGCCACATAACCACGGCCCTTGTCGAGCGAAGACTCGATGACGGAGCCGACAGCACGGCGCTTGGGGTTGGCCTTGAGCTCAAGGAGTTCAGCCTCGAGGAGGACCTTCTCCAGCAGCTCATCGATGTTGATGCCCTGCTTAGCGGAGATCTCCTGACACTGGTACTTACCGCCCCATTCCTCGACGAGGTAGTTCATGGCAGCGAGCTGCTCACGGATACGGTCGGGGTTAGCGGCGGGCTTATCGATCTTATTGATCGCGAAGACCATGGGCACACCAGCGGCGGCGGCATGGTTGATAGCTTCCTTCGTCTGAGGCATCACGTCGTCGTCAGCGGCGACGATGATGATAGCGATGTCGGTGACCTTTGCCCCACGAGCACGCATAGCGGTGAAGGCTTCGTGACCCGGAGTATCGAGGAAGGTAATACGCTTACCGTCCTTGAAGCGGATGCTGTAAGCACCGATGTGCTGGGTGATCCCCCCTGCTTCGCCAGCGATGACGTTGGTATTGCGGAGGCGGTCGAGGAGCGACGTCTTACCGTGGTCGACGTGACCCATGACGGTGACAATAGGAGGACGGCTGATGAGGTCAGCTTCGTCATCAATCTCTTCTTCCTGCGTGATGGCTTCGACGACCTCAGCGCTGACGAAGTCGGTCTTGTAGCCGAATTCCTCTGCGACCATCTCGATGGTCTCAGCGTCGAGGCGCATGTTGATAGACACCATCAGACCGATGCTCATACAGGTAGCGATGACCTGCGTCACGGGGACGTCCATGAGGCTCGCGAGGTCACTCACCGTCACGAACTCAGTGAGCTTCAGCGTACGGCTTTCGGCCTCGCTACGCTCCTGAGCGTCGAGAGCTGCAGAGCGAGCAGCGTCACGCTTGTCCTTACGGTACTTAGCGGACTTCGCACCCTGCTGGTTCTTACCCGTCAGACGAGCAAGTGTCTCCTTGACCTGGCGCTGTACATCTTCGTCCGTGACGACAGCCTTCTGAGGCTGCTGGCTCTGACGCTTGGCCTTACGGCCGGTCTTCTGCTCGGCAGCACCCTGCTGAGCATTGCCACGACCACCGCGGTTGTTGGGGTCTGCGGAGCGGCCATTGCCAGCGTTGCCATTGCGCTGTCCGGGCTTCTTCGTGCCATTGTCCGTCACCTTAGCGGCTTCGGCCTTGACATCGACGGGACCCTTACCGATGCGGGTGCGCTTACGACCCTTGTCGGCAGCGGACTTCTTAGCGGGGCGCGTATTATCGTTGATCGAAGAGAGGTCGATCTTACCGACTACGTTGAAGCTGATCCCTGCACTTGGCGTGGAAGGGCGATAGATCTCGGGCTCGCGCACCGTGGGCTCTTCAGCTGCGGGAGCAGCCTTGGGCTCAGGCTTCGCTGCGGGTGCTGCGGGTGCAGGAGCTGGCTTCGGTTCGGGCTTAGGCTCAGCCTTAGGGGCGGGAGCTTCGACCTTAGGAGCAGGTGCAGGAGCGGGCTCGGGCTTGGGTTCAGGCTTGACCTCTACCTTGGGCTCGGGCTTCACTTCGGGTGCAGGAGCCTCCGCCTTAGGAGCGGGGGCGGGCTTAGGCTCGGCCTTCGCCTTGGGAGCAGGCTTGGGTTCAGCCTTCTTCTCCGTGGCGATGGAGCCCTTGATATTGAGGCTGGGGCGGCGATCCTCGGGGACGACCGTCTCGATGTGCTTCACCTTCGCGGGAGCGGGCTCAGCAGCAGGGGCCTCGGGCTTCGCGGCGGGCTTGGCAGGCGCAGGCTTAGCAGCGGCACCACTGAGGGTGTCGAGGAGCGCGGCGATCTCGGCCTTGCCCATGCCCTTGCCGTGCTCAGCGATGAGCTGCTCGGCCACCTCGCGGGGTACGCGAGTGTTGGGGGTGATAGTATTGACGTCTAAGACGTTCTTCTTCTCTAACGAATCCTTGAATGAGCCAATCCCTACGTTGAGTTCCTTGGCCAAGGTAAAGAGCTTGATGTCCTTTGGCATGTATCTTCTCTTTTGAATGGTTTATGTCCGCCTCTTCACGGGCTCGCTGCTGGCTTGCTCGGGCTTCTCGCTAATGGGTATCTACACTACAGGGAGCGACAGCTGGGCAGCGGGCGGGCGGGACGGATTAGTCTTCTTCTCCCTCTTCGGTGGCGAGCTCAGCGATGGGCTCGTCAGCTTCGTAGGGCTCTTCTTCGGAGAACTCGGCGCTGAGGACCTCGAGGATACGGTCGAGGACGTCTTCGTCCAGCTCAGTCTTCGCAAGGAGCGTAGCACGATCCTCACGCAGTACGGACTTAGCCGTAGTGTAGCCTTCCTCCTTGAGGGCCTGGATCATCTGCTCGTCGATCTCGTCAGAGAACTCATCGAGGTAGATATCCTCCTCACCCGTAGCACCCTCTTCGTCGCGGAAGATCTCGATGCGGTAGCCGGTCAAGAGGGAAGCCAGCTTGAGGTTGGCAGCGTTCTTACCGATAGCCAAGGGCACCTGATCGGGGCGCATGTAGACCTCGGCCTGCTTGATTTCTTCGTCCTCGTCGCTGAGGGCGATAGCCACGGCCTTCCCAGGGCTGAGTGCGCGCTGGATGAAGAGCATGGGGTTCGTGGTATAGGTCGTCACGTCGATATTCTCACCCTTCAGCTCGCGGACGATGCTGCGGATACGCGAACCGTTGACCCCGACGCAAGCCCCTACGGGGTCGATGCGGTCGTCATACGACTCTACGGCGATCTTAGCGCGCTCACCAGGGATACGGGCTGCGGCACGGATCGTGATCAGGCCATCGGCGATCTCAGGTACGTTGAGCTCTAAGAGACGCTTGAGGAACTCTGGGCTGACACGCGAAAGGATGACCTTAGGATTGCTGTTCTCGTTCTCTACACGCTCGATGACAGCGCGTACCGTCTCACCCTTGCGGAAGAAGTCGCCAGGGATCTGCTCGGTCTTGGGCATGAGGAGCTCGTTGCCCTCATCGTCGATGAGCAGGGCTTCGCGCTTCCATACCTGATAGACTTCGGCGGAGATCAGCTCGCCCACACGGCCTACGAAGCTGTGGTAGAAGTGCTCCTTCTGCAGCTCGAGGATCTTGCTTGCCAGGGCCTGACGCAGGTTGATGACTGCACGGCGACCGAAGGAGTTGAAGTCGACTGCATCGACGAAGTCCTCGCCGACAGAGATCTCTGGGTCGAAGCGCTGGGCTTCGCTCAGGGGCACCTCACGCACCTCATCGACGAAGTCCTCATCGGCGACGACGTGACGCGTGCGCCAGATCTCGAAGTCACCCTTCTTCTCGACGTTGATGATGACGTCAAAGGTATCGTCCGAGCCAAACATCTTCGACAGGACATTGCGGAGGGAATCCTCCATGACCGCGATCAGCGTATTGCGGTCGATACTCTTGAGCTCCTGATACTCGAGGAGCGCTTCGATCAAGCTGGTAGTCTCTTTCTTCTTTGCCATGGGGCTATTATATAGGTTTATTCTTCTACTTGGATAGGGTGTGGTGAGTTTAGAACTTCAAGACGCGCTTGGTCTGTAGCACCTCATCCATCGGGATGGGGAGGGCTTCCTCGACCTCGATCTTGCGCTTCTGACCCTCGGGACGTACCTTGCGCACGACGGTGAGGGTGATCGCTTCGGCAGTCGCGTCAGAGAGGACGCCCTTCTCCTTGATGCCTCCCTTACGGAGCACCTCGACCTCCTCACCGATAGCGTCGGTGTACTGACGGAGGACCTTGAAGGGTGCGGTGAGGCCTGCGGAGCCTACCTCGAGCTCGAAGTCCTCTGCCTCACGGTCCAGCTGCCCCTCGATATGCTTCGAGAGGGCTACGCATGCATCGATGCTGATGCCCCCACGGGCACCCAGCTCGACGATAATACGATTGCCAGGGTGGACAGCGACTTCTACAATATAATAATCGGGGTGCTCGGTGGCACAGTACTGGGAAGCAATTCCCTCGATATAGCTCTTATCGATCATGACGCGTCTCGTAGGATAATAGGGGATGAATGCAAAGAGAGGAAGCTCTGTCGCCTCCTCTCTCGATCATCTCTTTGCTACAAAGGTAATAAAAATCACCGACATAAGCTCCCCCACCCGACACTCCTTCATACAAACGCTCCCGCCCAGCACCTCCTGAAGGCACTGGTCGGGAGCATCTATGATAGGCAAGAGGCTACTTCGTGGGAAGCTCCACCTTCACAGGATTTCCTTCGTCGCGGACAAATGTGAGGACGAGCTTACCCGCCGTCAAGTCGACAGCATCCTTCTTCAGGTAGAGGTAGGCAGAGGCATCACGAGTAGTGAATTCGGAATTTAAGTAGTACCCCCAGAAGGTCCACCAAAGATCCTTTGGAGTAAGACTTGCCAAGCTCGCTTCTTCTCGAATAGTCTTAGGCCCAACTTCATGAGCTAAAAACCTATAATACCAAGTCTTAGCACCTGGTGCGAGTGGCTCACGCTCATAGTACGTCTTATACAAGTGCTCGTAGCTGAGTAGTGCCTGCGAGGAGAGATCCGTCACCACATGATCTGCATCACGAGTAAAGCTCAGCGTCATGGCCTGCAGCCCATAGACACCCAATGTATTGAACGGCCCAATCACACTGTAGAAGGTGACATCCTCACGCATCTTACGCTCCTTATATATTTGCGAGACCTTCTCCTCATCACGTATGATCGAATAGCGGACCTCTGATCCAGGGACAATCTCCCAGCAGAGGTAATCTGATCGATCTTTCTGTGGGGTTTTCTCCACAGGGGTAAGGGTTGCCTCAGCCTTAATTATTCGGAAGAAGCCCGAGATGGGGTGCTTCGAGGGGAAAGAGCCAGATATCGGTTCTGGTCTCTCCTTCTCCTTATCACACGAGGAGAGGAAAGCTGCACTCAGAGTGGCGAAGCCAAGGAAGAGGCTACTCATCGCCACACGCAGTATCGTCTTTTTCATACGCTTGGGGTATTAATGATTGCAATTAGGATCACGCGACCCATTCACCCCAAATATATTATTTCCCCCATAAGCAAGACTCCACCACCCGAAGGGTAGGCCGAGAGCCCTTATCACAAGTGTACTCTCCATTCAGAAGGCACAGACACGCTGTTCTTCAATTCCTTTACAAACGCATTTATAGAGCCCCCAATGCCACCTCTTTCCTTGCTGAGAAATAGGGAGGAATATAAGGGAGAGCTATCAACCTATATAGGTCGGCGGGCTGACCTATAT
>ENA-OWMB01000688-OWMB01000688.1-metagenome-genome-assembly--contig:-NODE-688-length-12923-cov-4.394078_pt1 | contig 12923 bp, 12 predicted proteins | sample MGYA00245353_ERZ651112 | MGnify/ENA primary metagenome ERZ651112 (study PRJEB26857, sample SAMEA4031773) | metagenome | biome: human; feature: oral; material: saliva | place: Philippines | collected 2014...
CGTCCCGACATTGTTATTGATGAACCAACGGATATCCAGGCGTTAGAGAAGCTACGCGCTCAGGGACGGCAGCTCAAGGCGCTTAATCAGGAAATCAACGGTTATTTCGCAATTAACAAAGCGACGAAGACAGGCTTCTTCTTTACCCGCGGTGGTTGGGTGACTATTGAAAGTTTGTTTGGTGGTGGCCAGGAAGTGACGCCCGGCAAGTTTAGCCTTCCGGTTTATTTTGAATCCGTAGCTGAACCGCAACCCCCAGCGAATGGTTGCGTCATGTATTTTCATGACAATAAACTGAAGATTCGGAAATCGAACGGAGCTGTAGTAGTCCTTGGATAATCAAAAAGGTCTTCGCGGGGAATCAACTGTTGCTGCGCTTCAACGCTGTTCTTACATCTTGGCATTTATGATGTTGGGCTTTGGGTTGATGTTTTTGACTGCCCACCCACATATTGGGCTTACCTCGATTCCGCGACCGGTGCCTATCATCATGCCGTCCTTCTTTGGTCTTGACATTTGGGATATTATTTTCCCAGCTTGTGCGGCTTATCTCGCTTGGCGAGCAAAGATCCTTCAGAAAGTCAACCTAGCTCATATAGTTAGTGCTGGTGTTTGGGGTGCATTTGGTTTATTATGGTGTGTTGGCGGAATGTTTCTTTCCTATAACTTCTTTTTTGGGGTTGGGTTATTGGCAATGTTCATCGCTGCTTTACATGTAACAATTTCCCAAGTGTGGTTCTTCGAGGGGGTGCAGTGATACCGGTTGATTTCGGGCATCTAGATACTTCAACAACAGCAGGTCAGATAGTTAGTGTAGTACTGGCTTTGACGGTTTTGCTTTCTGTGCTCCGACAAAGGATCAAATTTCAAGTGAATAAGCCCGGTTTCAAGTCGTATAAGTCGTTAGAAAAAGAGCTAGTTCAGCTAAAAAAAGCAAGCGAAGAGTTGGAGGAGACCAACCGGTATTTTGTCCGCTGGCAGCGGGTGGCTTCTGAACTCATTCGAGTCCTGCGGAACTCTCTTGCTGCTTCGGCGATTGAAGAGAATCCCCGTGTTCAAAGATTGGTGCATATGTTAGATGACCTGGATGAGGAAATTACGAAAGGAATTTTAGACGATGGCAAAGATAATAAACCATCCGCACTGGAATAATGACACCTGGGATTCCCCTGCTGAACATGCGCAACAATCCCCGACACAACTTAGCACCGACGATCTTATTATCACCACCCCAGGTGGCATTGCCCCAGATACCCGTACTGATGCTGAAAAGCGGGCTGAATCAGGGGCATTTACAGTACAGTCTGTTCCCGATTCAGGCACCCTTATTGGTGGTATTGTGTCTAACGTCACCAAAGCGAATGAAAATATTGACAAGACAACAAAGGTGGTTGATGCAACCAGGGCAGATGTTACGGCCAATCGGCAAAAAATCCATAAAGTTGAGACAGAGACAATTCCAAATATTGAAGCGCAAATGCATGCGAATAGTGAGCGCTTTAATAATCAACTATCCTCGCTTGATGCTGATATTCGGAACCGTTTTGACTTACTTCCTGACGGTTACATTTCTGTTTTTAGTGATACAAATATTTTTGCAAACAGCGGGTTTCTTGGTCTAGTTCAGGACTTTTTCGGGACAGGAACTCCCATCTCACAACAACTTGAGCGACTTATCCCTTTTAATCAGCAGTTCGGTCCCTCAAAAGGTGCAAGGCTCGACGTAACAAATCGCAGGGTAGTGTTCGAGGAAGCGGGAACCTGGCTGGTCTCGGCCCGAGCTACTACAGACACTCCAAGCACAGGATTTGGCGTTCCAAATAATAACCGCATGACCTGGGCCGAACTCTCCGTATATAACCGTAATGATGAAAAACGAGAACATCGTGATTGTCATATGCATGCACCTGTTTCAGCTACTTTGCAACTAGTAGAGGCGATAGTAATTCCTGAGCCTGGCTATTCAGTTCGTCTTTGGGTTCGATCAAATGAATACCGAAGTTGGCTTGGGGGCCTCAATCTCAATGCGCTTACCGCAGTGCTTCTTACACCAAAAGTAGCTGCTCAAAACAATTCGACAACCCGTGACGAAAATGATAAAATTATGAAAGATAATTCAGATTATGAGAAACGTCTGAGGAGGCGTCACTAAAATTGCAGCCTGAAGTTTTAGCCCGAGTGATGAATTGGGCCATGTCGGTTGATGAATACCGAAAGCTCACGCCTGCTTTTAACAAGGCTCTCGCTCAGGCCGGCTGCACCACGATACCAAGAGCAGCGATGTTCTGCGCCCAGTTAGGCCACGAATCCGTCGGACTATCTGCGATGGAAGAATACGCTTCAGGCGAAGAATACGAGTGGCGAGGTGACCTTGGTAATGTGTATCCAGGCGATGGTGTCCGGTATAAAGGCCGCGGGCCGATTCAAATTACTGGACGCGCCAACTACGAGAACTTAAGCCAATGGGCTTTTGCTCAAGGCTATGTCCCATCTAGCAACTATTTCGTTGATAATCCAACCCTACTTTCAGGAGAAGAGTTTGGGTTCCTTGGCGCGGTTTGGTATTGGACAGTGGCCAGACCAAAGCTGAACCAATACGCAGATGGCGCTGCTGACCCCAGCCTTAATGGCGTTGATCGTTACGACAATTTTGTCGCTGCAACAAAAGCGATAAACGGTGGCACTAATGGGATTGCTGACCGTCAGATGCGTTTTGATAATGCTCTAATTTTTGGCGACGCCTTGTTGCCAGAGGAGGAATATTTGCCTAAAAATGTAGAAAAAGTCCTTGACTATAACCATGGTTATCTGCCTCAAGATACAGGTTACTATTGTGGCCCAGCCTCGACTCAGACCGTTGTTTGGACGGCAACAAAGATCCTTTACGCCGAGAGTGAGTTAGCGACGTGGCTTAATACCACGTTTAATGGGACCGATTACATTGGTCAGTTTATCCCGGTGCTTAATAGCCTAATTCAGGGTGGTAACTACACCTTTAGTGATATGCCAAATGATCCGCCCACGTGGAATCAGAAGCAGAAACTTTGGGAAGATCTTACCGGATCCATTGACGCAGGCTATGCAGCGATAGCCAACATTGTTGCCCCGCCAAGTAACTACCCTGTTGGTACTCGTGGCAGCACTAGCCCCAGCTACGGCGGAGGGGAAATTTACCACTATATCGCTGTAGTGGGTTATGCCATTGATAACGGCGTGAAGCACTACGCGATTGCAGATTCTGGTTTTTGGCCATATGAATACTGGATCAGTCATGAGCAGTTAGCAACCCTAATCCCGCCGAAAGGATATGCATATTCTGCCAACAAAGTTTCATCCAGTGACGATATTCTAGGAGATATTGCTTTGAGCGAAAGTTACACTTCCAGGGTAAATCCAAATGTGAGCTTCCCTGCAAGTAGCTACATGCTTTTCAATGATGAGCGCAGCTTCCATATTGAGGCTATGCTTCGTCAACTACTAAAGATCCTCGACGAAGACCCAGATAAGGTTATTCGTCAACGTAAGATAGAGTTAGGAATCCCTCTTGTCTAAGAATTATAATGCCGAGGTTTACAATACGATCGGCGACGCAATCGGCGAGTTCGTCGAAAACCAGCCGTTCTACCGACGCTATGCGAACACCATTAATTCGCTAGCTGGTGGCGTGATCTCCGGCCTGGTTGCTCTGGCCGCTACTGTACCGGCCAGTGATACTTTTGACTTCCGTGCGCTTATCACCACCGCTGTTGCGGCTATCGGTGCTTCCATTGCTGCGCGGCTCACGAAGAACGGACTTTCTCAATCCACCGCGAATGAGATTACCCACACCCTCACCCCTCCGGTTGCGGACGTGGTGAATGAGGCTGTTGTAGCCTCTGAGCCGCCGAAGGCTCAGCCGCCTAGCCCTGAATCTCACCCCAAGGTGGATGAAGCCAAGCCTGAGGCTAAGGTCACCGTAGAAGCGCTACGGGAAACGATCAAGAAGAACAAGGCGAAGAAGGAAGACTAAAAATCTCCCTTGAACCCCGGATTTCTCCGGGGTTTTCCTATGTCTTTACATCACTGAATTTCGTCACCGTGACATTATTGTCGGCACCACCGGACCAGAAATATCCTGTCCTTGAATTCCTAATCCTCGATAGAAATACCGGTTGATTCCAGCGCGCTTTGTACGTAAAATCTTAAAACCTAAAGCGCGGAAACGCTTTCGGAAGTTGCGAAGATTGCCATAATCCTTGGTGTCAACGTTGTACTTCTTACACCATTTCTCGTAATGGTCCCAAAGAGCGGATTCTTCTACTTCCAAGCCCTCTTCTTGGACAAGCTCTTCGTCCTTGAACTCGTTGAGGAGGTCAACGCCTGCGTTAAACTCTTTTGTTGTTGCCTTAATCTCTTCAGGCATGTCTTCCCGGTCAAGACCCTCTGTGAGGTACATCTTTAGGCCCTCAACCATCCAGGCCAACAGGGCTTCTTGATGGACAGGGTTCTTGATGATATCTTCCTCAAAAGGAACTTGTCGAGAAGGAAGCTGCTGCTCAAAAGGAATAGCGATAATACGCTTAGCCAAAGCGTCATCAGCCCCGCGAATAGTCGGGATAGTATTGAGCGAAGCAATAGGGGTATAAGCAGGCCGTGCCTCAATCATCTCATTGGAGTGGAGGTTCCGGTGCCGTTGCGTATCATTACCGGTGAGCCGCTTGAGAGCAGAAGAAGAGATGTTGTTCTCTTCGCCTAGCTCTGAGAAGCCAAGCATACGGAAATTCAGAGCTGTAATGTGCTCCGGCGAGGGACCGCCACGATCAGATCCAAGGATCTTCTGCGCATTAGACATACCTGCGTACTCACCAAGAGCGGCTGCACAAGCCTCAACCAGCGTCGTTTTACCGGTGTTGGTGGGACCGGCAAGCACGACGAAAAGTTTCTCCGGGTTGCCACCAAGTAGCTGATAGCCGAGAATTTTTTGTAGCAGCTTCCGAGTCTTCATATCTGGAACAACCCGGGTAATCCAGCTGTCTACTACATCTGACTGAGCGTGAGGTTTGTATTCTACCGCGGTGGTTAAGGTGAGCTTGTCCTGCATCGTTGCAAGGCGGATAGCCTCTTCGGGATTATCCCGTAGCTTATCAAAATCAAGAACCTTGCCACCAGGCAAACCTAACAGATTCCACTTGGCGTTAAACTCTTGGATCTTTGTTTGAGCTTTAGAAATGGCGTGAACTTGTTTGAGAATCCGGCTCGCTCTGGTAGTGGATTCGATCGAGTCAGCAATCTTAAAAATGACTTGAGCTTGCTTTTGCAGCTCTTCTGATTCCCGAACTTCCCCCCGCTTCTTCTTGGTGTTCGGTTCGTGTTCCTGCTTATAAATGGATTCTTGAAGAAGTTTGTGCCCCTCGTACCGTAGCCGCTCAGAAGTGGCCACGTAGAGGTAGAAGTACATCTCTTCTAGGGCTTTCCATTCACAACGACGAGTCTTAGGGTTCCAAACTACGAACTCTTGGCCTCCTTTATCCCGAGTGGCCAACACGTCCCCCTGCCAGAAGTTAATGAATGTTTCAGCGACAAAACGATCTGTGTTTTGGAAATTCCGAGCATCAATGCCTTTTTCCAAAATGATATCGCGGTCTTCAAGGATTGCTTCGCTGGTTGCGCCGAGACGATAAGGGTTTTCCTTGACCGTATCTACAAGGAACTTTTCGCCTTCGGCTTTTTGTGACGAAAGTTTATCAACCTCATTCACGACAGCGCGCTTGAACTCTTCCTCCGCTGTTTCTCGGTCTCGCCGACCCTCTGAGCGGTTAAAACAAACCTCCTCAATAAAAGCGTCGCGGATTTCCATAAGGGCAAGCTTGAGTCCTGCTTTACCATCCATAGCCAGGTGAAGCGCTTTGTAGACTGCCTTGAGCATGGCGTCATGAGCGCCACCGGTGAGGGCTTCTTCAAAATCAGGTCCGGTAAGAGCTAGCATTTCAGGGCTGGATTTTTGGTCACCCCCAAAACCAAAAGTATTGTTGCGCAGCCAGTTAATCGCTACGCGGTATTCCGAGCCCCGAGGCGCACCCTTAGTAACAGCCTTTGCTTTGCTAATCGCAGGTTGAGCAGCACCCTTCAAAGCAACGTTGCGCCAAGCCTCAGGAAGCCACGGAAGACTTTCTAGGCGAGGAATAGGAGCTGGATTTCCCATGTAATACCACTGGTATTGTTCGCCGTCTACCACAGACGGATACACCATAGAATATCGGTGGTTGTCCTGGATAATATCAATATCCGGGCCTAATTGCCCGTGAAATTCTAAGCCTTTCGGTACCTTAAAGAAGTATTGACCGGTGCCGATTTGAGGATCACGCCGAGTGCTAAACGGAGCATACCAAGGGAACTCTTCACCTAGTTCCTGCTCTAATTTTTTAATAGTCTGAAGTCCGACTTTATCGCCGTAATTGTCAACATCAATAGCGATAACATCAAAGTCAGGGTGATTGCTTCGCATACGAAGCGCTAAATTAGAGTTAGCAGGTTTGTTTTGCCAGACCTTCTCAACGTCCTGATGGGTTGGCTGATTCCCCTTGCCAGTGACGCCCCCTGGTGGCGGAAACTTTTTACCCACAGGAATTGGGAATACTACTGGCCACCCAGCGGTAAAGTATTGGTCACGGACTTCAAATGTGTTAAGCATCGACATCTCCTTTTCTTGAGCTCAAGTTTAACATAAGCGGAGTCTCAAGACTAGCAATTATCATGTGAAGCTCTTCACCTTTGTCTTTCCGAAGGCTGATCTCATCTGCTACAGCCTTATCTACGAGATATGTACTTCTGATCCAGGGGTAAATTCGCTGGGTCATGCTTTTAGGTATACAAGGCATTTTAGCATACTGGGAAGAAAAACCCCTTTTGCTTCCAGGAATCCCTGATGAGCTGGACAAACCGAGATAAATAAGTAGAGCGTTGAGCGGATAGGTGTCTTTTAAATCATAGCAAGCATTAATTATCAGCTCTTTTTGCCAACCAAAATCTAGTTTTTGAAATTTAGGATATCCACTAATTACCTCAAGAAAGGCGAGGGATTCTTCCAAACTCATTCGGTGATGGGAGGAATACCAATAATGGGTGGGTATAGGAGGTTTTCTTCTTCGTGCTCTCTGGACGAGATTGTTTTGATCCTGCGCAGTAAGGGGAACGCCTAAAAGCTGAAAGATATCTTTCTTGCAAAGATAGAATTTTTCTCCTGGTTTCTCTACACCATCAATGAGCGGACCTTGAAGGCGATATGGCGCAAAGCGTCGAAACTGTGTCGCTGTGAATGGCTGAGTTCTGGGAAGCCCCACGCTTTCATCCTCTCTGGTGTACAAGTAGTTTTAATAGAGCTAGGAGATTGATACATAAGGGTTGTTGCTGGATAATATTCACTGTCTTGATCTCCATATTTTTCTGCATATTGAATCTTCGATGCAATTCTGACCGGAGAAAGCAGCTCCCTTCCCATTCCTCCTTGGCGGAGAATAAAATCCTCAACGATGATGTGCACAAATCCGTAACAAAAATCGTCAGCAATAGGCCAGGTTTCAAGGAAGTCAAAAAATCGGTGCACAAATTCATCTTCTGCGGTGAATAGATCTTCCGTGGTCTGAAACTCTCGGAAATCATATTGCGATGTCGCTAGCCAATGAATATCAGAGAAATCTTTAGGCTCCTCTTTCAGACATGCAACAGCGATTCCAGTTACTCCACCGGGATCAACGGCTGCAATAAAATCGTCTTCCCGGGGTTTAAAACGCAACTTATTGTCCCTTATTAGTTCCCAAAGATCTTCCTTGGCAAAATCAAATTCAATATGCTTAATTGAGTTGGACAAGGGTCAAATCCTTTCCCTGAATAGCCAATCCGTATTCAAAACTAGTAGTCCCTGTCACACAGACAAGAAACTCCTTGTCATCATTATAGTGTTTTAGCTCTCTTGCTAAAGAGCGATACTGATAGCGAGAAACGTTTACCGCAACCTCCTTGCCTTTGCTAGTAATACAGGTGAGTTTCGCTTTCAAGTTGAGATGGGGTGAATCCATTCCATCTGTGTCCACAAAGATTCGTTTCAGTCCTTCGACTCGTAAGATTGTTGTGACCAGCTGGTTCCCGAGTTGAGCACTGAAGTTTTTGGAATCAAGTGTGAGCGCTGGTAGGTCTAGCTCCCAATTATTGATCTTTTCTGTAACAATTTGATAAAGATTTTCGTCAAACTCGACGCCGAAAGGATCGTCATTATCATCTAGCCAAGTATGAATTGCCTCAACAGTCTTTTTCCCAAAGCCCTTCACCTCGTACATATAGCGCTCCCAAGAAGCAACATCAGGACTAGAATTTAGTGCATCCCGCATTGCTCTTGCAATCTTGGGACCTACCTTTGGAAGTTGTAGGAACCCGGCTCTCACTGACCGCTCTGAGGCAGTCCAAGTATAGCCACTATAAGCAGGATGAGGTGGGAGGATATCAATATTGTGTGCCTTAGCGTCAAGCAAGATAGGACGGACAGGATCGACTTTGCCTTTCACCTTACCTTTTTGACTGGCAATAGCAAGTGCGCCAGCGTAAAAACTTGCTGGGTAATTTCGCTTCAAATACATTAACCAGTAAGCAATAACCGCATAACTTACTGCGTGTGCCACATTGAAGAGATAGCCTGCTGATGCGGCCATGTAGTCCCAAATTTCCAAAGCGAGGGCTTCGTCGGCTCCCCAATTCTCTTTGGCACCAGATAAAAACTTAGCCCTGAACTCATCAAAAGCTCCGCCTGACTGCTTAGAGCCAATGATCTTGCGTAGTCGTCCAATCTCGTGATCGGATAGCCCGCCAAACTCTTTGCCGATCTGCATCACCTGTTCTTGGTATACCAAGCACCCATTGGTAGAGCCAAGGATTTTATCAACAACTGGGTGGTAGCTACGTGGCTCGGCACCACGTGCTACGCGAATATATTCCGCTGTCATGCCTGACGACAGTGCCCCGGGCCGGCTTAGAGCATTAATGTCTGCCAATTGGTTAATATCTGGGTAAGCGTCTGGACGGTCCCAGAATAACTGATTGACAATAGCGCGGGTAGAGCGACCTTCAAACTGGAAGATTCCATTGAGATCATCGTTAGCGAATGATTTCAACACTGTGACATTATCAAGGGGAAGATTGTATAGGTCATTAATGGTGAAATCGGGGGCTCCCTCGATTGCTTTTGAGATAAGTGTGAGCGTGGAAAGCCCTAGGCAGTCAAGCTTGAGAAGGTTGAGGTAAGCTGCGTCACGTTTATCAAAAGCAATAACCTCCGTGTCTACTCCACTAGACTTGGTTGAGTGATACAAAGCACATGTCTCTTTAATTGGTTTGTTGCTTAAAACCATCCCTGCGGCATGGATAGAGAGCGTCTTCATATCGCCTTCAATCTCAAACGCCTTCTCTAAGCCTGGGTGGCTATCAATAATTGCCCGCGCTTCTTCAAAATTCTCTGAAGCGATTTTTGCTGTTTCAAACTCTCGTGGATCACCAAAAGGCAACTGCTCAATATAGCTATTGTATTTATCTGCTACATCAATGCGAACACCTGTGACTCTTGCCACATCCTTAATGGCCATTTTCCCTCGATAACGAGAGAAATTTCCAATATTTCCGACATTCTCGTAGCCATAACGAGACCTCGCATAATCAAAAACCCGGTCTCGCTTTGCGTCCTCATAGTCCGTATCAATATCAGGCGCGTCTTCACGTCCTGGGTCTAGGAATCGCTCAAACAACATTTGTGGGAATACCATTGGGTTAATCTCTGTAATACCCAGTAGATAACAAACCAATGAACCAGCGGCTGAACCGCGGGCTGGACCGACTACGATCCCTTCCTTCTTAGCCCAACCAATCACATCTTGATTGATAAGGAAGTAATCACAGAACCCTTTTGCTTTAATAACCGCAAACTCTTTTTTGATGCGGTCAATATAGGCTTGCCTGTTTTCTTTATAGTGAGTAGTAAAAGTATCTGATTGATTTACTCGCCGAAGCAAGCCGTCTTGTAGCTCTTTGATGAGTCGGGTTTCTGCTTGTTCTACCGTCCAACCTGTTTGGAAACGGATAGGGTCATTTTTTGGCAAGGTGACATCGCATCGCTCAGCGATTTGTGGGGTAATTGCAATCGCTTCTCGTGCCACATCGCTTGGCACAGCAGCAGCGACTAAGCGACCATATAGCTCTTTTTCAGACCGCGGGTAGGCTTGAGGATCCCGCTGGTAATTTCGGCGTTCTGTGAGGCTGCTAGGGGTCTGGTTCCACGCGATAGCGTTCAGGTAAACCTGGGTTTCCCAATTTTCAGGAAATGGGTAGTGAACATCAGCTGTGGCCACCAGAGGGATGTCCAGCTGTTTTCCTATCCGAACATTCATAGAGTTTAAAACTCGGGTTCGCATATAAAAGGAGAAGGGCTGAAGCTCAATATAATATCGGTCGCCGTAACACTCCTGAAACCGCTTAGCTAGCTCAACGCCAAGAGGATATCGGCTGAGATACAGCTGCTTATCCGCTTCCGAGGGATTAGTTAAATTATCCAAGCGAGGAACATCTGTAACACTCTTCCCGCCTGCCAGTGTGCAGGAAAGCCACGAGTCAGCGCAACCAGAAAGGACGATAAGGTCAGAGGTAAGTTTTTTATCTAGTAGCCACTCAGGATGCATCGTTGGCTTGAAATAAAAACCTTCATGATAAGAGCGAGTGACTAACTCATTGAGTTGTCGATAGCCTTGCTGATTCATGGCAAGGATTGTTTGGTGAAACTTATGTTTTTCATTAGGCGGAGCTACATAAGCTTCTACGCCAAAAATTGGTTTGATTCCGTGCTTTTGACATGCTTTCTCTAACTGGACGTGACTAGAAACGTTACCATGCTCTGTAACTGCTAATGCCGACATCCCTAGCTCTTTTACCCGCCTGACATGCTGCTCTGGTGAACCGTGCCCGTCACCAAAACTAAAAGAGGTATGTCCATGTAGTGAAACAAAATCCATTTTTGACTCCAATAAAAACTCACTAGCTAGAACAGAAAGGAAGAAAGATCAGCTAGTGAGTACAACATTATTATAACATTGTTATGTTTATCTTACAAAACTACCAGGCTTGGTCATCGCCGTCTGACAAGGCATATTCAAGCTTGGCTTGGTCAAATCCTGTAAGATCGTAGGTGTTCCCGCTAGCTAGGTGGTGGATTGCAATATAGGGGGCTTGTTGAATGCGCTTTGCAGCAATAAGGTCTGGGTGATTTGACAGGAAGCCTCGATCAACAATCTTCAGCTCCCCCTGATAATTACTAATAAAGCGCTTTGCTTTCTCGCATTGAGTGCACCGGGGCAAAGAATAGATATCAACTTCTACCAACTTACATCAACTCCATGTCCCCAAGCTCTGCAAACCCGTCTTCTTCAGGCGGATTGCCGTCTTGAAGTGCTTTGGTTGCAGCCACGTCGATATACTTCACTCGTGCCCACTGTTTTTCTGGGTCTCGGGTGTCGTCTTGAAGGCCAGAAACCACTACAACTTTGATGAAATCGCCGATTTTATTTCCGCCAAATTCGGCGAGCTGGAGATCGGTCTCGCTAATTTCAGTGCCTGCAAAATCACGTCGCTCTAGAGCTTCATAGCAAGCATCGGAGCCATTATTTCCATGGGTAATGACAGACATGAAATCGTCAAGATTACGAAGCTGAAACGAGAAACCGTTTGTAGATGAATCATAAGGAATCACCACATAATGGGTAAAGACAAAACCTTTATATGCGCCTTGGGATTCATAATCTTCAATAGCAAGTCGCGCTTTGAACATCAGATTGCCTGAGCGAGATTCAGTAAGATTCAGTTGGACAAGACGGGTGTCGTATTTACCAGGCTGCGGGGTGGGACCACTGTAGCCACCAGTATTTTCCCGAGCCTTCTTGAGATCTTCCAGGGAAGGACGGCTGTTAGGAATGTTGAATTTCAGCATTTTTCTATTCTACTCCATATTTAGCTTGCATGTCATTTGTGAGTCGTTCAAGTGTGAGATTTGCCACAGGCTTAGGATAAAGCCCTAGCTTATCCTGAGTGCGGATAAATTCATGAGGTGTACTATCAAACTTTCGTATGATTTCACCTTGGTTATTTTGTGCGATAGAAACATAGAACGCAAGATCCATACGTCCCATAAGATAATCTGGCATTTTCCCTTTGCGACCATCAATGTCAGGACAAATGATGCGAGAGTCTTCTTTTAACGATGTATCCGTCGCCAAGAAAATAACATTTGCCTTGCTGTAGCAAAGGTTATCAATAAGCTTTTCAGTGTGAAGAAACGCGGTATTGTATTCTTGCAGCTCACGATTAAGTTTGTCCCGATTAGCTTTACGGTTCTCGGCAATCCATGGCCAAATAAGCTTTGACTGAACCCGAGAAAGCGAATCTACAATAACCCAATCAAAGACGTGAGGGTTTTTCTGCACCCACTCCACGGCTTCTAAAAGCTTAGGGTACGTTTCTATCCGCTTAATTTTTGTTTTATTGCCCGGTCGGCTAATGGCGTTCAGTCCATTTTCAATAGACAAGATTAAAACATTTTCACCATCATTAGCCCCACTACCCGCAAAAAAGGTTTTGCCAACAGCTGGTGGACCATACACCAAAATGTTAACCTTCTCGCTTACAGACTCCGCGGTCTCTAAGCTATTAAGAAAGGGATCGCTCATAAATTACCACCTCGTATTGTGTCATGACTGTTCTTACTTCTTCTGATTCAGGCCCTTGAACGTCCACCTGGTAACCTCGTTCATGAAGCCAAGCGACAATATCTTTGGACACCATCTCTTGAGATTTCATATAGTACTGGTCTTCTCCAACCTTGCCTACCCAGCAAAACAAATTCTCTTCTGAGATCGGAA
>ENA-OWMB01000696-OWMB01000696.1-metagenome-genome-assembly--contig:-NODE-696-length-12885-cov-14.207171_pt1 | contig 12885 bp, 13 predicted proteins | sample MGYA00245353_ERZ651112 | MGnify/ENA primary metagenome ERZ651112 (study PRJEB26857, sample SAMEA4031773) | metagenome | biome: human; feature: oral; material: saliva | place: Philippines | collected 2014...
AGAAACAAATTCCACCAAATAATTTCTGAGGAAATTTTCTCAACCTTTTCCCATAATGTGTTTAGTGCCATCCATAACGATCCCAACCAGAAAAAGGAAAGAAAACAAGCAAAGAAATTTTGCCGTAAATCCCAAAAAGCTTCAAGACTTGGTGTTGTTGGTTTTTCTAACTCTAAAATCAAGATGGTCATAATAATTGCTAGAACAGCATCTGTCAATACAATTAATCTGTCTTTCTTCATCGGATTGCATCCCCTTTCTTTTTTGTAACATTCTATCTTATCGCATAATATTGGATATTCTTTCATAATCCGACTACAAACAAAAATAAACCAAAAAGTCTGTCCCTATTATGCTATATTTAACTCTAGAAGTATTCATCCATCTAATTAATAAATATATCATATTTCACAATAAATGAATACTATCAAAGATTCATCCCCTTTCACTTCATCATTTAGTGTTGCTTAGATTTATCAAAAACAACCAAATTTGTATTAATTTCAAGTATCACCTAGTTACAAAAATTTGGGGTGAACAGAAAAAGCATCCCGTATTTTTGATACGAAATGCTTTCAATAAGTTTAAATAAGTTTTAACGTTTACTAAATTGTGATGCTTTACGAGCTTTTTTCAAGCCTGGTTTGATAAGTACTGGTTTGAATAATTTTAGAATAGTTCAATATCAGTGTTTTGAAGTCTCCCTATTCCTTTTCAATTTCAAAAAATATAAATGTGTATTTCTGAGAGAGGGAGATTGTATATTTTAAATTTTTGATTATTTATGCTTCATAATCCTATTTCGATAATTACTCACTATCTGTTTCAACTAATATACAATTATAAAAATGTTTGTCCTTCGATAAAATTCTAAGTTTAGCACCACGTTGAACTACGACTTCTTGATATCTCTGTTCTTGATTCATTACATTTCCTGTATATATAGCACAAGTACCTTGAGGTAAATAAATTCTCAATTTATGATGATAATTGGCAATACCTCCTTTAGTTAAGGATGTAAATAAGAAACCCTTATCATACAAATCAACATTTTTAAAACCTTTAGCAGCTTCTATATTATTTTTAAGAACACCTTCGTCAACACCTCTGTAAACAATAATTTCTTTTTTTATTGGATATTGAGAGATATATTCACTAACATCTTTTAATAAACTATCATCATAACCTTTTCTTAACATCCAACTATAGTCTTGGCCTGATGAACAGAATTGAATAATAAAATCAGTGTTTTCAGGAGAATCTTTCTTATTGTTTTGAGTAGTATATATATTTCCTTCAAAATCATCTACTTCTATGTAATGCGATAATCTATTTCTTGCAAATTTTCTAAGTCTTGTTTTATAATTTTCATCCCATTTATCATCCAACTCACCTGAAGAGTACTGATCTCCATATGCAATCTCATTCTCCCAGTTATCGCCAATCTTCTTTATTATCTCTATACAGCGATAAAACACTCGTTTATGTAATCTAATTAAACTCATACCAAATATTATATTATTTTTTATATAGAAACTCAAAGAAAATAATCTCTTTCCGAAAAATAAGTATTTTCCTGAAAGTTAGTTGCTGTAAAATAATATCTGTTCAAGAATAAAGAAAAATTAAGTCTTTAACTAAATGAAATCTGTTTTATTTTCACACTTTACCTTTTTCTTTATCATTATCCTCTTTTCTAAAGTCTAAATAATATTTTTTTATCTGTTTACCTTTTAGATGTGCAGTTCTATCTTGTTTACATTTTTCTATTATTTCAAAAATTTTATTTGATACCTTCTTAAATATTTCTTGCTTTTGATTATCTTTTAATCTGGGAGTTGTTTGTTTGACGACATAGTATGCACTGTTATTTTCAACGGTTATTAATTGTAGAAGTTCTTTAGAAATTTCTATATCTAATGTATACGGTTTATATGAATCTACAGCTTCTCCCTTATTTTTCTCCATCGGTAAAAATGATTCTTCTTCATCACCTATACAGGTAAATAGCTTTATTTTATTATGTTCAGTCAAGTTTCCATTATCACTACTTGGCAAATGATATGTTTTTATTTCGTCTTTAAATATTTCCGGAAGTGATTCTTTATCTCTTTGTCCTTTTTCCGGCCATTCATATAATTCTTTCGCTTTTATAATGGTGTCAATCTCTAGAATATCGTTATTATCATTCTCTTGAATCTTAGATACAAATATAAAATAAACATCTTCTCCTGCTTTAATCCAGTCTCTAACATCTTGACTCAAGGAATCATTTGTATGACAAAATGTATAAAAGAAGTTGTCGTTCCAAATAAAGGGATCTTCATTTTTCTCTTTTTGTTTAATTCTATCAAAACTAATTTTATACTTCTTATGAGAGATATTTATTTCTTCAGACTGCCTTTTAGGATGCCCAACAATTACTAAATGTTTCATATTTATCTTCCTTCTGTTAAAACCACACCTTGCTTTTAAACTATTGATTGGTTTAATTGACAAATCAGTCAATATCTTCTAGTAAACGAGATAGTAGCATTTGTGCGTGGTAGCCACCATCACTTCCAACCCCTTTTATTAGTTTATAATCTTTATCAAGTATGTCAAAAATATCATTCATTTCAAAGCATGTATGTTTCTCAAAATTCATAAGATTAAATATAAACTTATCATCTGATAGTTCATATACTATTCCTTCATCGAATTCAATTTTCCCAGTATCTATATCTTTTAATCCCATAATATCACTAGAAAAATCCCTTTTAACAAAATACAATTTCCATTTCCCATTATACTCTTCTGCATTTTTATTATTAAGAAAGTCAAGAAAATCAAATTCTTCTTTTATAGCTTCTGGAATAGAGAGAAATTTACCAAAAATAGATTTTATAATTTTCAGTTTTGTATTTATGTTAAACCCTTTAATAGCTTTCTCATCTCCATTATGAGAAAAAAATTTCAAATAAGCTTCATCATATTTACCTAAAAATGTGTTACATTTTCTACACAAAGTTTTTGCTGTACGCCCCTCTACATATAATTGAGAAGCTAATTCATTATCAAAAATATCCGCACAAATATGTTCTAAACTTTCACCTTTTGACATCCTCAATTTAATTTTTTCTAATTGATTAGGATGAAAAGTATCTATCATTTTAACTATGTCTAACGACACAATATCTTCATTTCCAACACTTTTAGCAGGGTAATGTTCCCTACTCATCTCATCATCATTGAATAACTTATGACATAATTTACATACTGTTTTAGTCGAAGTCATTAAATAATCACCACCATATAAAAAGTTTAAGTATCGGGTTAATTATATCACACATATTGTCAACTATAGGCATCATATTATCATAGTGACGGAATCAGTTAAGAAGTAATAAATAGACAATAATTACTGACCTTAACAGTAGGTATATTGCGACAATTACTTTATTGTTATGACTGAGTTATTTGTCATCTAAAAAGTTAAAATTCAAAAAGAAAGAATTAACACAAATCTTAGTTAAATCCTTAATTTTTGGGATAATGTATGTAAACCAACTGATAGAAAATAATTTTTTATAAGAATTGCTTTTGCTGTTATAATAGACATTTGTAGAATTTTCTATTATAACCGACATTTATTGTATCAATTCTGTAATGATATTTTGGTATACTATATTGAAAAAGGAGGTTTATCTATGAAAAAAATTATTAGTGTGTTATTTGTGTCGTTCCTAGATATTTTCCTTATTTCATGCTCCAGTCAAAATAACCAAACTTTAGATGGAGAATATTATTGGATAAACGAAAATCGAAATGAACGAGTATTTACAATTTCTGGAAATAAAGGAACAATTGATGGTGGTGAAGCAGATACCTTTGACATTGATCAAAAGAATAAAAAAATAGAATTGAGTGGCTCACAAATTGTAAATCGAAATGAAAGCTATACATTTAAAGATGGAGTGTTTACTGTTGATATTAGTGGAACAAAACATGATTACTATTTAAAAGGTAGCGACGCTTACAATAAAGCGTTAAAAAAATATGGATACGACTAGAAAGGATTTTCTATGAATAACTTAGATGAACAATACGAAAATTTGTATGACTTTGTCAAAAATCTTGAAATACTGATTCAAAAGAATGTTTTTGACAATCAACGTATTGAGGAAATTAGTATATTTGGTAAAGAAGTCATAAACCTTTGTAAATCAAATAAGTTTAATGTCAACTTAAATGATCTCTTAAGACTTAACTCTTTTGTTGAAATGTTTATGAAAGCAAATGAGTCTTCAAAAAGTTATCTAGCTTCACAAGTAGAGAGATTTTATACAGAAGTCATAGAACCAACAAAGGATGAGCTATACTAGATAATAAACAATCATTTTTAAACATCTATTTACTAAATAGGTGTTTTTTAATGCATAATAGGTTTCTATTAGAATTCATTTTTGATTTTTTTGACTGAATAATTTATATTTCTTACCAAATAATTTGATAAAGAAAATTAGGTAGTATTTCGTTATATAATTAATACATGAATAATTTAAAAAAGAAAATATTAGAAAAGCCATATGGCATATTAAACGGCATTGTGATAATATCCAAAGTTCCCTTGAAGAAAGCACTTGTAATCACGAACTATTTCATCTACAAACAAGTGTAGATTGTTTGAATCGTGTTATCAACAACGAAAAACCCTATCCATGGTTGGATAGGGATGAGTTGTTTTAACACTTTCTATTTTACTTTTTTTGCTAAAAAAAGTATTTTGAAGTGATCTAACACTTCAAAATACTCTACCGATAAGAACAACTTATCGGAAAACTTAAAGTTATAGCATTAGTTATAGCATATCTTAAACTGAATTGCAACGCAACATAACAAACTATTTCGTTACTGAAATAGTTTATTTATTTTTCTCTGATATCGGAAAGGTGACTGTTCAAAAAATCAGCTATTGGTTGAACAATTGCTCTTGCTAATAGTACTGGTACTGCATTCCCAATCTGTTTATAAACCTTGTCAATTTGAGCATTTCTTGAAATCTCTTTACCAGACTTGCCAATAGGAGAGCCTGCACTGAATTTGAACCAATCTGGAAATGTCTGTATCCGAGCAATTTCTTTTATTGACAATCGTCTATTTTCACCATTAAACTTCCAGCGCTTACGTCCATCCTCTTCATCAACATACTGAGTCATTGGACTTCCCCCAGGATGTTGAGGTGCTTGGCGACCACTTGCTTGAATTGTAAAACTTTGATCTGTCCATGTTTTTTTTCGATTTCTAGACATATAGATTGTGCTGTAAGAACCTTCAAAATATTCTCCAGGATCATTTTCTAAATCTCCAATTGCCTGTTTTAAAGTCACCCAAGGCAGTTTTTCAGAAAGTAAATCAATTTCAGTAGGATCTCCATGGGTTGGAAGTGGCAATTCATAATGGTAACCAAATCTATTCTCAATTTTTTCTTTATGAACTCCAACTAAAAATACTCGTTCTCTAGACTGAGGCACGCCATAATCTCTCGCGTTAACAAGATGAGCAGTAACAGTATATCCTGCACTTGAAAAGTCTTCGATTATTTGCTTCAGAACCTCTCCCTTACCTAAAGTCATCATCCCTTTCACATTCTCAGCAACAAAAAACAATGGTTGTGTTTGAATCAATTCACGAATAAAATGTATATACAAAAAGTTTCTTTCGTCATCAATAAGTCTAGGCCCTGCTTCACTAAATCCAGGACATGGAAAACCACCAATTGTTAGGTCATTCTTCGGAAAATGAGCGACTTTTCTGATATCTTTCTTATGTTGTATAATATTTGGATTGAAATTTTTTCTATAAGTTTCATTTGCTTCTACAAACATATCATTAGTGTAAATTGTATGAAATAAACTTTCTTCTCTAATTGCTTGAAAATATTTTTCATCCTTGATTATTTCTAATGCTTTGTCAGTACCGACTCTAGATGATAAACCAGCTAGTTCCACACCTAAATCCAAACCACCTGCTCCAGAAAATAGTGATACAACATTGATTCGATCATCTCTAAAATCAGCTTTTTGTATTAGTTCAAAATCGGAAGGACCTTCAATAATCTTACTCGTCTCTTCTTCAATCTTTTGAAGCAATACACTTTTAACTTCCTCAGTAGTCAAATCTAACGCAGGTTTAAATCTTCCTCTTGATCTTTGTTGATCATCTTTAATTATAGTTTTGTCCATTAATACCAATCTCTTTCTAATTATTTGACTGTTCTATAATATCAGAATTTTATCAAAAAGGCCAGAAAATCACTCTAAGTCATTATAGTGCCTCTTCTTGATTTTTTTAAAGTCATAATTTGATATTCTATTATAAATTGGATCTGATTCTTTAAATATATCATGAATCAATTCTTGTTTTTCATCCAGATATACAACATGAATATCATTCTTTTCTAAATAATAATAGTAATATCCTTTTCTAGGAACTACAATATTTTTATTATTAAACAAGTCATCTAAAACTTTATTGTGATTTAATGCTAACTCTTTATCCAAATCAACTTTAACAAACTTCCCTAATTCTTTTAGAGATTCTAAATCTTGAACTATAATTTTTTCAGATGATTTTGGGGTATCCGAATCAAATTTGGTATAGATATTTTTCCCTCTATTAGATTCCTCAGTTTTAGGATTTATTGGTCTGAAAATTACTTTAAAATTCTGAACTTGTGATTGAATATTGGTTTTGTTAATTACTTTGAGAGATTCTAGCAATTCTTGGAAATCTTTGGGTTTGCTATCACTCACATATAAAACATTGGCTGTTTCGTCATGATCTTCTGGTAAATCACCTTTGATGATTTTTAGAACATCATCGGCATCAAATATGTCAAGAAAGTTTTTTTGAGTATCACCAGATCTAGTACCAAAAGAAACGCTGACTCCTACAAAGAGAGAAGCATTAGCGTTCGGCAACCAAACTTCATTCGCCCAATCCGTTGTAGCTTGTATCAACTTCTGAACTTTTTCTTTTCCAAATTCTAATAAAGCCCTATTATGACCGTACCAATTTCCAAAATAATCTGCATTGGATAATTTTATAGAGATCTTTATCTTCTTACCATTTGATAATTTCACGAGTACATCAGTTTTATTTTGAGTACTCTTGTTACCTATTTTTTGCGAAGATATTATTTTAACAGAACTGTTCAGGTCAAATAAATCTATCAACTCTTTATCAATTTTAGTAAAATTGATATTTTGAAAATTGCCTAATTGACAAATTTGCTCAATATCCATTTCTAATTTTTCACTTTTTATAGACATAAATTTCTCCTTTAATCATTGTTTCGTATATCACCAAACAATTGAGAAATCGAAACACCAAAACCTTTGGCGATTTTCTCAATATTTTGTAATGAAATATTACGCTTTCCAGACTCAACAGAAGCGTAGTATGTTCTATCCATACCGATTTTAAGTGCAAATTTTTCTTGACTTAATCCAGTTTCATTTCGCAACGATTTAATTCTTTTGCCAAATTCAATTTGTATCATTTAATTTTAATCCCGCTTCGATAAATTCTTTAAATTCTATTTTAAACGATTATGCTTATTTAACAACGGATTATAAGCAACAAAAAAAGAAGAGCAAATCGCTCTTCTTATTTATTGAATACTAATAAACAATTGCAAAAACTGATACTTCCTAATCATCTTACTTTCATCACTCATTTTTATTTTTAAATAGAAATAGTAATCTCGTCTGTCTTTGCTGTTTTCCTTATTAAGTTTGAAATAGTTCAGTTAGCCTGCTTTAGCTTTTTCTAATTTTGCTTTATACGTCATTCCCATGGAATTCTCCTAACTTACATCTCTAATGGCATAAAGTCTCCTACAATTTTACCCACTATACGAGGGTTTTCATTATAAGGGATTTGAATATCTTTGTAATCTTTATTTATAGACACAAGACGTAAGCCGTTTTCTTCACGATATACCTTCTTTATAAAAGTTTGTGAATTCCAAACTACTGCATAAACTGCTCCATCATAATCAAATCCATTCTCACGAATAAGAGCTACTGAATCATTTTGATATTTGAGTTCCATTGAGTCTCCAGATACGCATGAAGCAAAATCATGAGCTAGCTCTTCATCATAAAAAACCGTATCATAGTCCTGATCATTATAAAACGATGAACCAATACCAGCAGACGCGATATTCATAACGTGGTTCAGCAATAGAGATCACCTTCTTATTTTGCCCTTCTGCGACTAAGTCACGAGCATAAGACACAACTTGTTCTTTTCCATTGGGTGAGAGGACATTATAAAGTCTGACAATCTCTATCTCAGTGAAATAACCTTTTGGAACGTTCAAAAGTTTCTCTAATAATGCCACTTTCTCAGTAGAAGGTTCTTTGACTCCACGTTCCCAAGCAGAATAGGCTTGATAGCTAATTCCTAGCTTATCTGCAATATCTTTTTTGTGTTAGTCTTAACTCTTTCCTCCGAGCTTTTAATTTTTCTGGTTGATACATGATTTACCTCACATGACTAATAATTTTAAATTTGCCTTTCTCCTAGCTTCTGTCTCTGATAGTTTGTTGCTATCCCACACATAGGCTAAAGATTTTCCTTTATTGTAAACAAGCCATACCTTAAAATTCTTTACCGCTCTAATCTCGTCCCATCTTTTCTGGTCAAGCAACTCTGGTAATTCTTGACTCGTCACGAAATTAGTTTGTTTCAATCTCTTCTTTAGTCGTGCTATAAGCGAGGGTTGATATTGATTGAACTCTTCAATCAATATTTCTTTCAGTTGATGAAAGTAATGGTGAAGGGAGACGTTTTGACCGTCTAGGTATTCATCTACTGCCTGCTTGATGGCTGATTCAGTATCCACTTTGTAAACTCTCAACAAGTCAATCAGTCGGAAATAAAGTGCCTGCTTTGAAACTTCTAGATCCTCTTTGACCTTTTGAAAAGAATCACAAGAATAGTAAATCTTGGATAGTAGCACAATATCAGGCATCAGAACAATAGCCGAAAATACATTGGCTTCTCTCTCTATAATAGATTCTTGATTATCCACTGACTCTGTAAAATAAGAACCATCGTGTTTCAAGATAAAGTGGCCTAATTCATGACACAAGGTAAAGTGACGCTTGGTCACTGGATTGTCTTGCTCATAGGAGAAACTCGTCCCTAGTTTATCAATAACTGTCAAACCTTCAATTTTATGATTTGAAAAGTGGTGACTAATGACTTGAATATTATTCTCATGAATGCAATAATCAAAATAATAGTGAAAGTGATAGTTTAGGGTTGAAATTTCTTCTTCTTTTATATAGGGATAAAGGACTTGTTTTGTGATTTCACTTACTCTTGAATACAATTCAACCAACGAACAGTACCTCCTTTAAATCACAATTTACAAAACTAAACCTAATTGGTTTAGTTTATTATATAGAAAAAGTGGACAGTTGTCCACAAGAAAATTATTCAAGTCATTACACTTTATCATTTTGTAACAAAATTAGTCTAAAATAATACTAAATAGAAGGTACTAAAATATGAAAAAAATACTAATTTTTCTTGTTCTTGTTAATGCCAGCATGTTCCTTGTTGCTTGTTCCACCTAGGAAAGTATGACTGGGGAATCTAAGAAATAGGTGACTATGTTACTGACCGATTTATCACGATTGACGGTGATGGATGCTGATGGCTTCACTACTAATATGACAATCTACACTGATTCGAAAACATTCATTATCAAAGGATTCTCAGGCCCAACTGTTAAATTTGAATAGGAAGATGGAGTTATCACAGCCAACATCATAGGTTCAGAACGTCAAGACTATAAAAATAGTAGCGAGGCGTATGAGGAAGAACTGGAAGGATATGGGTTGAGTAATAGAAAAAATAACTTTGGAGAGAGTCACTGACTTATTTCCGCATTACTATTATATTGTTGTTAGAAGAATTTAGACATGTTGCGATTAGGTGAGGTCTACATCCAATATTTCATTAATTTCACTATCAAAATCTGGTTCCTCACCCTCATACTCTGGTTCCTCACCATCATACTCCATATGCAGGCTGTATCGCTCATCATCTCCGTATCTTGTATCTAGATAATCACTAAATACATTTAACATTACCTCGTCTAGACTTGAGTTTATATCTCCAATGATATTCCCTGTATCTAGATTTTCATAAAATTGTTTTGGAATCAAGTTAAGAACATATTTCTCCAGATAATATTTAAAAATATTATCTTTTAAAATTGAAACTTCAAAATATACGTCTTCTTCGTGATAATATACAAAATAATCTGAGATGTCTATACTATTTTCGCTTAGATATTCCTCTAGATACATCTCCACTTTAAAAGTATCAGAGAACTCTTCTACTATATATTTTTCAACAATACAAGTAAATTGTTGAAAAATATTTACTTGCGTCTCTTCTTCAGCAAAATTAATCAATTTATTTTGCTCTAACCCTTCTCCATAGGTTTCAGTGAGAATTTGATCAACTGTTTCAAGAATCTCGCCTATCTGATCAATATCATATCCGATACAAATCGTTTGAATAAAAATGTCATTAATTTTGCTAAATAACAATTTATCTATAAATATTTTTTTTATTTCAAGATTCCTTGAATAATAGATGGATTCCAGAATCTCCTTCCAACCTTTTTCAACCAATCTATTAAACATAGAATTATACTCAAAAAAACTTCCTTTGAATTTTTCTAATAAGTCTTTAAATAATCGAGTTGACTCTCTAGTTAACTCATCTTCCTTTGTCAATAAAAGAATTTTATTTCCAATAAACTCATCTTTATCTAAATATTCATTGTAACAACTATCAATCGATACTTTCTCCTCAAAAATATTATTGTCTAAATTCTGAAGATGTGACAAGAATGGCGTATTTTGACAAATTTCTTTCTTAACATAGTTATTTTCTATAAGTATTTTCTTTATATAATCAAAAATTGATGGATTAATAAAATCAATCTGCCTTTTTCCCGTTTCATAAGCATAGTAAGTTTTTATCCATGAATTTTCTAAAGTCTCTATCAATGATTCTAAAGGGAGCATTTCCTTTTGCAAATTATCAAACAACAATTTAACATTATTAAATAAAACAGGAAAACTATTAAATGCAGTAAGTGAGTATAAAAACATTTGAGCATCTCTAGACATTTTTGAAAATATCTCATGATATACTCGCTCTGGATTATCAAGGATTGCCATAATTGTTTTATAAAAATCTTTATGAACAGTCCTAGATTCTTTAACAAGAAATTCTATAGTGCGGGGTATGTAATTTTTATGCCTTACTATTTCTGAAAATACACGCTTTTCCCTCAGTTGTTTATAATTATTAGAGATTTTTTCTTTGACTGATAAATCAGCTAATTGAAAAGATTTCTCGAAATTCTTTCGTAATATTTTTGCTTTATCTGTTTCTGAGATTACTGAAACATCTATTGTTACTTTCTCATCTATATCTTCAAAGAAAATACTAAATTCGACATTTTGCTTAGTGGCTTGATTTAATATTTGAGTTCTAGAGTTAAAAATCACATAAAGATTATCTACATTATTTAATATACCTATCAATTTCTTAACATTTATCAATGCGTCATCTTGTTTATCAAATTCATTTCTTCCAAGAAAATCATCAAAAATTACCAATAGAGTATTATCAGTGTTATAAAATAATTTGGAATAATCTTCAATTACTTTTTTTATGTCGTTGATACTTCGAAGTATTACCTCAATGTTTTTATTTTTATGATTAGCAAAAATAGCCCCTAAATATTGACTACTAGTTGTCTTTCCTACACCAGGTTGACCTACAAGAAAAACTATGTGTTTCGCATATAGATACTCGTATGCTCGTCGAATTGCATCAGTTTCAATTATATAATCTATATTAAAATCATCAAAAAAATAATTTGATTCAAGTTGAATATTTGATAATTCAAAATTACAGATTATGTCACTCAATTGTTTATCTATTAGATTATATGATTTATAAATTTCTTTATATTCATCGTTACGAGATAAATCATCCAATAATAAAGCGTCAAGTATATGATTATCATCTTTTATCCACTCTGGTTTTAAGTCTCTAATTTTTTTTCTTGCATTAGGATTTAATGGAACAGAAGTTACAATAACATAATCTATCTCTTCAGAAAAATTATTATCTTCAATTGTTTTCCTTAGTTTTTTAATTTCTTTTGTTACCGTAGTTACAAAAGAGGACGGTGTTGTGGTAGGTTGATATCTTTTTGATTGGACGATAATTGATGGGTTTACAGAATCATCCAATCCATCAATACCTCCATCAGGGCCTTCTCCAAAACTAATAATCTTCTTTCTAAATTTTACTTCAACAATTTTATTAGCAAACTTTTCAAATTCATCTGGAGATAGCAATTCAACTGGAACTCTCATATTTATTTTTCCTTTTTATCTTCTTCGAATACCTTCTTCCGTTCTTCCATAAACTCAATCAACTCTTTTTTAAAGACTTTCTTCTCTTCATCAGTTAAACCTTTTGAGTTCATACGGAAAAGCAATTCAATATTATCTAGTTCATCAAACTTATCTTCTGAATTTCCAACTAAATAATCAACTGACACATTTAAAACTTGTGCAATTTTAACAAGGTTTTCTTGTGTTGGTTTTTTAGATCCACGTTCCCATGAAGCGTAGGCAGGTTGCGAAATTCCTAGTTTTTCAGCTACTTCAACTTGAGTAAAGTTTGCTTTCTTTCTTAGTTCTTTTAAGCGTTCCGAAAATTCCATTTTTAAGCCTCTAAAAATTTTTTAATTTTTTTCAAAAACTCCTTGACAAATATAACTATTGGTTA
>ENA-OWMB01000701-OWMB01000701.1-metagenome-genome-assembly--contig:-NODE-701-length-12820-cov-7.602115_pt1 | contig 12820 bp, 10 predicted proteins | sample MGYA00245353_ERZ651112 | MGnify/ENA primary metagenome ERZ651112 (study PRJEB26857, sample SAMEA4031773) | metagenome | biome: human; feature: oral; material: saliva | place: Philippines | collected 2014...
TTGACAATGTTGTTTTATATCACCTTTCTTTTATTTCAATTAAAAGAGAAATCCTTTACAATATTTTCTATATAGACCCGAAATCTGCTAGAACTTAATTCTCTTTGACAGCAACAACCGTCTTAATATCTTTATCAAGATAAAATGTTTGGGTGTGTTTCTTGCCATCAGCAGCAACATAGTCCACCTTAATAAAGATAAGTTTGTCACCATCTTTATATGCTGGGAATTTGTAGTTACTGTTATATACCTGCTTAATAGCTTTGTTTTCTAGCATCTTTTCAATATCTTTTTGCTTGAGATAGAAAGTTGAGTCGATCTTAGAAAAGTTGATATTGCTATAATCTTTATGTTTTGAATAGTTTTCAATAAAATCCTTAATTACCTTCTCGCTTTGTGTTTTTTCACCACAAGAGAAAAGGGTAGCAGCAGCAATTACTGCAACTACCCCTTTTAATATATCCTTAATTGATATTTTCTTCATTATTCAGGAATATTTTTTAGAATGTCTAATAGGTGATCCCAAACCATCTGAACAGTTGGAATTAACAAGCGTTCTTCTGGTGTGTGAACATATCTTAGAGTAGGACCGAATGAAACCATGTCTAGATTTGGATACTTTTCAGAGAATAATCCACATTCAAGTCCAGCGTGAATACCAAGTACCTTAGGTTCTTTGTTAAATAGTTTCTTATAAGAATCTACAGCAATCTTAGTTAAAAGGCTATTTGGATTCATCTTCCAAGCAGGATATCCGTCACCACCAGTTACGGTTGCGCCAGCTAGTTGGAATGTAGCTCTAACAGTGTTAGCCATGTTTTTAAGGTTACTTGAAACGTTAGAACGTTGGCTAGCTACGATGTTCATTTCCTTTTCGTCTGTTGCAACGCTTGCAATATTACTTGAAGTTTCAACCAACCATTCAAGGGCTTCATCTTGACACATTGTATATATACCATTATCTACAGCTTGTAAAGCCAAGATAATCTTGTCTGCAACAGTCTTTTCAATAACAGGTGTAGCAGTAGTGTCTTCAATGTTATTTACAATGTTAGTATCTGTAACGTGGAATTCCTCCTTAACATCTTCGAAGAACTTATTCCATGCTGTTTTAACAGCCTCTTTATCTTCAGCTTTTACAGCGAATACAATTTGTCCATCTCTTGGAATAGCATTGTGCATTTTACCAGATTGGAAGCTAGCAAGACGCAAACCATATTCTTGATTGATGGTATATAAGTAACGAGAAAGCAATTTTATAGCATTAGCACGTTTCTTGTTGATGTCATCTCCTGAGTGACCACCTGTTAAACCTTTCACAGATGCTTTGATAAATGCCCAACCTTGTGGAGCTTCTTCACGATTAAATTCAAATTTTGCATAGCTAGTTACACCACCAGCGCATGATACAAAGATTTGACCTTCATCTTCAGAGTCAAGGTTAATAAGCATATCTCCTTTTAAGAAGCCAGGTTGAAGGTTCTCTGCACCAGTCAAACCAGTTTCTTCGTCCTTTGTAAATAGACATTCAATAGGACCATGTTCGATATCGTCACTATCAAGAATTGCAAGCTCAATAGCCACTCCAATACCGTCGTCAGCACCTAATGTAGTTCCTTTTGCAGTGAGCCATTCACCATCGATATATGTTTGAATAGGATCATTCATAAAGTCAAACTCCACATCAACAAGTTTATCGCAAACCATGTCGGTGTGACTTTGAAGTACAACAGTCTTTCTATTCTCGTGACCCTTTGTTCCTGGTTTTCTAATAAGTACGTTTCCGCATTCGTCAACTAATGTTTCTAAACCACGGCTTTCACCAAATTCTTTTAGGTAAGCAATAATCTTCTCTTCGTGTTTTGATGGACGAGGAATTTCATTAATCTTTGCAAACTGCTCAAAAACACGAGCAGGAGTTAAGTTTGTTTTATCCATTGTTTTGTTCTTTTTATTTATTTCTTTTTGTTGTTTACGTGTTTTCTATTATCTTTGCACCATTCTAAATGATAAATCACATAGAATATAAAATATAATAGGTATACTGCAAATATACAAAAAATGGTAGAAACTTTAATTATAAGCGTGTTAATAATTGCTATTGCAATAGCTTTATTGAGCGTAAAACTTATATTTAAGAAGAACGGAAGCTTTTCTTCGCAACATATTCACGATAGTGAAGCATTGAGAGAGAAGGGCATTCATTGTGTGATGGATCAAGATAAAGCTGCCAGAAAACAAGGCAAAGCTTATTAATCGAAAGTATAACAAGATAAATTAAATACATAATAGTATGAAAAAGAAAATGCTTTTTGGTGTTACATTGTTGGCTTCTGCTATAACATTGTCAATGTCTTCGTGTGACAAATCAAAAACACAAGAACCTCAAACTCCACAAACAGAGAAAGCAACACCTACAGATGGTATGAAGATTGCTTATGTAGAAGTGGATAGTATTATGACAAATTACACCTTTTGTAAAGACTATTCGTTGATTCTTCAAAAGAAAGGACAGAATATTCAGAATACTTTAGAGGCTAAGCAACGTCAACTTCAAGCTGCAGCTGCTAACTTCCAACAAAAGGTTCAACAAAATGCTTACACTCAAGAGCAGGCTCAATCTATTGGAGCTGGTTTGCAAAAGCAACAAAACGACTTGCAAGTTTTGAACCAACGTCTAAGCAATGAGTTTCAAGTTGAAACAGAAAAGTATAACAAAGCTTTGAGAGATAGTATTCAACACTTCCTTGCAGAGTATAACAAAGACAAGAAATATGCGCTTATTTTGAGCAAAGCAGGCGACAATATCTTATATGCTAACGAATCATACAACATTACAAAAGACGTAATTGCTGGTTTGAACAAAGCTTATAAGCCTTCTGCAGCAATGAAAAAAGAAGATAAAAAATAAGTTCTTTAATCTAGAAAGATTGTCAACCGACTGCCCTTTACATTTTGAGGACAGTCGGTTTTGTTTGTATTAAAATGAAGAATCTCTTGAAATAGGAGTGGGGGAGAAGTGTATTTTCTTTTAGAGTAGAATATAGATGGTGAGAAATTTGAGGCTTTTCCTATTTCTCTTGTAATATAAGGCAGCGATTCCTTATAATAAATGCAGTGACTTTGCTATGCAATAGCACTCCTTTTGCAACTCAATCACATCGCTTTTAATGGCTCAACTCAATGCTTTTGTAAATCAATCAAATAGAGACTATTCTGCAGTTAGTCGCTAAAGAGATATTGCCAATAAAATAATTAATGGAAAATAGTGAGGCATTAATTATAAGTTAAGTGCTTTCGGTTTTGTTTTTTGCGAAAGATTGAGTCTAATGCCATCTTCTTGTGTGAAGAATGAATCCTTATTGGCTAACGGATTATTTATCCTCTTGGTCGTATTTAATATTTTGTTCGTGTCGATATAAAATATTTGTATTTACTTGTTCAGCTGAAATTATATAAATATATTTGTCACTACAAAACTTAAATACTATAGAAGAAACCTCTATCAATTAAGAAAATTATTACATCTAAATATTCAGTATTATGAAACTAAGTATCAATAAAGTATCTTTAGTATGGGTAGTTTTAACTTTCCTGGTTGCTATTGTTAGACTATTTGTAGGTGAAGAGCAGATCATTTTACATTGGAATATCACAGGTCAGGCAGATGATTATGGCTCTAAATATTTCATTTTGCTGTTACCTCTTATTTCTTTGTTGGTTTTTCTTATGCTATATTCTTATAGTAAGAACCCATATAAAATGAATACGAGAACTCGAATAGTACAAAATGAGCATAATACAGAATTGCTTTACCGTTATTACAGCATCGTTCAATTGCTGGTTACTACTTTGTTGCTATATCTAACGATTGCTGTCGCAGGTTATGTTCCAATGTATGTGTTCTTAATTTGTTTGCCAATTATTGGACTTGCAATATATTCAGTATACACCAAGCATAAGTTAAGTCGCTCTCAAAGATAGAATATGTTTATTAAAGGAAATGAGGCGGTACTTATGTCAATAGATTTTAGGTTGTATATATTGATAAAATAATGAGACCTTCATAAATAAAGAGAACCTTTCCATTGCTTGTGGGCATATAGAAAGGTTCTCTTTTTGTATATGTGTAAGACTCAACTTAGTCTTTGTTTGCTCGCTTTCTGTCGTTGTGATCAAGAATAATCTTACGCATTCTCATGTTTAAAGGAGTAACTTCAACATATTCATCTGCCTTGATATATTCCAAACATTCCTCTAAACTCATTACAGTCTTAGGAATAACACGAGCCTTATCATCACTACCAGAAGCACGAACGTTAGTTAACTGCTTTGCTTTAGTTACGTTGATAACCAAGTCATTATCGTGAACATGCTCACCAACTACTTGTCCGTAGTAAACGTCTTCACCTGGATCGATAAAGAACTTACCACGATCTTGAAGCTTATCTAGTGAGTAAGCAAAGGCAGTTCCTGTTTCCATAACAATCATAGAGCCATTAACTCGGCGAGTAATCTCACCTTTAAAAGGTTGATATTCTTTGAAACGGTGGGCCATAATAGCTTCTCCCTGACTTGCTGTAAGCACGTTTGTACGCAAACCAATAATACCTCTTGAAGATATATTGAATTCAATATTCACACGGTCGCCTTGACTTTCCATCGAAGTCATCTCACCTTTACGGCGAGTAACCATGTCAATCATCTTACTTGCGAACTCTTCAGGAACGTTGATTGTTAGCTCTTCGATTGGTTCATGTTTCACTCCGTTAATCTCTTTGTAGATAACTTGAGGCTGACCAACTTGTAGTTCGTATCCTTCACGACGCATGGTTTCAATTAAAACCGATAGGTGAAGCACACCACGTCCACTAACAATCCAGCTATCTGTGCTGTCTTCAAATGGACGAACTCGTAGAGCAAGGTTCTTTTCAAGCTCTTTTTGAAGACGTTCATTAATGTGTCTACTTGTAACAAACTTACCTTCTTTACCAAAGAAAGGACTATCGTTAATTGTAAAGAGCATACTCATGGTAGGCTCGTCGATAGCTAATGGTGGAAGAGGTTCAGGGTTTTCGAAGTCAGCAATAGTGTCTCCAATTTCAAATTTGTCAAGACCTACTACCGCACAAATATCTCCTGAGCTCACTTCTTCAGTCTTAGCGTGTCCCATTCCTTCAAAAGTTCTAAGCTCTTTAATCTTAGTTCTTTCCTTAGAACCATCTCTGTGGCAGATAGTTACATTCATTCCATCTTTTAAAGTACCACGATGAACACGTCCAACGGCGATTCTTCCTGTATAATTAGAATAATCTAAAGATGTAATGAGCATTTGGGGAGTTCCTTCAAGTTGCTTTGGAGCAGGAATGTGCTTAACAATTTCATCAAGAAGGTAATCTATGTTGTCTGAAGGTTGCTTCCAATCGGCAGCCATCCAACCATTTTTTGCACTTCCATACACAACTGGAAAATCTAATTGGTCTTCAGTTGCGTTAAGAGAAAACATCAAATCGAAAACCATTTCGTAAACTTCTTCAGGTCTACAGTTAGGCTTATCTACCTTATTTACAACTACAATAGGTTTCAATCCAATTTCTAGTGCCTTTTGAAGTACGAACCGTGTTTGTGGCATTGGGCCTTCAAAAGCATCAACAAGTAGAATACAACCGTCTGCCATATTCAGTACTCGCTCCACTTCTCCACCGAAATCCGAGTGTCCTGGAGTATCTATAATATTGATTTTAGTGCCTTTCCAATTGATAGAAACGTTCTTTGAAAGAATAGTAATACCTCTTTCACGCTCCAAATCGTTAGCATCTAAAACTTGATCACTGTTGTCTTGTCCCTCTCTAAATAGCTTTCCGGCAAGCATCATCTTATCAACAAGAGTTGTCTTACCATGGTCTACGTGTGCAATAATTGCAATATTTCTTATATCCTGCATTGCTTTTACCATATAAAATTCGCTGCAAAGGTAGTTATTTTAATCCATAATGGATAAAAAAAACACTTTTATTTGCTTGATTCTAAATAATTATCATTACCTTTGCAGTCGCATTTTGCAAAATAACAAATTAATAATTTAAAAGTTCTATGTATTTAGATCAAGCAAAAAAACAAGAAATCTTTGGACAATACGGAAAGTCTAACACTGATACTGGATCAGCAGAAAGCCAGATAGCATTGTTCTCATACCGTATTTCCCACTTGACGGAACACCTTAAAAAGAACCGTAAAGATTATACAACTGCACGTTCTTTGACAAAGTTAGTTGGTAAGCGTCGTGCTTTACTTGACTATCTTTATGACAGAGACATCGAGCGTTATCGTGCAATTATCAAGGCTTTAGGTCTTCGTCGATAATCGTTCGCATTGCTTAAACGCATTAAAGAGACTTTTTCTAGCTTCCTTTCGGAGCAGAGAAAGTCTCTTTCTTTTTTATATTTCCATTCTTGTTGAGAGTAAAAGCATACTTATTGCTACGTAATAGGTATGTAATTAGGTTGTAATAGCTATTCTTTTATAATGTAATTGCAGTCTAATTGCATTTAATAAACAATTTATTTAATTCAAATTTCTTATCCTTTTATAGAGAGAATATTATCTAAATAAGATGATGAAAATCAAATGTTTTTTGTATTTTTGTAGTCAAAATAATAATCTTATAATAATGAATCTCTTAAAAAAGTATTGGATTGATGTGGTGGTAGTTGCCCTTTTTGCAGCTATCTCGTTCGCTTATTTTGTTCCAGCAGATATTGATGGTAGAATATTATACCAGCATGATGCATCGGCAGGACGTGGACTTGGACATGAGTTACAAACCTATTATGAGCAAACAGGTGAGCATACCCGTTGGAGTAACTCAGCATTTAGTGGTATGCCAACATATCAAACGGCCCCATCTTATAAGAGTACCGACGTATTATCAAAGATAATGCAAGTGTATCACTTAGGACTTCCTGATAATGTGTGGTATGTTTTTGCTTATTTGTTGGGCTTTTATATCCTTCTTCGTGCCTTTAATTTCCGTAAAGAACTAGCCGCTTTAGGTTCAATTATATGGGCATTCTCCTCTTATTTCTTTATTATTATTGCAGCAGGACACATCTGGAAAGTGTGGGCGCTTGCTTATTTGCCTCCAATGATAGCGGGTGTAGTACTTGCTTATCGTGGAAAATACCTTTGGGGACTATTAGTTACTGCGCTTTTCACTGCATTTGAGGTGAAAGCCAACCACGTTCAAATGACCTATTATTATTTATTCGTGGTGTTTTTTATGGTTATTGCCTACCTCGTTGAGGCGATAAAGCAAAAGAAATTTGCCCATTTTGCCAAGGCTACAGGCGTTTGTGTGGCAGGAGCTGCATTGGGTATTTTGATAAATAGCAGTAATCTTTACCACACTTGGGAGTATGGTAAGGAGAGTATGCGTGGTAAAAGCGAGCTCGTAAAGAAGAATTCTGCCAATCAAACCAATAGTGGTTTAGAGAGAGATTATATCACTCAATGGAGTTATGGAATAGGAGAAACATGGACATTGCTTATTCCTAATGCCAAAGGAGGAGCTTCGGTGCCTTTAGCAAGCAACGAAATTGCAATGAAAAAGGCCGACCCTCAGTTTATGCAAGTATATGAACAGCTTGGTCAATACTGGGGAAATCAACCTGGAACAAGCGGTCCTGTGTATGTAGGAGCATTCGTTCTGATGCTATTTATATTGGGATTGTTTATTGTAAAGACTCCAATGAAGTGGGCATTACTCGCTGCAACAATCCTTTCAATATTGCTTTCATGGGGTAGAAACTTCATGCCTTTAACCGACTTCTTTATCGATTATGTTCCGATGTATGCAAAATTCCGAACTGTTGCATCGATATTGGTTATTGCAGAGTTTACTATTCCATTGCTTGCTGTGATGGCTTTAAAGACACTTATCGAAGAAAAAGAAGCTTTAAAGCAAAATATGAAGTATGTATATATCAGCTTTGGCTTGACAGCAGGAGTGGCTTTACTCTTTGCTCTTGCGCCTTCGCTCTTCTTTAGTAGCTTCATTTCAGATGCAGAGATGCAGGCTTTGAAGAATATTCCAGCAGAATATCTATCTCCTTTGATGGCTAATCTCACTCAAATGCGTGAGGCAATGTTCTCAGCAGACTGCTATAGAACTGTCTTTATCATTGTTATTGGAACCGCACTACTTGTTCTTTATCGCTATAACAAACTAAAAGCAAATGTAATGGTAGTGTTCATCGCTGCTTTATGCTTAGTGGATATGTGGATGGTAAATAAGAGATATCTCAATGATGCAATGTTCGTAGAGCGCAGTGTGAGAGATAATGAGCCAGAAATGAGCAATACAGACAAGATTATTCTACAAGATAAGTCGCTCGATTATCGTGTACTTAACTTGGCATCAAATACTTTTAATGAAAATGAAACATCTTATTTCCATAAGAGTATTGGTGGATATCACCCAGCAAAATTGCGTCGTTATCAAGAAATGATTGAGCATTACATTGCTCCAGAGATGCAAAAAACAATGCAAGCGATTATGACTGCGGGTGGAGATATGAGCAAAGTAGATGGCAGAAGCATTTATCCTATATTGAATATGCTTAATACTAAGTATTTCATTCTTCCCCTTCAAGGCAACCAAACAGCTCCTGTTATGAATCCATATACTTATGGAAACGCTTGGTTTGTTGATAAAGTTACTTATGTAAACAATGCAAATGAAGAAATAGATAAGGTTGGAAAGATTGATTTACGCCATGAAGCGGTAGCTGATAAGCAGTTCGAAACAACCCTTAAAGCATCTAATGCTCAAGGCAATGTGTCGCAAGTAGAGTTGGTTAGCTACGCTCCTAATAAGTTAAAGTATAACGTATCGTCTGAAAAAGGTGGAGTAGTGGTCTTCTCTGAGATATATTATCCAGGTTGGACTGCCACAATTGACGGGCAAAAAGCAGACTTAGGACGTGTTAATTACATATTAAGAGCGTTGAATGTAGAGAAAGGAAAGCATACTATTGAATTGACTTTCGATCCTCAAAGCGTTCATACTACAGAAACAATAGCAACTGTTTCGTTTGCAGTTCTATTGATTTTAATTGCTCTTATTGCTTTTCTTGAATATAAAAAGAGAAAGAATAGCAACATAACAAAATAATATTTAGGTATTAGATAGAATAAATGGAGTCGACTTTTATAGTGAAAGTCGACTCCATTTGTTTTGTAAGTACTTTATATAGAGATAAATATAAAAGTTTACTTTTGTTTTAATTCTATGCTTGTTTTAGTGTAAGTGAATGGCAGTTGTATTGTCTTTGCCTCTTCAAGTCATTTTATACAGAATGATAAACCTCTTCAAATGGAATGCGACAGCGATCACCACGCACTCCATGCTCATTTCTAATACCACATGTAATCACCATATTGATTTGGCAATCATAAGGTAGATGAAGTGCTTTTTTGATGAGTTTGCTATCAAAACCCTCTAAAGGACAAGTGTCATAGCCTGCTTCTGCCATTGCAATCATAAATGTTTGCACGGCTAAAGCGCAACTCTTATGTACAACCGCTTTCATTTCGCCTTCTGAAACTTGGCGAACGATGGGGCGGAAGAGTCCTATTGTTTGTGCAAGAGCTTTTCTAAAAAGACCTAACAATCCGAAAAAGCGGCCATAAAGGAAAGGCATTACCTTATTATAGTATAACTCCATTCGCTTAATTCGTGGCTCTTGGCGTTCTAAAGGACTGTTTCTTTTAATGTTCTCACGTTCAAAAGCTAATACTTGTTGAGCGTGATTGCGATGCAAACCCTGCTTTGTTACGAATACAACAACCTGTTTTGCTGTTCTTGTTGCAGACTGATCGAAACATGCTTTACTTATTTTCTTTAAACAATCTTTATCTATTACATGATAAGCTTCCCATAATTGAAGGTTCGAACTCGTTGGAGCTAGGGTGGCTAACTCAATACATTGCTTCACGGTCTCTGTGTTAATCTCTTTTGAAGCGTCGTAACTTCTCACCGCACGACGAAACTCTAATAGTTCTCTTAATGACATAATGAAATATATTTATTATCCTTTTGTTGGCTGGTATGATGTTATTTATCTTATAATTATTAAACCATAGACGTTTGCATCTTTATGCTTTACTTAAATAAGCATATTCTTTAAATTCTAATGTTGATGTGGTTTGGGTGGAGTTATTAGCTTAATATAAGCTCCGTAGCCCTCTTTTTCCATCTCTTCTTTAGGAATAAAGCGCAAAGAAGCGCTGTTGATGCAATATCTAAGACCACCTGTTTCTGTTGGACCATCTTCAAATACATGTCCAAGATGGGCGTTTCCCTTCTTACTTTTCACCTCACTACGAACCATTCCGTGTGAAGTATCAGTGCTAATGTTTAGTAAGTGGTTATCAATTGGCTTTGAAAAAGCAGGCCAACCGCAACCCGATTCAAACTTATCGCTACTTAAAAACAAAGGCTCACCAGTGGTTATATCTACGTAAATACCTGGTCTGAACTCCTTATTATATTCGTTTTCGAATGGTCTTTCAGTAGCTTCGTGTTGTGTAACCTCATATTGTAGAGCTGTGAGCTTGCTCTTTAACTCCTCGGTTGTGGCTCTTTTAAACTGCATAGGCTTAGCTGTTGAATCGTTTGCCTTGCGTGCATGCTCGAAAAGAGCTTTAGGAAGGTGGCAATAACCCGTAGGATTTTTATCAAGATAGTTTTGATGATATTCCTCGGCTGTGTAGAAATTGCGAAGTGGAAGTACCTCAACCGCAAGATAATCAGAGTATTGTCCTTCTAATTTTGTTAGCTCAGCTCTAATCAAAGGTAGGTCTTCTTTATTGGTATAATACACCCCTGTGCGATATTGAGAACCTCTATCGTTTCCCTGTTGATTAACCGATGTAGGGTCGATGCTCTCGAAATACAATTGAAGTAGGAGTGAAAGAGGTAGCACTTCGGGGTTATATTCCACACGAACAGCTTCTGCAAAGCCCGTTGCATCAGTGCAAACGTCTCTATAAGTGGGGTTCTTTATATTACCATTTGCATAGCCTACTTCTGTTTTTAACACCCCATTAATTTGTTTAAGATAATGTTCTGTTCCCCAGAAGCAGCCACCTGCTAAGTATATTTCAGCGTTATTGTTCATTGTTTTATTGTTGTTTGTTTTGTTTCTACTGGTACATGAGAAGCAAAAAGTTGATAAACACAAAGTTAAGAATAATACTTTGATAAATAATCTATTTGTTTTCATTTTAATATTTGTTGTTTTTTAGTTATAAATTGGTTTGTGGCTAATTGCATAAAGCATAATAGCTTATTACAAAAATAATATTTAAATGAAACACGACCAATAGAAAATATCAATTAAAGGATAGATAAACTTTAAATGCCTCTTATTCAATTGATTTCTAAAAGGATAACTTTTGCAGTGCAATATCAATGCTTTTGGTTGGTAAAAACATTGCTTTTAGAGTGTAATAACATAGATATTTTTTTGTTATTGTGGTGATAAATATTTACCTTTGCAATGTATGTAGCAAATCATTGCAAATAAGCAATGTGTAAAGGTGATGCAATTCAGTTTGCAAAGCAGTCACTTTTTATTTAAACTAATAATATCCTCAACGGGATAACATCTCAAAATAAGACATAACTAGAGACAGATGGCTCAGAAACTCATACAAACACAAGAACAAAAACAAATACAAATTCAGCGTCTTTCACAGCAACAAATGTTGCAAGTGAAACTGTTAGAGATGCCTTTAACTGAGCTAGAAGAAAGTATTAACTCTGAACTCGACGATAATCCAGCACTCGAAATGGGTGAGAATGACGAACCACAATCTACTGATACCAATCTTTTAGATGGTGATTCTGAATTGACTGAAGAGGAAAAAAGTGAGAGAGAAGAGCGTGAAGATGCATTGGAAAGAGCCTTAGAGTCTATCGGTGGAGATGATGAAATGCCCCAAGTGTATGGCAGAAACGAATCGGATAATGCCGAACACGAAGAGATGATTTACGGAGATACTATTTCTTTCTATGATAAACTCAAAGAAGAAATGAGCGAAGTTAATCTCACTGAAGAGCAAAACAAGGTGATGGAGTATCTCATTGGCTCTTTAGATGATGATGGTTTGCTACGAAAAAGCCTCGATACAATAAGCGATGAACTTGCCATTTATAATGGTATTGATGTCAGTGTAGAGGAGATTGAAGATGTATTGGCAATTCTTCAAACATTCGATCCTGCTGGCATTGGTGCACGTTCGTTGCAAGAATGTTTGCTTTTGCAGGTAGACCGCAAGTCGGAAGGAACCTTAAAAAAGTTGATGCGCACTGTTCTTGAAAAATACTTCGATGAATTTACCAAGAAACATTGGGATAAAATAAAATCTCAATTAGGTTTAAATGAAGAACAGAAAGAAGTACTTCAACACGAACTTCACAAGTTAAACCCTAAACCAGGGGCTGCTTTGGGTGAGACACAAGGCCGAAGTTTGCAACAGATAACACCTGATTTTATTGTAGAAACAGCTGAAGACAATAGCGTTTCGTTTACTTTGAATCGTGGAGATATACCTGAATTGAAGATATCTCAATCGTTTTCTGATATGGTTCATGAGTATAAGAACAATAAACAAGGTATGTCTCGTCAACAAAAAGAAGGTTTGTTGTATGCTAAAGAAAAGGTAGAAAGAGCGCAAGGGTTTATTGAAGCTATCAAACAACGCCACAATACGCTTGTAACAACGATGAAAGCCATTATCGATTGGCAACTGAAAT
>ENA-OWMB01000702-OWMB01000702.1-metagenome-genome-assembly--contig:-NODE-702-length-12814-cov-8.948977_pt1 | contig 12814 bp, 8 predicted proteins | sample MGYA00245353_ERZ651112 | MGnify/ENA primary metagenome ERZ651112 (study PRJEB26857, sample SAMEA4031773) | metagenome | biome: human; feature: oral; material: saliva | place: Philippines | collected 2014 | study...
GACACGAAATACTAAGAATGCTGCGCAACCATCACGCAAATCCTCCCACCCGCATTCCCAGAACCGCACGGATGTGCATACCCGGCCCCGGCCTCGTCGGGAGATGCGGGTACGAGAGTTCTCCCGGATTGCCAGCGACCACGATGTTGAGTTGCAGTCTTCCAAATTGCTGCGCTCTGCCGCCTCCGCGGGATATGGTTATTGAGCAACGAAGCGGCGTCGCTCATTGACGCTCGGGAACGAACGACGCATGTCGGCGCGATGTGGCGGCGCATTTCTCACATCGGAGTCCACACCGGATAGAGAAACGGCTGAAACGACGAGAACTCTCGAGGAAGTGAGGCCTGCCGTGAAGACACAAGGAGCACAACTATGGAAGCCATCGATGAGGTGATCAACGCGGCGCAGACCTTCTACGACGATGCGCGCGCGATTGAGAATGGGCGCTCCCGTTCCTGGGAGCATTGCTATCGCGTGTTTCGAGATGCGCGGACCGACCCGTCCCCGGACTACGACTATTTGAGCCTGCACCTCGCTTTCTACCTGGCGAGCTGGGGGATGTACAGGGGCTCGTCCTTCCTGCTTCAGAAGGACTACAAGGTGCTTGTGCCCATCGTCGAGAAGGTCCTCAAGCCCGAGTACGACTGCCTGTTTGGGCTCGCGTGCGCGGATTTGCGAAACGATGACGTTTGTGAGCAGCTCGAGAATCTGTGCGACTACATCGCCAACCATTTCGATCCGATCCGCGACCAGGTCGCAGGGCGTAAGGTCGAGAGCCCAGTGTCACCGGTCCTCATCACGAAAATCCTCATGGGAACGCTCGGCTGTGTGCCCGCGTACGACAGGTTCTTCGTCGACGGCATCAAGACATACAAAGTGACGACCCAGGAATACAGCCCGAAGTCAGTCCTCAAACTCGTGGACTTCTACGAGGCCCACAACGACCGCCTCGAGGAAGCGCGGCGCGGAATGCGGACCGAGGACCTGACCTATCCCCAGATGAAGTTGCTGGATATGGGGTTTTGGCAGATCGGCTTCGAAAGGGACGCTGGGGACGCCAAGTGACCCGTGACTGAACTTCTGTGGGGTCAGCGACGCCGAGTTTATCGGTCATCGCCGACCCCACCAAGAGTCGCTTACCCCCTCGATGCGCACGTGCTACCCGCCGTGAGGACGGTGGGTGGCTGAATCCTTGTGGGCCACCCTCACAACCGAGTACTACTACCGGCGCACCTTCACCATAGGCGACCAGGTCTACACCGGGGTCGCCACCTGGATCGAAGACTCCTACAACCCCCGCCGCATCCACACCAGCCTCGGCGCCAAATCCCCCATCGAAGACGAACGACACGAAGCGGCCTAGACAACAGCCGCATAAACAAACCGTCAACAACTTGCATACAGGCCCAGACCCCAACTACACCCCCAATTATGAAGAGCCCCAAAAGATGAGTCAGCCATGGGAATTTCCTCCTGTGTTCACGCTCATTCGGGCTGTAGAGTTGGGGTATGTCAACGACCATCGACGTCTATCCGACAACGAGCTTCATGCCGCTCGTGGAGCAGACACGCGCCCGCACACAGGAGCTTTTCCAGCAGCTCCTTGACAGACACGGAGTCGGCTCTCGGATCGAAGTCAAGGCGTTCTACCCCCCTGCGGGGGGCTCGCAGCTCCGCTTCGTTGACGAAAGTTTGGCCTGGGAACCAGGTATGGAACTTGGCTTTGGCTACTGGATTAACGGCGAGTGGGACTCCACCTCTTGGCCTAGTTGTTTCGCTGTCGAGGATGATGATCGGATCACTGAAGAAGATCTCGTTTATCCGTTCACCTCAAAACCAGAACATCTTGGACTGTGGAGCATTGTTGAGGAGTTTGAGGATCTACTGCCACCCGAGCAGCTAACAAAGGTACTTCGTCAAGATCATTACTGGTATGAATACCGAAACTTGGGCGGCCCTGCTGTTGCATCGACAGGGTACGGGCTGGTTGCAGCAGCTCTTGCCGAAGCAACCAACGGAGTCATCGCCTCATTCGACAGCGCATTCGACATTGAACACAATGGCGAATCAGCTCAAAAATTCCTCACCTGGTGGGGCGAGAAGCAAATGACTTTCTACGGAACTGAATCATTTAAGAAGTCGCGTAACGTTTAGATCCCGGCTGCGATGATGTCTTCGATGAACCAGATGCGTGCGGGCTTGGCCTGATAGGGGACCACACGGTGTTCCACGTGGTTGCCAGTTATCGGGCCAATCCTGCAATGATGGCTCCCTCGAAGCGCAACTGTCGGATCGCCCAGCGGATCGCTCGCACACCCACACTCAACTCAGAAGAGCCGGTTTTGGCAGGTTGGATGGGATATGCAAAGCATGAGTCGTGCATAGTGGCGTAGGGATTTCAATGTTTGGGTGTTGGGGACTTTGTAGGCCACCGCTCCATCGTGACACGCAGAACTCGTTGCAATGTCCCTATATTTCACTCATCTTCATCGATTAATGCGTCCTTGATTGGTTTATCCGAATCTGGTTTCTTGTACCGATCCGTGGGGAGGTATGAACACGTACCATGTGCGTAATCGATGACGGCTTCCAGCTTGCGCAACTGCTTATGTAGCTCCGAGCAGAGTGATTTAGAGTCGATGTACGCAGGATATTTCTGCGGCTGTGTGCCGTACCTAAACTCTGTACCGGACTTGTCTGCGTGATGAAGCAAAAGCACTACAGTTTCAATCTCTGTCGGAAACTTCTCTGGAAAGTTAAATGAGCTGAAGTCCTTTTTGAACGTCTTCACGAGTTTCTTTAGGTTGTGCCCAATGATTCGAAGGTATTCAGCTGGAGACTTGTTCCCATAAAGTTCCTCGTGGTTTGCTCTGAAATGCTCTATTTGAAGTTCTTTCAGGGTGAAGATACCATCTTTTAATAGTAACTCAAATGCCTGGCGCATCAAGAATAGATATGGAAGCAGAAAAATGTCTGAAAGTGCGCTCCCGTCGAATCTGCTTGCAATAGTCTGAGCACTCTCATAATAGGCATGAGATAGCTCACCTAGTGAATACCTTTGACTGTGCATGACAAGTGTCGAAGGGTCGGTGCGTGGATGTCCTTTGAACAGGGCAATAGTGTTCTCATTTGATGGTGTCACGGTTGTGTTCCTTCGGGAATGGTGAGTGCCGGCAGCGTCGCCAGGAGCTCCTGGGTGCGCATCGAGACGGTCACCAGGCGCTTGATCAGGTCGACGACCGCGTCGGGGCGGCCCTGCTCGCGCAGGAAGTCGTTCGGGTCGTTGACGATGCCCGACGCCTTGTCCGTCTTCACGTGGTAGCGGTCGATGATCCACTCCAGGGGGCTGCGGCCCGAAATCGAATAGCCCTGCGCCTCCGTGGGAATGCCCGTCAACGTCACGTAGTCGTTGTACTCCAAGCGCGTGAAGTCCTTATCGCGGCGCCCCAGCTTCGGGAAACGCATCTTGCGCTCACCGATCCGGTAGCGCTCCCACGGGTCCGCAGGCGCGTGCAGACTCGCCTCCTCCTGCACCGACGGATACGGCTCCACCCGCTCGTAGTTCACGTGCAGGTCCGCCAGCTCACGGCCAACGCTCGCATACGTGTGGAAACCCGCCGCGCGAGGAATATGCGGCAGCATCTTCTTCAAATCATCCTCGTAGCGCTCCCGATACTCCGGGTGATGCAGCAGCGCGTACACGTAGAAGAAAATGTCCTCCTTCGTGATCCCCGCGTCCCCGTAGTGCTCCCGGTACGAGGCCAGCGTCGCGTCCGTGACGTTATCGACGCGGCGATACCCGTCCAGGATCACCGGGATCTGGTTGCCGATCGGCCGCGAGAAATCCAGGGACGAGGCCGTGGCCGCCCCATCCGCCCGGCTCTCCGAGGAGGTTGCGAGGTCGGCGAACAGGTCGGGCTCACTCCCGGAAGTGGGGGAGAGGGGTTCCCAGGTGTAGAGGGGGAATGTTTGCGTCGTTCCCATCGTGTGAAGATCCGGTAGGAGATCTGTCATGAGGGATGTCAGTTCTTTACGTGAATCATCTTCGACGGTGATGGTGAGGTTGCTATGTGCAGCCGTCGGCAAAATCTGGGGGAGCTGGTAAATCATGTCATTCATCTCCCGAGCAAAGTAGACGCTCTGTGCACAGAACGGCCGGTAGATGCCAGAGCGGATTGAATCCGCGTCGAATTTGTGACGTTTGTGAGCTGTGAGATCACGGATGAGTTGACGGTTCCAGTTAATGTGCGTGGAATCTGTGTTGATCGCTTCCGCTGTAGTTCCAGCCTCGACCGCTGCATTGTAGTTGTCGATCATGCGACGCATATTGGAGGCTACGGCTTCGCGCGAGAAGTTGTAGCACCACGCGTCGCGGCTTGTCGCGAGTCCGCGGGAGAACTGACGGAAAATAGCGGGAGTTGCTTCCTTGGCCTTCAGTGCCTTATTTGCGATCTCCTGGAAGGTTGCAAAACGCTCGTCGCGGGAGCTGATCCAGTCGCCGTGCTGGTTCGGCGTGATGGAGCGGAATGCGTCGGCTCCGCTGATTCCCTCGATGGATCCGAAGGCGCTGATCTGGTTGAGCTTTTCCTGTCGCGTCGCGTAGTCTTCCGCTTCCGCGTAGAAGATCTCTGCGGTGCCGGAGTACGAGGGATCTTTGACAAGTACGGTAATGGCAACACCTGTGCGAGAACCTGAGCCGAAGATCTTTCCGCCCTCGCGGCGGCTGCGCTCGCCAGAGGTCCGCTGATTACCCTTCAGGTCGTAGATGAAGATCTGGGAGAACTCCTCCTGTAGAGACAGGCGTACGCCGTCAGCAGTGGCGCCATCCACGAAGGAATTATTGGAGACGAAGGCGATGACTCCTCGTTCCCCGATGCGGTCCGACGCCCAGCGCAGGGCGCGGAAGTAGGAGTCGTAGAGACTGTTCTTGTTTGCTCCGGTTGACTTAGCTGCGTAAGTATCCGCAATACGCTCGTCTAGGCGCGGGTACGCCAGGTTCTGATTGTTGTCGTTAGCGCTGCTTTGGCCGACCGAGTACGGCGGGTTCATCACGATGACCGTGATCGCTGAATCCTTCTCCGCCTTCGCGCGCTCGTTGTTCGCGGCTAGGCCCTCGAAGTCCTCGGTGATCGTGCCGTCGCCCTCGTGGAGCTGGAAGGTGTCCGTCAGGGTCATGCCCGGGAACTCGACGTAGCCCTCGTCCACGCCCTGCTCGGCGCGTACCTGGTGGTAGACCTGCTCGATGTTGATCGATGCGATGTAGTAGGAGAGCAGCACGAATTCGTTCGCGAAGATCTCATGCTTGTACTTGCGTTCCAGGGCCTCGGGCGGGATGACCCCCAGCTGCAGCAGGCGCGCCACGAAGGTACCCGTACCCGCGAAGGGTTCGATGATGGCCACGCCCGGATCCCCCAGGCTCTGGCCAAACGCCGTGCGCATCGCATCATCCGCGCTGCGGATGATGAAGTCGACGACCTCGACAGGCGTGAAGACGATGCCCAGGCGCTCGCTCATGCGCGGGAACGCCTGCGAGAAGAAGCGATCGTAGAGCGTGCGCATGATCTCCTGCTTGCCCGCCAGGGTGTGCACGGCCTCGATGCGCTCGACCATCGCCCGATAGAAGGAATCCAGCTCGCGGCGCTCGTTCTCGATCATCGAATGATCGGTGAGCATCTCAAGAATCGTGTTCATCGCGCGGCTCACCGGGTTCTGCTTCGAGAACGAATGATCCGGGAACATCGCGTCAAAGAGCGGCGCGGTGAGAATATGCTGGGCCAGCATCTCCACCGCGGACTCGTTGTCTACGGCCGGGTTCAGGGTCGCGCGCAGCGCGTTCACGAACTCCTGGAACGCGTCCTGGCGCTCCGGATCCTCCAGCAGGCGATCGATGAGGTGAATGTAGCGGTCCGCCACCGTCGCGATGTCCTTGGACCAATCCTCCCAGTACAGGGACGAGCCCACCTTCTTCACGATCCGGCCGAACACCGACTCCTTCCAATCCGAGGGCAGCAGCGTCAGCTGACCCTGGATCCCCTGGGCCACCCCATCCGCGCTGGAACCCGAAGACCCGGGCCCGACCTCGTCCCCATCGGGCGCAGAACCCGCCAGGGGATCGTCCTGCTTCTTCGCCTTCTCGAGGGAGACCTGCTCGACGATGATGTTCTCCGGCCCCTGGCCGTTGAGCTCCATCGAGTTGATCGCCGCGTCCAGGCGCTCGTCGTGGGCACGCAGGGCCTTGAGGACCTGCCACACGACCTGGAAGCGCTTGTTGTCGTCCAGCGCGTGCTCCGGCGCCATACCCGCCGGCACGGCCACGGGCAAGATGATGTAGCCGAAGTCCTTGCCCTCCGCGCGCCGCATCACGCGGCCCACCGCCTGGATGACATCCACCTGCGACTTGCGCGGCGACAGGAAGAGCACCGCGTCCAGCGTCGGCACGTCCACGCCCTCGCTCAGGCAGCGCGCGTTCGTCAGGATGCGGCACACCGGGACCTCGTCCGTGCCCGCTCCCTCGGTCAGCCAATCCATTTCGCGCGCACGCACCGCCGCGTTCATTGTGCCGTCCACGTGGCGGCACTCGACCTGTAGGTTATCCGATGCGTCGTCGTTGCTGAGGTCGCTCAGGCCAAAGGGGCCGTTCACCAGGTCCGGGAACTGCGTGGCCACCGCCTTCGAGGCCTTGATGTCCTTGCAGAAGGCTACGGCGCGGCGCATGGGCGCACGATCCTCGCCGTAGTCCACGTCCGAGCCGCGATTCTTGCGTTTGGCCAGCGCGTTCCAGCAGCCCGTCAGCTTTGCGGCCGTGTCGAGGTTCAGCTCGCCGCCCATCTCCGCGATCGCCTGATAGTGCTGCGAGACCTCCTCCTCGCTGACCGTCAGGATGATGACCTTGTAGTCCGTCAGCAGGTTCTCTTTCACGGCCTGGCCGAAGCCCAGACGGAAGAACACCGGACCGTAGGTGTCTTGATCATCCATCGAGGTGAGGATCGCGTCCTTCTCCGACGCCCTATTCTTTGCGTTTTCCGCGAAAATACGCGGCGTCGCCGTCATGTACAGGGTCTTCGCGCGGCGGATGAACTCGTTGCTGTGGATCTTCGTGAAGGCGCTCTCGTCCTCGCCCGTCAGCGTTGCGCCCGTCGTGCGGTGGGCCTCGTCGCAGATGATCAGATCGAAATCGCGCCAATCGTCGCCCGCGATCTCCTGCGCGCGGTGAATGACCTCGATCGACTGATACGTCGCGAAGACGACCTGCATGCCCTCCGTCGAGTTGTTCGCATTCAGGGAGTCCGCGAGGCGCTGGCCGTCCGTCGTCGCCGGAATCGGCAGGTCCACCGCCGACTCCTCGGCCGTGTCGTTACGCGCCGACGAGGACACCTTCGTATCCGAACACACCGCCCATGCCGTGAACGCGCCGTCTGCCTCGGCCGCCCAATCGTCCAGCGTTTGCTTGAGGAGCGCGAGCGAGGGGACCGCGAAGAGGATGCGGGCGGTGCCGCCCTCCTTCTCCACGAACTCGCGCGCGATCGTCAGGGCCGTGAACGTCTTACCCGTGCCGCACGCCATGACCATCGTGCCGCGGTCGTGCTCCTCGAAGCCCGCCATCACCGCGCTGCGCGCACGCACCTGATGGTCACGAGGAACCTTGCGCTCGCGGGTCTTCGGCGCCTGCGTCGACCCCAGCGAATACGTGCGCCAATCAATATCCGAATCACGCAGATCCGCCAGCGTGATGCGAGAAACCGGGATCTGCTGGCCCTCGATTGCGTCCTGCGCGTTCTTACCCCACGGCGCGCCAGACGTGTCCACGACGATGCGGCGGCCGAACGGCTCTTTGCCAGACGCCGACAGGAACGAGTCAATGTCCGCCTTCTGGATGCGGTGACCCAGCGCGTAGAACTTGCACTGGATGGCGACCGGGCCTGCGTGTTCGTCGACCGGGATCGCCACCAGATCGATACCCGTGTCGCCCGTACGGCGCTCCGGCCACTCACTCCACAGGTAGATCTCCTTGAACTGGTGCGCGAAACGCGCATCGTGGAGCAGGAACTGGCGCGTCAGCTCCTCGAAGAGCGTGCCCTTCTCGCGCTCGCTCTTCGCGCGCGCACGGTACTCGTCCAGTAGGGCGTCGAGTGCGGACTTCGAGGAGGCGTTTGGGGAGGTGTTTGGTGAGGTGGGGGCGCTGTCCTCTGACAAACGTTCCCGGCCGTGGTGGGCATCGGTGGAATCCGCATCCATACCGGGCAGAGCCATGAAGTCGTCGTCGCGCACAGCAGTCATGCGACCAAGAATAGCGGGTAATCTACGACACACAAGCTAGGTGGTGTGGCGGGTGGGGGTACAAGGGGATAGTTTGAGTGGCGACGGTCACTAGCGCTTATTGTGCCGACTGCGTTGTTTAAGAGTACTGTTGTGTCCAACATGACCGGTTCCGCTACCCGCCTCACGGCGGGAGTCCAGGGCCGGTCCTTGCTATTCGGGAGAGGCGATCTGTGTCGTGACTCGCGTGAAAGTGTTTAAAACCTACGCCGAACAGGTTGAGCTGCTACGAAGTCGTGGCATGCGTATCGATAACGTTGAGCGTGCAGAGAGGGACCTTGCTCGACTGAACTACTATCGACTGTCAGGGTATTGGTATCCCATGCGCCGTTTTTCTCCAGATACCGGTCAGGCGTACGATGAGTTTGTTGATGGAGCTTCGTTTGATTTGGTCATCGACCTATACGAGTTTGACGAGCGCATGCGGCATGTCGTATTTGCTGAATTGGATCGTATTGAAATGGCGATCCGTACCATGCTTGGGTATCGACTGGGAAGTGTTGACCCATTCATTTATCAAGATGTGACACGTCTAAGTGCGTATGCCCGTCAATCGAATAAGGGGAGCCGTCGTAGTAGGCATGCGGTCTGGGTTGAGAAATTTGAAAGAGCTGTAAACTCTTCGAAAGAAGACTTTGTCGAGCATCATCGACGACACTATCATGGTGACATGCCCATCTGGGCGGCTGTCGAAGTCATGGACTGGGGGATGTTGTCGTACTTATACGACTTTTCTCCAACGGAAGTGCGTCATGACATTGCGGATGAGTGTGGACTTGCTGCTCCACAGCTCGCATCGTGGCTGAAATGCCTGAATATTGTTAGAAATTATGCCGCTCATCATGCGCGTATGTTTAATCGTGTTTTTGACATTAAGCCGAAGCTCAGTGATGACGGGCAGCTACAAGAAGTGGCTGGTGTGAGCAACCGTTCCTTTGGGCAGTTGTCGCTCATTCAATACTTGCATCGTCAGCTCGACCTGTCTCCCGCCAATCGCCTGCCTCAGCTGCTTGATACGTTCCCGCATAACAGTATTGTCCCCTTTTCTCGAACTGGTGCTCCCGAGGGGTGGGAGCGGCTCGTGTTGTGGGAGCGGTAGTCTGTCGTACGGCGGCATCGCTCAGATGTGCACATATGACGCGATTCACTGAACGGTTGTGCAGGGGGTTCGCTGCGTAAGTAGTGGACCGTACTCAGCGATTTCAGTCCGTGTCAATTTGGTGAAGACTATAGCATCACTGGTCAGACAAATCCCCCCAAAACCAGCCGAAACACCCCCCAAAAACCCGCCCCGGCCTCGTCCAAAACAGACCCGGAAAGTGAACGCCACCACCCGCGTGTCCTAGGATTGGGGGCACGCCGACGCGCCCCCAAGGACGGGAGCACCCGGCACGCAGCAGCACCGCGCACGCGGCACCGCATGGCACGTCCAGCAATGAAGACGGACACGCCAGGCACCACCGCACCCCCGCGGAGCCGCCGCACAACCACAACCTCAACACCGACGTTGACCCACAAGAGGAGACTCCTATGAAGCCCCGCCTCGCAGCTACAGCCCTCGTCGCCGCATCCGCATGCGCCCTCGCCCTCGGTGCATGCACCCCCGGAGACACCGCCCAATCCTCGTCCGGAGCCGCAGCGAAGGGCGGCGGAGATGGCAACTACACGATTGCCGTCGTCCCCAAGGACGCCACCAACCCCTGGTTCGTCCGCATGGAAACCGGCGTCAAGAAGTACGCCGAAGACACCGGCATGAACGCCTTCCAGAAGGGCCCCGCTGAAACCGACGCCACCATGCAGGCCCAGGTCATCCAAGACCTCATCGCCCAAGGCGTCGACGCCATCTGCGTCGTCCCCGTCGACCCCGGAGCCATCGAGCCTGTCCTCAAGCAGGCCATGGACGCTGGCATCGTCGTCGTCACCCACGAAGGCGCCTCCCAGCAGAACACGATGTACGACATCGAAGCCTTCAACAACAGCGAATACGGCGCGTTCATCATGGACAACCTCGCCCAAGCCATGGGTGAAGAAGGCGTCTACACCACCATGGTCGGCCACGTCACCAACGCCTCCCACAACGAATGGGCAGACGGCGCCGTCGCCCACCAGAAGGAGAAGTACCCCAAGATGACGCTGCTCGAAGCCGAGCCCCGCGTCGAATCCCAGGACAACGGTGAAACCGCCTACCAGACCGCCAAGGAAGTCCTCAAGAAGTACCCCGAAGTCAAGGGCATCCTCGGCACCTCATCCTTCGACGCGCCCGGCACCGCCCGCGCCATCGAAGAACTCGGCCTCAAGGGCAAGGTCTTCACTGCAGGCACGGGCATGCCCGCCGCCAACGCCCAGATCCTCAAGGACGGCTCCGTGTCGACCCTGACCCTCTGGGACCCCGCGGACGCCGGCTACGCCATGGCATCCCTGGCCACCAAGATCCTCAACGGTGAAAAGATCGAAGACGGCGTCAACCTCGGCGTCAAGGGATACGAATCCATGCACTTCTCGCAGGGCTCCACCAAGGTCCTCGAAGGCAACGGCTGGATCCAGATCACCAAGGACAATGTCGACTCCCTCGGCTTCTAACCGCTTCACCGCACACGACCACCCGCGCGCCACGGCCTCGTCCCAATGAACGAGGCCGTGGCCGGGCCACCCCAGCGCGCGCACTGACGCTCGCGCACCCCCACGCACCCACGTGAAGCGAACTCGCGCGCGTGAGGGGCGGCCCCGGGTCGGCACCACGCGTCGGAAAGGACACCACATGGACACCCCAGTGCTGGCGGTACGACACGTCAGCAAATCCTTCGCAGGCGTGCGAGCCCTGGTCGATATCGACCTCGACATCGCACCCGGAGAAATCCACTGCCTCGCCGGAGAAAACGGGTCGGGCAAATCCACCCTCATCAAAGTCATCTCCGGAGTCCACACCCCCGAACAGGGCACGGTCTCCATCGGGGGCCGCGACTTCACGCGACTGACACCCGCCGACGCCATCGACGCGGGCGTACGCGTCATCTACCAGGACTTCTCCATCTTCCCCAACCTCTCCGTCATGGAGAACATCGCGCTCGGCAGCGAAGTTGCCGCCGGACGCCGCCTCGTCAACCGCTCGCGCATGCGCGAAGTCGCCCGCGAAGCCGTCGCCAAAATCGGCTTCCAGGTCGACCTCGACGAACTCGTCGGCAACCTCTCCGTCGCCGACAAACAGCTCGTCGCCATCAGCCGCGCACTCATGGGCGACGCGAAGCTCATCATCATGGATGAGCCCACGACCGCCCTCACCAAGAAGGAAGTGCGCGCCCTCTTCAACATCGTCGCCGACCTGCAATCGCGAGGCATCGCGATCCTCTTCGTGTCCCACAAGCTCGAAGAAGTCTTCGAAATCGCGCAGCGCTTCACCATCCTGCGCAGCGGACACAAGGTCATCACCTGCCCCAAGGAAGAGCTCGACCGCGCCAGCTTCGCCCGCCACATGACCGGGCGCGACTTCGACGAGGAGCGCTACCAGCCCGGCGACATCACCGAGGCCCCGATCCTCGAGGTCGAGGGCGCAACCGTGAGCGGTGCCTTCGCCGACGCCTCCCTGAGCGTGCGGCCCGGCGAAATCCTCGGCATCACCGGCCTCCTCGGCTCCGGCCGCACCGAACTCGCCATGTCCCTCTTCGGAATGCTCCCCCTCGATTCCGGGCGCATCCGCGTCAAAGGCCACGACGTCACTCTGCGAGGCGTGCGCGACGCGATCGCCGCCGGCATCGCCTACGTCCCCGAAGACCGACTCACCGAAGGCCTCTTCCTCTCTCGCTCGATCGGCGAAAACATCACGATCTCCGAGATGGAATCCTTCACCAAGGCCCTCGGATTCATCGACAAGAAAGCCATCCGCGACGAAGAGAAGAAGTGGGTGAAGCGCCTCGACGTCGTCACCCCCGACCCCGCCAACGCCGTCAACACCCTGTCGGGCGGCAACCAGCAAAAGGTCGTCCTGGCCAAGTGGCTCGCGACTAAGCCCTCCGTCCTCATCCTCAACGGGCCCACCGTCGGCGTCGACATCGGCTCCAAATTCACGATCCACTCGATCCTGCGTGAACTCGCCGCGCAAGGCATGGCCGTCATCATCATCTCCGACGACATCGCTGAAGTGCTCACCAACTGCTCGACCATCGCCATCATGCGAGCCGGGCACCTGAGCGACCCGATCAACCCCGACACCCTCACCGAGGCCGAACTGACCCGGCTCCTGTCCGAAGACCAGGCCCCGGCCTCGTCGACCGAAGGGGGAGAGAACTAATGCCCCGACTCATCACGAAAGTCCTGCGCGCCAACGAATTCTGGGTGTTCCTGGTCATCGCCGCGCTCACCCTGGTCATCCAGGCGCGCTCCGGACAGTTCTACACGGCCAACAACCTCGTCGACCTGGCCGGTGCGATGGTGGTGCCCGGCCTCTTCGCCGTCGCCGCGCACCTCGTCCTCGTCTCCGGCGGCATCGACGTGTCCTTCCCGG
>ENA-OWMB01000714-OWMB01000714.1-metagenome-genome-assembly--contig:-NODE-714-length-12667-cov-5.795274_pt1 | contig 12667 bp, 9 predicted proteins | sample MGYA00245353_ERZ651112 | MGnify/ENA primary metagenome ERZ651112 (study PRJEB26857, sample SAMEA4031773) | metagenome | biome: human; feature: oral; material: saliva | place: Philippines | collected 2014 | study...
CAGCTGGGGAAAAGAGCAAGGCCAGCTGGGGAAGGGGGAGGGGCCAGCCTGGGAGAGAGTATAAGTCAGCATTACAGTTAGACACAAACAGTAAGGGAATTAAGGCTGAAAACAACAATTAAATATTTTTTTGTATTGTTATTAGTCGTTATTATAAAACTTTTTACTTACCTTTGCTGCGTGTAAATGCTGTAAGAATTAAACTTTATATCAGCATCGAAGGAATAATCCTAAATCCTAACCAGTGAAAATGAATAACTCTAAATACATTACACATTAATATAATATAGGTAGCACAACAGTAACAATCGTTGCGTTTGTGATGCCATGGCATACCACTATGTAAGGCATTACAATGCAGGTTCCCACCTTTGTTTCGTTGTGTTAAGACAATCGTATAATTTACTGACAACTTGGGAACAGTAGGTTAAATATCACATAAAAGCGATGATTAACAGTTGTAAGAAACAATTGATCAATAAAGATCAGCTTAAAAGTAAGCTACAAAAGACGACGCAAGCAGTTGCATGGGCAGCCTTAAGCATCTTTGGCTTTATAGGTCTAAGCGCATGTAGCTCTAAGATAGCGACCGTATCAGACACGAAGTATATACCCGAATTTCAACAAACATATTTCAGTAAGGGCGTCGACGAGATATCACCTGACAAGCTATCGCTATATGTAGACTATTCAAAATGTATCTCGTTAGGGCAGAACTCTCCCTTCTTTCAGGCATTAGTCCCATCATGGACCGATGCTACAAGGAAGTATTACTCTATCAAAGGAAATCGTATTGAGCAACATCAACCAGACTCAACATTCCTGCTCCTACGTAACATCGAGGAGACAAACTATGCCGATCTCAAGACGGCAGCAGAGCGTATGGCCAATGAGAACAACGAGTCAGTGCTCCTTACCGATGGTGAATATTTCCAACCATCCATTGCTAAAGGGAATATCAACAACCCTTATATGGCTGGTGCCTTAAAGGCTTGGCTGAAGAAGGGACATGACATCTATATCCTTTCAGAGCCTTACGTAGAGCCTTATAATGGTCAGACTTTCAACAAGAAACGTTTCTACATCCTCTTCACAGACTGTAGGCTGAAAGGGAATATCTATGAGCGTATCATGCAGACCATCAACCTCAAGCAGTTCCCACAGGTTGAGATGTTCCACCTCTCGGCCGACCATCCACAGTTGCTATCGAAGAATGCGCAGACAACCGAGCCTAACCAGCAACTGAATGCCAAGGTATCATCGAATGAAAATGGCTATGAGGTTCAAGACTGGGAGATTGATTGGGAAAACGGCATAGAGCCTCTGATTGTTAATGCAGTCAATCCTAATACAGGTCAACCACTCCCTGATGGAGAGGCTTTCATCTCTGGTTGGAAATTAGACAGAGAGAGTTTCGGTGGTTATCGCATAACAGGAGTATCTGCTAAGGTGTATAATATCAATCAGGAGTATTCTGACTTCTACTATGCCAAGGATGCTAAGCAGAAGCCAGAGGCTAAGATTGACCCCGCCGAATGCGAGTACTTTGTTAAAGTAGACCCCAAAGAGTTCAACGAACATGGTAAGATTGATTTACACTTCGATACACAGAACTATAATCCAGACCCAGTGCTGAATGGCTCACCATTCAACTATTTCAAGATAGACATCTGTGTATCAAAGGTAGAACCATTGTTTGAAAAGTACAAACATATCTTCACCTTTGACAGTATAGACATGCCTGGCAATAAGAATGTGTCCGTAGCAGCGAGCGTAGAGCAATGCCTTACCGACCCAGACATTAAAGCAATGATCAGCACCTGTCCTATCTATACCATCTATGTAAAGACTAATGAGCGTTAAACCTAAAATTATTTTAATATGACACCTATAACTAACATCTCACAACTTAACCAGTTGATGAACAGCACAATGGTCTATGCTGTTGTCGTTGGCTTAGTAGCCCTCCTTTTAGCCCTGCTCCTTTCAAACATGTTCCCATGGGAAGGTGGCAACGACCGTTCGTATATCAAACGACGTATAGCATTCATTGTAATAGCAATCATAGCCGTTTTGGGCTTTTGGCTATACAATGATTTAGTAGTGATGACACATATCCATAACATGGGATTTCAGAATATGTTCAAGGCATGTAACCTTAAATGTATGGGTATCAACCTTGGTGTTTATCTCGTTGCGGGCGTTGCACTAATGTTCACCTTCCGCCATTCTAAGTTTGGATCTATACTCGGTAAAGAAAAAAAATAATATCATCATGGCAAGACAATTCTTCGTACTTGGTATCGGTGGAACAGGTATGCGCTGCATAGAGTCGCTTATCCACCTGTGTGCCATGGGTATGTTTGATGATACAGACATTCACCTACTGGCACTTGACACTGACAAAAACAACGGTAACTTCTCACGCTTAAAGGAGGTAAAGGATGCCTATTGCAACACTAAGGGGCAAGACAGGGCAAACAGAGTAGCGCTGAAGAACTCGTTCTTCTCTGCTAATATAAACTATTACGAGTTTAGCCCTAACTACGAACAAAAGAGTACTTTTAAGGCTGTCTTTAACTATGGTGACACGCAGTATAACCATAGAGAGGAGACAGACTTAGCCGACCTTGTGTTGTCAGAGAACGTGGAAGACTTCAACCTCCGCCATGGCTATCGTGCACAAACCCATTTAGGATCGATGATGATGTATCATTCTATCCTCGAAGCGGCTAAGTCACCAGCAAATAATGAGTTGAAACTATTCCTTAGCGAACTCATCAGAGCATCTCAGAACGGCCAACCAAGAGTGTTCATCCTTGGTTCGGTATTCGGCGGAACAGGTGCTTCGTCTATCCCTATCATCCCACAAGCAATCTCTAAAGCTGCTGAGATAATGAGCAATGGAGCTGCCAACGTACTCAGAAGTGCCTACTTTGGCTCTACTCTTCTTACTGCCTATTTCAGCTTTAGAGCGCCAAGTGGTGGCGAGCTAAACAATCAGAAGATTATTGCAACAAGTGATAAGTTTGCGCTTAACTCACAAGTAGCAATGATGTTCTATGATGATGACGCTACGGTAAAGAGCACTTATCAGAAATTCTATATGCTTGGGACGGACAATCTTAGCTGGAACCCAATGCAAAGAAAGGAAGACACAATAACGCAAACAATTACAGGTGGCGAGCAACAAAAGAATGACTCCCACTACATAGAACTGCTTGCTGCCTGTGCTGCGCTCGATTTCTATAACACGGATGAAAGCCAACTTCAACAAAACAAGGACCTCCATAAGACTGATTACGAGTATCGTGCAGTTTCTGAAAGTGGTAAACTTGACTTTGAAGACTTTGTCGGTAAGGAGAGAGCCAAGGAATTTGCACAGAAGTTTGGAATGCTGATAGCCTTCTCTCTCTTCTGTAATGGCAAGGATGACTTTGTAGAGAGTGTAAGGTCTGGAGGCCAGAAAGAAATCCAAGAGTTCGTCGAAATGGATATCACACAGGCTAAGAGTTTGAGAGAATACTTCAACCTCTTCTTCGTGAAAAAAGTGGGAGACAATCTTCAAGAGGGTTGGCTCCGACAGATCCATCGCTCAGCTGGTGGACAAGATACTTTCTTATTCAATGCCAACCTATTCTCTCCAATGACGTTCAAAGAGCTGATGAAGATGGATTGGAATAAATGTATCTATAGAAACGAAGGCATTGGTAAAGACAATACTTATAGTAAGAGTGGAGTGTTGGGATTTGGTTCTTTATTCGACCCATTCAAGAAACAGTTCATACAAATGCGTGACACTACAAAGGAGTGGCAGAACCTTACCAACAAAGGAGAGCAGCTGTATAAGTTAATATTCGACACATTAGCAAAGTTGTATAAGTTTAATTAATAGGGAAGTTATGTCTAAAGCATTATTGATAAAGAGTTATACCAACCTGACAACAGGAACTCAAGGTCAGTGGAACGAGCTCAACATGGCTTCGTCCTACATCCAAGGTATTGAAACAGGAAAGATATTAGAAGGGTTGACAGCGGAGAAACTTGCTGCACTCATCTCTGGTGTTCCTACACCATGGGCACGTGCAAAACTCTTCAAGTTTGCCTTGCAGACAATTGCAAGCCCCGACCCAAATATTAAAGCGTCTGGTTTACAGCAGTTCTATGACATGCTCTATGGTGAATGGAAGGGTCTGTTAGCAACCATCGCACTGTTCCCTGATCGTATTCGGTTCTCTAATCCTATCAAGATGGACGTTAAGGGAGATGAATATGATATCGCTGCCGCATTCGGTCGTATGCTTTTTGAAGATAAGGACGTATGGGGCAATCAAGATAAACTTGCTAAGAACCCTGACGAACAACCGTTTATTCACCTCATCTACTACCGTGACCACTTGGTCGGTGGTACCTCCCCAATGACAGGAGTCTTCACTGGTGTCAACTATGCCAACCTCGGTGATGATGCCAGTGACATAGAGTGGTATCGTGATGGAAAGTTTGAAGACCCAACGAGATACCTCTCCCCAGACCAGTTACAAAAGGTCTACTTGTTCATAAAGAATATGAATAGCAACCTTGAGGAGTTCGAGAAGAAGATTAATTCGCAAAGAGGTGGTAAACAACCTATATCCATCGACGGCTTTAAACAGATGAGTCGTAAATGGGAACAGGAGTTGTTATATTGCGGCGGTGGTAACCTTCGCGATAAAGGACCTATCGCTAAGTATGGCAACTTGGAGTGTCCTTTCTCACTTCTCCTTAAGAGTGATGTGCCAGTCTACCTTAAACCAGACTACACCTTCACCTATACCAATAATGGAGACTACAAGCTCATCGGTGACATTCAGGACCTTCTTAGCGATGACAAGTTCGTCATTGGCTGGGCTGAGGATGCTGACACACGTCCAAAACTGTCTGATGCTCCGGTATTCTACCTAAGGGTCAAGGAACTAAAAGACGGTAGTATGAGCTATTTCACACTCCCACTTTCAGAGAGAGGTATAGATATCTTCAAGAATAATCTACGTGGTCTGTTAGGTTACAACGAGAGCGGTAACACCTCACTTACAGGTGTCATCACAGACGCAGGACAGTTAGCAGTAACGCTGATTGTAGAGATTGACGGTCAGAAAGTAACGTTGAACACCCGTGAGTATGAGATTGATTGGATTACAGATCTGGGTAAGGTGATTATGTGGCCAGACTTTGTTTCAGAGAGATGGGACAAGTATTACCTCTATTCAGAGTTTACCGCTGATGCTCAAGAGCAGTTCCAGCCTATCTTCAAATGGCAGGGTGAGTTCGTAAGAACCATTGACGAAAAGTTTTGGACAGCCGATTACGAACCTTCAGCAGACGAAGATATACAGATAAAGGTCAAGAAGCTGATTACTTATCCAGCCGGACAAGGTGAAGAACTACCTAAGTATAACATCATCTGTGCTGACAAACCTTTAGCCGGACTGTCTGCTTTTGTCAAAGACACAGGCCGTGATGTTCACGCAGGCTACCTCATCTTCCGTCAGGACGTGATAGTCGACAAGAGTACAATAGACCTAAACGGTACTGCCGTAGTAGGTATAGACTTTGGAAGTAACAACACCTGTGTATATTATAATGCAGGCGACAGAGGGGCTAACCCAGTTGAGTTTAAGAATTATAGAACAGTGCTTGTAGGTAAAGAGAACAGCGATACCCGCTCTATAGCAGAGAATAATGAGCTACTGTTCTTTACCAACTATGTATCCGAGAACGGACAGGTTAAGTCTTGGCTCCACGAACATGACACAAGATATAACTGCTATAATGAATCAGAGGAAATCGCTGGTGGCGTCCCTGTAAACAGACCGAATATCTTTGTGAAGGAGATGAACCCGTATGAAATCAAGACTCAAGCTGGTACGTTACACTATAATATGAAGTGGCTGGACAATGACAAAGGCTTACAAAAGAAGCGTGCTTTCCTAAAGTCTATATGGCTGCAAACCTGCGCATACCTTTATAAAGAGGAGCGAATACGGCCAGAAGAGCTGCGATGGAGTTACCCTGGTTCGATGATGGAGGCCGACAGTGCCGAGCTTGAGAAAATCTTTGAAGAGCTATGCCGAATGACCCCTATTACAGGAGGACGTCAACCACAATTAGGTAGAGAACTAACTACTGAGGCCGAGGCTGTCTGTAGCTTTGCCCTTTCACGTGACTTCGGACTGAACAAGGACAACATGTTCCTCGGTATTGATGTCGGTGGAAGTACGAGTGATATCCTACTCCTTGCCAAAGACCAGAACAATGGCAACAAGTCGTCACTCTATCGGGAGAGTTCTGTCCGCATAGCTGCTGGAGTCTTCTTCAATGCAGTCATCAAGTCAGAGTCATTCCGTCAGGCGTTAGTTAGTTTCCATGAAGGAAGGAAGACAAAGGTCTTTGTTGCTAACATCAAGGAAGTTCTGACACAGCCATCAAAGGCACCTTACTATCTGAACAGTATCTTCGACCAATTAAAGAGCGAAAGCGACTACGAGGAGTTCTACTCTTCTATCAACAATAATGCGAGGTTTGTATTCACAATCCCAGCCTACGTGACAGGTCTGCTGCTCTTCTATTCTGGCATGCTGATAGGTAAGACTATCAAAACAGAGAAGATGGACCATATCAGAAGGGTTGATGTTCTCTCCTTTGGTAAGGGTGGTAGACTCTTCCATTGGCTCAGAAGTTCGGCAACACAAAGGGTGACAAACGAGTATTATGAGAACTGTCTCAATGCTGGTGTAAACCTTGTTACAGAAAAGAACTTGGAGGTGAAATACCGAGATGAGATTGAGATAAACAACAAGGCCGAGGTGGCAATGGGACTCGTTGACGCTAAGGAGCTCATAAAGAAGCAACAAGAGGTTGATTCAGACATCTGTGGTGAGACTGGCGTCAAGTACATCATGAATGATGGTACGCCTAAAGAGCTCCAGACAGAAGATGAGCTTACGGGTGAGTACTTTGCAAATGAGATGAATAAATTCGACTTCTCAGGAGTAACAAACTTTGAGAAATTTATGGAGATATTCATCGACTTTGTCAGTCAAAAGACTCGTCTCTATCCACAAGCAGACAATTTGCGAGAGGAACTCGCAGACCTCCCGAACAGAATCACAAGCTATATCTGCAATAATGATGATGAGTACCGCAAGGCACGTAGGACTCAAGGCGACGACTTCACCTATCATCAACCAATCATCATAGCAGAGGGTGCTTGCTTCTTAGACACATTAATAAAGAAAGCATTCAATCAATAAACATTAATGAAGGTTCTTACTTTATACATAGATAAATGGTACATCATCGGTGCAGTATGCATCGATGGTGTGCCACGTCCCATAACTCCTCCTAACGGGGAGGACCGTTTCTGGCTTTATTTCTATGAAGATAGAGTCAACGACACTATTGTCTATGGTAAAGATAATAAACAACATTACCATAATAATGAACTTCAATATTATGGTAATGTCTTTGATCTAATTCCTGATACGACCGCCTCGTTCATACGCTACGGTCGAAAGCAGGAGATGTACAAGATATTTAAGGCCTCAGGTATTCTTGACGAGTTAAGAGACGCTGTCGATGAGAATGGAGGAGAGGTAGAGACTTATATCTCTTTCTCTAAGGACATCTCTGATGCAGCTCGTCTTGTCTTCCTAAAAGACGTACTGGAAGGAAACAAGTTCACCGTAAAAGAGTCGGTTGCCCGTATCGGACAACTTGCCTTAGAACTTGCTTTCAAGAAAAGACAATATGCGGAAGATGGGTTCTATGTACTGCTCAATGCCTGCAACGAAAACCTCACCTATTCTGTGTATGAGCGCACAGAAGGTATCCTGTTAAGGAAGGCTGAGGATAGTCTTGTTGGTATGGGAACCGACCTCAGAGGCAGGGCCTTGTTGGAGAGTGTTATCAAGAGTATCAATCAACGCCAACATTTCCTCGACACAGAAGAAGACCTTGAACGTGAATATCTCTGTCTCAATCAGTATGTCGACCAGTGGATAGACAAGTTAGAGAATGCAGGTCCATACCGTCCTGTCCACATTAACAACATTAAATTCTCTCAACTCCCTAACACATACGACGCTGTTGTCTTAAAAGATGATATCGACAAGCATACACGTAGCATTGTCGATGATATCATCAGAGAGATAACTAATTTCATCAACAAAATCAACATACCTGCAGGAAAGTTCAAAGGAGTTGTTTTCTTAGGAAACACTTTTACAAACGAACAGTTTATCAGAGCTATCAAAGAGCGTTACGCCCTACCTGACAAGAACTATATTTTCTTTAAGGACTCCGAACTCCCACATATTGTTGCAGTCTATTCTGCAATAGATTGCGACCAGTTTTCAGAGGCAACTCGTGTAGCCATCGCCAATGGTGAGACTGAATTAGAACGCCGAAGACTTGCACAAGAGGAAGAGGCAAGAAGAGTTGAGGCCGAACGACAGAGGGCTGAACAGGAAGAAAAGGATAGAGCTGCGCACGAGTCAGAGAATAAGTATAAAGAGGCGATGGCCAATATCTATGATTATGAGAAGAAGCAAGACTATGCCCAGATGTTAGATTGGGCCGACATCGCACTTCAACATAATCCTGACGACCAAGAGGCAAAGCAGAAGAAGGCTGAGGCTACACGACTCATGTCGGAGAAGAAGGTGAAAGAGGAGCAATATAAAAGTATCATTCAGCGAGCACAAAAGAGCTTTGAGGCTATGCAATGGCAAGAAGCACTATCGCAGAGTGATGCCGCACTGAACCTGATGCCGAACTCTAAAGAGGCTGAACGTATCCACCAAGCAGCAAGAGAAAAGATTGACTCGCTGACCTTGATTGAGAAATATCTTACTCGTGCTGACATGTTCCTGGCACAACAATACTACAAAGAGGCACTTGACGAGCTTAAGAAGGTACAGGCTATTGACAACGAGAACAAGGAGGCACAGGAGCGAATACAGAAGATAGAACAAGAGCAGAAAGCGCATGAACAACGTGTTACAGACCTCATTAAGCAATACAAGATGGCTGAGGAGGCTAAGGACTTCGACACTGCTATATCCTTGTGTAACGAGCTGATTGACACAGACACCGTCTACCAACGTAAGTGGACAGAAAGGGTTGAACGACTGAAAACGGCAAAGCTCGACTTTGATAAAGAGGAGGAGAGATGGCAAAAGCTTAAACGTCAGATTGATTCGGCCCTCTTCGACGAGGATTGGGATAAAGTAGTTACCTATGGTCATGAGGCACTCAGGATGCGTGAGGACGAGAACCTCCGTAAGAATGTTGCACGTGCTGAAGAGAAGCTCGCTACCTTACAGGCTGAGAAACGATACAAAGATGCTGTCCATGAGGTCAAGGACTTCATCGTTGACAAGAATTGGGATGAGGCAAAAGACTTATTGACAGAATTGCAAAGGGAATATCCTGAGCATCGTAACGACCTGAAACTGCTATTCAAACAGATATTCGATGCCGAGACTGCCTTTCAGAGTCAAACCGTAAGCGAAGGCAAAACACAGCCTGTTAGGACTGTTAGTAACCGCAATTCTCAGCATCAAGAAGATGATTTCTTTGGGACAAGTGGCAAGACAACGACCACATCGAGTGGCTATTCTAACACCGTCTCCAATGCTGAACAGGCGTATGCTGAATTCTCCTCTACGGTAACAAAGGAGGAAACACAGGGTGATGACTTCTTTGAAACAGGTGGTAAGGCAACGACGACGATAAGCGGCAGCACCCACTCCACCGCCATTTCTGACCTTCTGCGTACGATAGCTGCTGGTTCATCAACAAAGAAGTCGACCGACGAGGATGATTTCTTTGACATGAAAAAGCCTCCTGTCAAGGGCAAGACAAACAGAGGGAAGACAGCAAGAGGCACCGACAATGATTTTGATTTTTAGCATTCACATACAATAAACATTTAATCAATTAGTAATTATGGCAGAAGTAACATTAAAGAAAAAGATTACTCTTCGTAAAAAGCAGGAGGAGTGTGCCTTCACATTCTCAGGTAAGCTCAAAGTTAAGTTGTTATGGAACTCACCAACAGACTTAGACCTTTGCATCTTCTTTAAGAAGAAGGATGGCGAAGTAGGTGGCGTCTTCTCTAATGAGTATCGTGGTAGAAAGAGCGACCTCGGCGCATTGGATAAGTTCCCATTCATGCTTCACTTGGGCGACAACAAGGAACCTTCAGAGGGCGGTGAGGAGACTGAACAGATCAACGTTGCCAATCTTGACGAAATCGAGAGCGCTTACGTTTGCATCATCAACTACAATGCAGCAATCGACCAGCTCGATATTACATACGCTGACGAGGGCGGTCGTGTTGAACTTCAGAGCGACTCTGGTGATTACCTCGAGGTATTGGCCGACGCAAAGGAGACTGGTCACGTTTATTGCGTATGCTCTATCAAAAACAACGGTGGCAGCTATGCGCTCAAGAATGAGAGCCGCGTAATGGATCTTGGTACTGCTTTCGATGAGATACCAGGCTTCGCAATTATATGCAACGACTAATATGGTTGAAATTAAAAGGAAGGTTACACTGAGGACAAAGACGTCTCAACCAGAGGAGAAACCCGCAACAGAGGTGACGCCTGAGGTGCAGTTGTCTGCGTCCCAACAGGAACCAACACCTACCCCACCTCCTCCTACAGAGCCTACAACCAATGCTAAGGGCAGTAAGGGGGGTGTAAATTGGAAGGAATGGTTGGCTGCATTTGTTCTTGCAACACTTCTTTGGGGTGGCTATCACCTGTACAGCAACAGTCAAGGGAATGACGCTGACACTACTACTGTGGCTAAGACCGACAGTACGGACGCCCAGAAAGACTCTACACAGACGGCCCAAGCTGACTCTACAACTAAGGTGAAGCCTGAAGCTGACGGCAACAACGTTGCCACAGAGACTGCTAACGAAACGGCAGCTGAAGGTAGCTCTGTTAGCAAAGCCACTACTCCTTCAAGCAACACCTCAGCTAATAACACTACTGCTAACACAACGACAGACCAGCAGACAGCGTCTACGGATAATCTCGGGACGTCAAGCACTACCGAACCAACGGCAGCTGAACCAGCTAACTCTGTCCAAGAAACAGCAAAGGATGTTATCAGAGGAACATACGGTAATGGTGTGACACGTAGGCATAGACTGGGTTCTCGCTATGAGGAGGTCCAGAAGCGTGTCAATGAAATGTACCGACAGGGACTAATTCGCTAATACCTTCACTCACTTTATACATGAGGGTGTACTCAACTCAATAGATGAGTACACCTTCATACAAAACTAATTATCATGTTGATATACATAATTCTCGCAGTCATTTTATGGCTTGTACTCCCTATTTTCATCAATGGACGTATCAAAAAGAAACATGACCGAAAGGCATTAATCATGCTGTGTCGTATCTTGGCCATTGCGTTTATTGCCCTTGGTATTTATAGAGAATTATTTATCTAAACGCATTATGCGTTGGTGATCATATCATCTTAGCTTACAGAGATAAGTAGAATTAAATATAATAACATTTCAAAATTATGGAAAACTTAGATGAATTGAAGAAGAGTCTACTTGCTGATGGCAAAATAGACAAGGAGGAAGTAGAGCAACTACGCAAAGTGCTTTATGCTGACGGAGTGATTGATGCAGAAGAGGTAGCCTTCCTCTTCGAGCTCAACGACGCTGTTTCTGGTGAGAACAATGCTCCTGAATGGAAGGAGTTCTTTGTTGAAGCAATATCTGACAATATCCTTGCAGATGGTGAAATCGACGAGGAAGAAGTGAAGATGCTATCTGAAAAGATCGGCGCTGACGGTCAAGTAGATGAAACAGAGAAAGCTCTGTTGCTGAACTTGAAGGCTAAAGCAAAGAATTTCCCAGCTGCCCTCGATTCTCTTTTGAAATAAACAATAATGTAAATAATATCTTTCTGGATAATTACAATTCGGTAGGAGGTAAGCACTCATCACATGTGCTTACCTCCTGCTGCGTATTACCTCGTATGGCCTTATCTTTGGACTCGAGTGAAGATGGTCATGTGCTCCCCTCTTATTGCGCATTATTTCGTATGATATTTCCGTTATTTCCGAGTGAAGATGGTCGTGTGATTGTCTCCTACTGCGGATTATTTGGTTTGATATTTCCGTTGTTTCCGAGTGAGGATAGTCGTTTGAAAGTCTCCCACTGCAGATTATTTCGTTTGATATTTCCGTTGTTTCCGAGTGAGGATAGTTGTGTGATTGTCTCCTACTGCGGTTTACTTAATACGCTACTTTATGCTGTCAGAACAAGCGTTCGGCATCGGCTTAAACCGTGCTTATAACCTACAAGAAATCAGGACGTTATAAACATCCTCCAAGAACATGCCTTTCTTACCCCAAGAAGGGCATGTTCTGCGTGCAAGAAAGGCATGTTCTGAATTGCTGTTAAGGCCCTTCTGTAATCGGGAAGAGTATGAGGAGGGGAAGGGGGGTGAGGGGTCAGAACTTTCTGTAAACCCTGACCACTCTGTTCTTCTGTGTTCATCTGTGAGAAAGAGAACGCACCCTCGCTATGAGATAACACACAAACAACTCGCTGGGGAGGTTTTTCTCTCACAGAACTCACAGATTTAAC
>ENA-OWMB01000724-OWMB01000724.1-metagenome-genome-assembly--contig:-NODE-724-length-12603-cov-3.476889_pt1 | contig 12603 bp, 6 predicted proteins | sample MGYA00245353_ERZ651112 | MGnify/ENA primary metagenome ERZ651112 (study PRJEB26857, sample SAMEA4031773) | metagenome | biome: human; feature: oral; material: saliva | place: Philippines | collected 2014 | study...
GGAACTGACGACGCTCGCCGATGACCTTCTAGAAATCCAAGAGGCCGTCAAAGTTGCATCGGGTGACGTTTCCCAGGTTGAGAGTGCAGTTAAGGAGGCGCTGCAAGAGGCGTCTTCGACACATTGCACGATTTCTGCGGCGGGAATAGCGACATGCAGTTCGGCTGGGAACTCGATGAGCGAATACACTCGGAAAAGCGTTGAATTTTCAGTTAATCGATTAGTGGGGCAGGCAGTCGACTTGGCCAATACTGCCGACACGACGTTGAATGCTCGCTTAAAAACCGTCGGGACGCCGGGGAGTACCGCGAAATCAACTTCGAAGCAGACGCACGATCTTTCGGACGAAGAACAGAAGAAGTTCAAGAAGATGACGCCGGAGGAACGCGCAAGATATTGGTCGCAGCAATCTGAGGCGCAGAAACAGCATCTGTGCGATAAGTACCCGGATCTGATCGGTAACGCTGATGGCGTTGAGGGCTGGGCAAGGGATCGCGCGAACAGAAATCGTCTCCCCGGTCTGAAACAGGAAGCTAAGGACAATGTCTCGAAGTACACGGAGCTCCTGAAGAACCCGTGGATTGACGACAAAACGCGTGTGTTCTACCTGACTGAGCTGGATAAGGCGGAGAAGGCAGTGAAAGCCTATGACGCCGTGCAAGAACAGCTCGACAAGGGCATAAGCCTTGAGGACTACCAGCACGGGAAGAAGGGGGATCCTGTATCGCTCCTGACTCTTCAAAACGATGGTGCGCGAGTCAAGGCCGCGATGGGTCAAGGCGACGTTGATCATGCGAAGAACGTGGCGACTTTTGTCCCCGGTATCGGCACGACAGTCGAAGGCAGCATGGGTGACTACATGCGACAAACCCAAAACCTCCGTAGCGCTGCGATGGCTCAGGGGAACCTGTCTGCGCGTGATGTCGCGACTGTCGCCTGGCTGGGCTATGACGCGCCGGGTGAAGCTGATTGGAAACAGCCCCAGAATCTTCCGGGGATCATTTCCCCCTTCCTTGCTAAAGCAGGTTCAGACCGTTTGGCCGGTTTTATGAACGGTATGCAGGCGTCGCGTGACTATGGCGCGGGCGATGCACACATGACTCTTGTCGGGCATTCCTATGGCTCAAGTACCTCTGGTATGGCGGCAACAAAGGTCAAATACGGCGTCATCGATGACCTGGTGCTGTGTGGTTCTCCTGGTATGGGTACCTACGATGCGAAAAACTACCACGTTGATCAAAACCATCTGTGGGTGTCGGGCGTCCCGAAGGGTGATAGTGTCCAAGGTATGGGGAAGTTCAGAGGTGGAATCGTCGGCAGCTTGGGTAAGAACCCCATGGACTCTGATTCAGGGTTTACGCACCTCTCGGACGATGCGACAGGCTCGCCGAAATACAATAAAGATGCCCCCGAAAGTAAGCCGTCTAATTTCAACTTTGATAACCACAGTATCTATTTGGAAGACGGCACCGAAACGCTTCAGGATATCGGTCGCGTTGCTGCGGGGGTGAAGCGCTGATGCGCGCCGTGTGGCGGTCTGTGTTGGGGGCGGCTTGTGTGCTGGCCCTGGCCGCATGTTCGCCCGTCCTGAGGGATCCCCAGAGTGCGGCTACACAATCGGCATCACCATCTAAGAGCGGAAAGGCAACAAGCATGGTCTACTGGGATGGAAGCCTCCCCCTGGAGCAGCGTCAGTCCATTCAGGCATTTCAGCGTGATGAGGAGCCGAAGATTCTTGAGTTCCGTCGTCGCCTTGCCGAGGCCGGTGGTGGAGGCGCGTGGGAAGCGCGCATCTTTGGGTCCGAGATCAATAAAGAGACTGACCACTCTTCAGGCGATGAGCAGCCGGCGTGGGAGCTTGTTGGGCAAGTTGTTGCTGGTCCTTATGTTCCCGTTCCTGAGGTCGAAAAGATCGGCCGTGAACTCTTGTCAGAGACGTATCCCGAGTATCAATTGGGCTCGGATAAAGGTGGCGTTCGTCAGCTGTCGTGGAGCGATCCGGTTAATGGTGGTTTCCTCTACGTGACCGTTCACGAGGGAAAAGCCACCTTAATGCGCTACCAGACGGGCTTGCGTCCATCGGATGGGACGACTGCTAACCCTCGAGATTTCATTCCTGGGCGCGTCGATATCGATATCCCTGAGAAGTAGATTTATCGACTAACCGACAACTTCCGCTCGCCCAGCAGAAGCACCGTACCCAGCGATACCTTGACGCGTTCACCGCGGGGGAGTGGCTGCGTGGTGCCATCGGGGGCCTGCAACCGCGTGCCATTCGCCGAGAAGGTGTCCTCGACCCACATCGCATCGCCATCAGCCGGTGCGACACGCAAGTGTGTACGCGACAGGGAACGCGTGGAATCCGCAATTGCCACTGCCCGCGCATCAGAAGGCGTCTGCTCGGGAGCGCGTCCCAACACGATGGGAGCATTGACTTCGATTCGCTGTCCGTCATCAACGATGATCGCCAGTGACGCTGCCTGCGCGAATGCGGGGACAGAGGCCGGTGCGCTCGTTGCGGGAGAGGCCTGAGGGGCCACTGGCTGTGTATGAGTCTGCTGACCAGCGTTCTGCGCGCTGCCGACCTGCTGAGGTGCACCAGCCTGGGGCATTGGCACCTGCGGAACTCGTGGCATTGTCGAGGCCGAGCTGTGGCGCGGGGGAGTGGGCACCTTGGGTGCGACCGGAGCCTGTGCAGGCTGCTGCGTAGGCGTAGGCGCGGGCATGGGCGCAGGCATTTCGCTGAGTACCTGGCTGGGAGCCTCGGGCATCGGTGAAGGTGCTGGTAGGTCGGCTGCGGGAGCTCCCGCCGGCGGAACATTCAAAACAGCAGGCTCGGAAGCAGGAACTTCGGGGGATGCAACGCGCGGCCCTGCCCACTGATGTGCCGGGGCAAGTGCGGCGGGATCCATTCCCTGAAGCTGCGCAGGTGCGGCCCCAACCCCAGCCGAGGCCTCGGCAAACGAGGGGGAAAGCTGCTGGGAATAAGCGGGAGCGCCGGCGTCTGTGCGGCCAGCGCGGACGTCAAGGTTTCCCATCCCGCAGACGCGGTCAACCCAGGTTTGGCCATCTCGGGCAATAACCCAGGTGACGGCGGGGCCAATGATGCTTAGGTGAAGAAGAAGCATGATCAGACTGTGCGCACTCTGACGAGCCAAGCCGGGAGCGTGACCGGCCTCGGGACCCGCATCGGTGGCAACGGGTGCCATCGAAATTGCGGCCACTTGCATGGCGAAAGCACCGGGAGTCCTTCCCGAATGGGCGCGAATCAGAGTGCCAACGATCCATGTCTCAAGCGCAACGATTACTGCAATAACAATTGAGGGATAGAACCACCATGAAAGCGCGGTGATTGCGACAAGGCATGCAAGGTCAATGAGGTAGGCGGTAACCAGAGCGCCACCGTTCGCGGGCGCTGAATATGTCACCCTGGGCTGGGGGAGGCCTCGCTGGACACTACCTTGTTGAGCAACGGCCAGATGAGCCGGGTCCACACCTTTTGCCTGAGAAACGGGGACCTGAACTGGGGTAATGCGAAGCTCACTCATGATGCCACCTGTCGAACGAGTTCAAAAAGATCCGCGGCGAAGAACGCGGCAGGGAAAACAACAGTCAATGACAGTGCTTGGAAAATATCGGTAAAGCGCCCAATAAGTGCAGATTGTTCTTTGCCTGAACGCAGGCGAGTCCACAGAAGAGAAACGCAACCGATGAAGACAAGAACAGCTGCCGCAATGGGAGTGCCAAGAAGGGCTCGGGAAGCGGGGGAAATAAGCAGCGTTGCAAGCAAAATGACCGCTCCCACGCGGGGAACAACTCGCGAGGAAGCCCAGCGGCGCTCGCGGGGAACAACGACCAGCGCAATGACTGATGCACATACCAGCACCAGCGAGGCGATCTGCTGCCACGAATGAATCCCGATCATTGAGTAGATCACGGGAACCGCAACAATGATCAGGCCCAGACCAAGGTATTGGACCAATCGAGTACGTGAGGTTGCATCAGTGACGGTGCGGTTGACGCGGCGGCCGGTAATGCGCGAAGGAGAGGGAACCTCGGGTGCGCGGACAGTGGGCGCGGAGGTCGTCACAAGGGGCATATCCAGCAGCTGGGTCGCGGGGATCCGTACTGACAAGCTGGGCGAGGCGGTGATTGCGCATACCGCGCAGGCGATTGCGAAGGGAGCAACTCTGGTGAGAGAAGCATTGAGATAGGTCAAGACAGTCGCACTTGCCGTGAGAACGCCCCAACTGAGTGCGTGTGCGCTTGTGAGGGGAGTGGGGCGCCAGAGCCAGAGCCCAAGCGCAACGCCGGTTGCTCCCCACAGAGGGAAGAGAAGTGCGGCGACCTGCGACATTGTGGAGACTTGCGAGGCCTCGAGATAGATTCCCGCGCTCCCCAGAGCGGGAAGGACGCCAAGGAAAGAAAGCCCCGCGCCGAGTGTCCATCCGGACAACAAGCCGGCGTTGGAGTGAACGCGTTTTTGGTAGAGGACGACAAGGCAAAGAGCAAGCGAGAGGACACCGATTGTTAAAGGTGCCCACCACGGCACGCCCGCAATGATGGTCAATAGCTGGGCGAAAAGAGTGCAGAAGATCAGAACCGCATCCATCGCAAATGCCAGCAGGGCGCAGATGCTCAGAGCAAGGGAGGGACGGAACCACGGATCGGAGGCTCGCTCAATTGCGCGCTGTTCTTGACGCTGGCGCTCGCGGCCGGAAGTAATGGAGATGAGGACTCCCTGGGGAAGGTCAGTTCCCAAGACCGCGCCAAGATTAAGAGGACGACCGTCGGCACCGGTGATTTGCAGGCTCGGATCACTTGAATCGATATCAAGCATGGAGAGTAGGCCAGTGACCGTTGTTCCCAGCGGAACAACCAAATCTTTGACGCCGGAAGCGTCGGTGACGGTTACCGCTGCCTGTTTCTGGGTCACGCCTCCTCCTTCATGCGGTTGTGCCGGGAATTGTCCTCGGTGCCGATCCGGCTATTGATCCGCTGAGGTTCTTTCACCGATTCTGTTCAAAAGTCATCATTCAGACTACCTGACCAGATCAGTGCCATGCCACGACTGCTCGTGCTACAAGCTAGGATACATACAGAAATGAAGGAAAACGGGAGATTGCACTCCAGGAGACTGTATGGCCGTCAATGAAATGGAAGCCCCCGAGCTCCCCAGCGGTGAAATCGCTGTAGAAAAGCCACCCAGCCAGGTCGAAGCCGGCGGTATGGGTTCGATCCTTGCTACCGCGATCCCCATGATGGGCTCCATGGGTGTCATGGTCATCATGGCGCTGACTCAGGGGCAGAACACGCGAATGCTTCTGATGGCGGGCGGCATGGTCTTCATGATGCTCTCCATGGTTGGTTTCAACATCTACCGCCAGGTCTCGCAGTACCGTAATAAGGTCAACTCCCAGCGTCGCGAATACCTCTCCTACCTGTCAGAGACCCGCACCAGCGTGCGTAATATTGCGGCGAAGCAGCGAATCTTCATGCAGTGGTACCTGCCTGAACCGGACTCGCTGGTGCTTTTAGCCGAAGAAGGCTCGCGCCTGTGGGAACGCGAAGTGGGCGACGATACTTCTGTCTCCACTCGAATCGGAACGTCTGATCAGGAATTGGCCATGCGCTTGGTCGAACCCGATATTCCCCAGATGGCGAACCCCGATGTCGTCTGCCATTCGGCGATGCGCCGTTTCTTAGATGTCCACAAGACCGTTGAAGACCTTCCTTTCAGCCTGGACTTGGGTCAGTTCTCTCACGTCGAGGTTGCTGGTGATGGCGAGCGCGCTCGCGGAGAAGTCCGCTCGATGATCTGCCACCTTGCGGTTATGACGCCGGATTCTGCCCTGAAGATCGCGGTATTGACGACTCCCGAAAACCTCCCGAACTGGGAGTGGATGAAGTGGCTGCCTCATATCCGTTCCGCTGAGGTCACTGACGCTCTGGGTGGTGCGCGTATGGTGTGCACCAGCTATGCCGAGCTCGAGGATCTCTTGGGTGAGGAAATGACGACCCGAGGCCACTTCCAGCCTCGGAATGACGCAAGCCCTTGGCCGCATTTGATCGTGATTACCGACGGTGCCGAGCTTCCTCCCGATTCGCACCTGGGCTCGATTGAGGGCTGTGCAGGCGTGACGATCATGAAGGTCTTGACCTCGTGGGGCATGTTCATGAACCCCACCGGTGTTCGTCTGCTTCTGCATCCCGCAAACGATGAGCACACCCCCATGGAAGTTCTGCTTCTTGAGGCAAAGCCAGTGCTCGCCAACGCCGACTACATGGGAATTCCTCAGGCCGAGGCCGTGGCCCGCCGCCTCACTCGCTTCCTGACCGCCGGTGGTAGGGATGCGGCAACCCCCGTCGGTAAGCCCGATCCGAAGCGTTCTCAAGACCTCATGGAATTGCTCAATATCGGCGATATTCGTGACTTCGATGCGGAACGGCAGTGGAAGCGCCGCAATGGACGCGATCGTCTGCGCGTTCCCTTTGCTGTCACCCCCGAGGGTATTCCGGTTGTTTTGGATATTAAGGAAGCCGCCCAGCAGGGTATGGGCCCGCACGGCCTGCTGATCGGTGCAACCGGTTCCGGTAAGTCCGAGGTGCTGCGTACCTTGGTTCTTGCACTTGCGCTCACGCACTCTCCCGAGCAGCTGAACTTCGTTCTGGTTGACTTCAAGGGTGGTGCGACCTTCGCCGGTATGTCAGACCTGCCTCACGTCTCTGCGATGATTTCAAACCTGGAGTCGGAGCTGTCTCTGGTTGACCGTATGGAAGATGCTCTTCATGGTGAAATGGTCCGTCGCCAAGAGATCCTGCGTGATGCCGGTAACTATGCAAATGTCACGGATTATGAAGCGGATCGTATAGCTGGGAAGCATGACTTCCCAGTCCTTCCGGCGCTCTTCATCATCCTTGACGAATTCTCTGAACTTCTGACCGCCAAGCCTGACTTTGGTGAGCTCTTCGTGGCAATTGGTCGTCTGGGCCGATCCTTGTCGATCCACATTCTTCTGTCCTCGCAGCGCTTGGAGTCCGGAAAGCTCAAGGGCTTGGATTCGCACCTGTCATACCGCATTGGTTTGAAGACCTTCTCGGCTTCGGAATCACGCGAGGTTCTGGGCGTGACGGACGCCTACGACCTTCCTCCCTACCCGGGCTCTGGTTTCCTCCAGCCGGGTACGGATCAGTTGATCCGCTTCCGCGCCTCCTACGTCGCAGCTCCGCCGCCGCCTCGTAGTGTGTTGCCCAGTTCGGGTTCCGAGGCCTCGCAGATCCGACTGCTTCCCTTCTCTTTGGGGGAGGTACTGGACAACACTCCCGAGGAAGAGGCAATTCCCGAGGGCGGCCTGGTTGCGCCCGGCGATGAGCGCTGGGAGGGGATGACCGAGATTGATATCGCGGTCGCGCGCATGAAGGGCAAGGGTATGCCTGCCCACCAGGTGTGGCTGCCTCCTTTGGATGTTCCCGACACCATGGATTCGCTCATGCCCGACTTGGCTGTGGATCCCGAACTCGGCCTCATCTCGCACGAATGGCGTGCGAAGGGACCGCTGCACATCCCCATGGGTATCGTCGACCTTCCGCACGAACAGCGGCGCGAGGTTTTGGAATACGACTTCGCCGGTGCTGGCGGTCACATGTCGATCTTGGGCGGCCCGCTCTCCGGTAAGTCCACGGCATTGCGCTCGATTGTCATGGCTCTGTCGCTGACCCATACGCCGAAGGAAGTCCAGTTCTTCGTTATCGATTTCTCGGGTACTTTTGCCGCTTTCGAGGGTGCCGCTCACGTCGCGGGTGTTGCCTCTCGAGAGGATGAGGACATCTTGAACCGTATGGTGTCCGAAATTGAAGGCATTATTGAGGACCGAGCTGCCTACTTCCGTGCGAACCGTATCGACTCCATGGCGACCTATCGCCGAGGCCGTGCTCAGGGACGCTTTGACGATGGCTATGGCGATATCTTCCTTGTCGTCGACGGCTGGGGAACATTGCGAAGTGATTTCTCGGACGCAGAAGACCGTATCCGTCTGATGGCCGAACGCGCGCTGTCTTTTGGTGTTCACTTCATTGCCACGGCACTGCGCAAGATGGACTTCCGTATCCAGATGCAGGACATCTTCGGCTCCCGCATGGAGCTACGTATGGGTGATCCTTCGGATTCTGAGTTCCGTCGCGAGATCGGTAGCAAGGTCCCCGAGGGACGTCCGGGACGTGGTTTGTCTATGACCGGTCACCACATGCTGGTTGCCCTCCCGCGTGCTGATGGCGATCATGATCCGGCAACGATCGGTGAGGGCGTCGAAAAGACGCTTGCGCGCATTGCTTCTGCGACCGAACCTGGCCCGCGTCTGCGTTTGCTCCCCGAGAAGATCACCGTTTCTCAGATCGAGGCAACTCACGGCAAACAGCAGAAGATTGTTCTTGGTTTGGAAGAACGCCGCTTGAGCCCGTGGACTTTCGATCCGGAGAACGAATCGCACATGTATGTCTACGGTGACGCGAAGTGTGGAAAGACCGCGTTCTTGCGCAACTTGGGCAACCAGGTGCTGGCAAAGCCAGGTTCGCGTCGCGCCATGCTGGTTGTCGTTGACGTGCGACGCTCCCTGCTGGGTGAGTGGGATGAATCGGATATGCCGATGTACATCACCAACCGTGATGAAATCCAGGGAAGCATGGAGGCAGTTGCCGAACAGCTGCGTATGCGTCTTCCGGGACCGGACGTGACCCCCGAGCAGTTGCGTAAGCGCAATTGGTGGAAGGGGGCCGAGGCCTGGGTTCTGGTTGATGATTACGACCTGATTTCCACCGGTGGTTTGAGTGGTTCACCTTTGGCTCCGCTTCAGCCTCTGTTGTCGCAGGCTCAAGATATCGGTTTCCACTTGGTGATTACTCGCCGTATGGGTGGTGCCTCGCGCGCGTCCTACGAGCAGATTTTGCAGTCTCTGTCTGAGTTGTCGGCAACCGGCATCATGATGTCGGGTAATCCTTCCGAGGGCATGGTCATTGGCCGTGAGCGTCCGCGTATTCTTCCCAAGGGTCGAGGCCTGGTTGTCTCGCGTGATCAAGGAACCTTCTTGGCGCAGATGGCGTGGGCAGAGTCGCGGGTTAAGTAGAAACGGATGCGTTCATTCGGTCCGCATTGAGTCTTGAAGCGTGAAACTCTCAGGGAGTTCGATGTTTGAGATGGTAACTTGTCGTCTGGTAAGTTCCCTGACCAGGCTAGGTTCGCGCGTGTGGCGTACTGGCATTGCCGGTCACAACGGAAAGAATTGAACTGTGGCAGATAAGATCACTTTCGATCGCAACGCGATGGGGATCCTCGAGAAGAAACAGTGGCAGGACGCTGAGTCTCTTGGGCGAATTGGTGCGTCAACAAAACGCATCTCATCTGAAGGCGTTGCGGAACCGCTTCCCGGTCCCGGAGGTCCTGGTCCACAGGCGTTGAAATCTGCGGTGAAGGCCTTTAACGAGGCGATGTCCATGGTCATTTATGAGTATTCAGATGCTGCATCGAACTTGGGATCGGCATCGGCTGATGCGTCGGCGAACTTTGATGACACTGAGGGTTACAACCGTGAACGTGCGGCTCAGCTGGGAGTGGAGTGGGAAAAATGAGTGCTGATCTTCGATCTGGTGCGGAGGCCCTTGAGTCGCCCAAGCCCGTTACTGGGGCATCCGAAGTTGCTTCGCATTGGAAAGCTATCGGTTCGGCGATCGGCCAAACACAGGCCGCTCAGAACGCCTCGCTTCCCCCTGAATCTTGGACGGGTAAAGCGGCAGATGCTGCTTCTTCTGAAATTCAAGCACTGGGCGGAAAACTGTCGGGTCTTTCAGGACAATTTGCTACTCCTGCAAGTGCGCTCACCACTTGGGAAGAACGTAATAGTCAGGGGATCAAAACCGTCGAGAGTCTTCAAACGCAGTGGGATGAAGCGGTTGCTGCCTACAAGAAGACAAAGGCTGAAATCGATGCCCGAGCCGCGACGGATAAGGAATATAATCCGGCTTCCGATCTCAAAGCTGCCGAGAGCACCTTGGCCTCGGCTCAGGCGCCTCTGAAGGAGTCTTACGACAAAGAGATCCATGATCTCAGTGCAGCTGCGAGTACTGCTGCAAGTCAGATACGAGGGACGTTAAATGGCATTATTTCGCCAGAGGCCGTGAAGGGTGGTCGTACCGCAGTCGGAGTTGAACTTTTCGGTTCGGATATGCCCATTGCTGACGGTGCTGCCGAGTGGGACTATGCCCGAGATGTTGCTCCTGAAATGCTGAAGGATATTGAGAAAGCGGCAAACTCAAAAGAGTACCTGACTGAAGAGCAAGTAAAGGAACTTCAGAAAAAATGGGGTAAGGATCTTCAAAACCCATTCTGTGTTCAGGCGATGTCAGACGCATATCGTGAAAAGCACGGTGGTAAGGGCGAGTTCTCTGAAGTGCTTAATAAGCTTGTCGTTAATACTTCGGGTGATCCCTACAACTACCCTGCTGACTCGGAGATAGCGACGCGAAATTCGCTGATAAAAGATATTGGAACCGCAATGGTTCTTTCGACTGGCGGCGTGAACGCTTCTGACTCTGAGAGCATTGGACGTAGCGAGACCTACGCGCAAATGAAAGACCATCTTTTTGGACAAGATGGTAAAACAAGCATCTCCACGATGGAGAAAACAAATATCAAGAGCTTCGAGGCGACGGGCGAGCAGGAATTTCCTCGAAACCCATCTAGTAGTGGTCCCACGATGCAGGGATATCAGATTTTTACTCAAGCAACGACTTATGCCGGAGCTAAAAACCCTGATCTGGCATTTGGCCAAGCAATCTACGAAGGCGGAGATAAATCCTTCGCTTCAAAACTTGTTCAATACGATCACGAGTATGAAGCGGGACTCAAATGGGAAACCAATTCCCAGGGGTACATGAATTTGATCCACTACAGGGATGCCGATGAAGCTGCGTTTAAACAGTTAGGGGACCCGCTTCAATCGCTGTATGTGTTGTCAGATACTCCGGATAGCTTGCAGTATTCGAATTTCGCTTCAGAGCATCATGCGCTTGCTAAAGCCGAGCAGGGGCGCTTAAGCGCATTACGTGGTTTCTTGACTGACGAGACACCGTTTGAGGTTAAAGGTGACTGGGATCGTGATGGCAAGGACAAGCCAGAGAAAATTCCTATGGTCCGCTATCTGACAGGAAGCCGCAATTATGGCGATAGCGGGTATGAGGGCTTCATTGATCATGGCGATGCATTTGGCACGATGATCGAAGATGCTACTCACCCATTGAGCGATGCTGAGAAGGGTCTTCTGGGCGACGACGACTGGAGGAAAGCGTCGAATCAGCAGGCACGTGTCGTCGGCAACTTCACTGCGGGATATCAAGATGGTCTTGATGGTGACGAGGGTAAGAAAGATGGAGCCCAGAGTCACTTTGGTTCAGCGAATTCGATGCTTCGTTCGCACGCCGGCATGATCCTAGGAAACTGGGCAGAGAGCCTGGCCGCGATGGACAGTGATAACGCTGGAGCTGTCGGAGTAAATGCACATGATGCGGTCGGTGAAGCTCGCATGGGTCCAGAGGCCACTCAGGCGCGTTTCACCCTCTCGCCGAAGCTGCGTGACGCGCTTTATGGCAAGGATGGGCTGTTTGAGGATCTTGCTTTCGATAATCCGAAACAATTGGGGGGGAAGGATACCCCTGATAACCCGTTTGACGATACTTTTGAAGGCGGGCGTCCCCCTGCGCTGAGTGCCATTGAGGCTGGCGCATATGCGGGTTATAAGCATGATCTCAGCCAAGCTATGGCATCTGATTATCACGTTAACCCCAACGATACGACGCCGGGTACCCCTTGGAGTCGCGATGTTAGTGAGCAAGTGAAGAAGTGGGGCGGACTCTTCCAGCATATTGAGTCTGCAATTTCGGATCAATCGGTTGCCGAGCACAAGGCTATTGCCGACAGAAATAATCTGATTCGTCAAGGGATTGATGCTGTCGCTTCCACGGTCTCTTTTGATGGGGTTCCAGGCGGTAAAATTGTGGATTCCTTAGCCTCCTCTGCTTTTAAATACGGGAAGAATAAGGTGCTTGACTCTATCCTGCCCACTGATTTTTCTGACGAAGACTTTTCAAACAGGATTAATCACAAGTATGCTGCGACCCAGAAGGTCTCAGATACGCTGGTCACTACCTTCACAGACCGTGATGAATGGCCAAATTCGGATGATAAGTCTAAAAAGGAACTGGTCGCTGAATTCTTGAAGGAAGAGGCATCGCACTCAGATCCTGTTAAAGCAGACAAAGATGGCGACCTTCCCTCGTACAACACGATGGATGATGCCCAACGAGGCCGTTTGAGGGACTTCTTAAGGGAACGTACCTATTTGAAGGATTCGCTTGATGAGGCTGGCGATTCGACCTGGTCTGCCTATACAAAGCAAGAGCAGGGTCGGCAAGGGGGCAAGCCCTAGTCGTTCGCTTATTTGATCAGGGGGTGTTGGATGCGGGATTTCCCGCATCCAACACCCTTTTAGTATCTAGTAAGCTTGAAATGTTATAGTTTTTGCGATTGCACGATTGACGGTGCTCCATCCGTGTCGG
>ENA-OWMB01000728-OWMB01000728.1-metagenome-genome-assembly--contig:-NODE-728-length-12542-cov-20.267238_pt1 | contig 12542 bp, 10 predicted proteins | sample MGYA00245353_ERZ651112 | MGnify/ENA primary metagenome ERZ651112 (study PRJEB26857, sample SAMEA4031773) | metagenome | biome: human; feature: oral; material: saliva | place: Philippines | collected 2014...
AAAACGCCAACGCCCGCGCCGGAGCCGAACGCGCCGCCATCAACGCCCCCATGCAAGGCACCGCCTCCGACCTTATCAAACGCGCCATGATAGACGTGTCCCGCTGGCTTTCAGACGACCTCTTGCAAAGCAAACTGATTATGCAGGTGCATGACGAGCTGGTGTTGGAAGTACCTGAAGCCGAACTGGATTTAGTAAAAGAAAAACTGCCGCAGATTATGGCGAAAGTAGATGAAGAGATGTTGAACGTGCCGCTGGTGGCTGAGGTTGGTGTGGGTATGAATTGGGAAGAGGCACATTGATGAGGAAAATAAAAAACCACTTGTTTCAAGTGGTTTTTTATAAATTTACTAATAATTCAGGATGAGCTAAAAAACATTCAAACTCTCTAGTATATGAGGATAAACACGCCATTGCGTTTGCATAATTTCTATTATTACCATACGCTAATTCTAAAACTTTATCATCAATACAACGATTGCTTACTTTTTGTGAAACCTCCTCGAAACCTAATTTTTTCATTAGTAAGAGTAGAGCCAATTCAAATGTATACACTCTTTTAAATAGAGATACTTTGATATTTTCTATCTCAGAGTTGTTTAATAATGCTCTCAATGCTCTTTTATCACCTGTTGCCAACTTACTATTAGGATTGGCATATGCTGCTAAAAATAGAAATCCCTCCCCTAAATCTAAATTCGGCACCTCAGCTAATTTATCAATTAAATCTGGCTCAGTATTGGTGTCTTGTGATAAATAATTTATTTTATTTAGCACATTATTTAATTCCTCTTTTATATGTTGATTTGTTAGCTTCTTCTCAATTTGGCTACTCAAGGAGAACTTTGCACTTGGAGATAAGAAGATTTTTTCATGTTCTAAATCAATAGCTTCACAAAAAGGAATAAGTAAGTTGCACCCAGCAAGTTTCAGAAATATATCGTTATCAGTAAACAAAATCATGCTACTCAGCTCCCATTAAGTAGCGTAGCACCTGTTCATTTTCGTCTAATAAGTCTATATCAACATAATTTAATAAAGCTGATATACAAATTTGCTGATCTGTTTCTTTTTGATTCAAGTCTTTACAAATTTCCGTTATAGCAGCATTCCCTAAAGGCATCTGATTATTGGAAAACGCATAATTTAATACTATGTGCAAAGGATCTATAAAATTTTTTCGACCAAAATTTTGTGCTAATTCAGAAAGTTGTTTGGCATTTAATCGATATGGGGAACTAAATGAAGCAGAAGAAGAGCCTGTTAAGATTTCTAGAGCAAATTCATTAGCCTCTTTTTCCTGTTGGATTATTTGTTGATTATGAGCATTAATTTTCTCATCAATAATCCAAGTATCATCTGTTACATGATTTAAAAGTATATGCCCCAGTTCATGCGCTAAATCAAAAACTAAATATCCATATTTTCTTTGACTCGTTAAAATTATTACTGGACGATTATCAACTTTAAAAGCTAATCCCTGCATTTTAGGAGTTGGTAGATTTTTGATAAAAATTACTGGAATCCCTAACTCCCAACAGAAATCAACTAATGATTTAAAATCAATCCATGGTTTTCCTCTATTTAATAGAGTTTCTCGAATTTTATTTGCAGAATAGTTTGATAAGTCAGAGAGAGTATTATCAAATACTCTAGATACCAATTTCCCAGCTAATGTTGCAATAGCTGTACTTGGTAATAATTGGGTTTCTTCAATATTCTGCTGATGCTTAAATCTGTGGTCCTGAATAGAAAACTGAAGTGACATATCACTTAGCAAGGTTGAATATTTAATACTGAATGTATGGGCTAGAATTAAAGCTGCCTCTTGATAGCCAGCCTTTGTGTTTGCTAATTCATCACTCCACCAAGATGGTAAATATTTCCTAATTTTAGATTTACCACCAAACCCTGCTGTTTTTAATTTTGTATATAAAGGAGTCATATGATTTACTGACATACTGTGAGTCCTCCTTGACAATTTGAAAAATTTTTGAATCTTAAATTATTATTGAGTATTTTACTACAAATTTTATTCAAATTCTGAAGAAATTAGAGTAATTCCCCTTTATTACAACACACTCTAGCAAGCCTTGTGTCGGATACTCGTATCCGACACAAGCTGCTGCCACCTCAAAAGTCGTCGGATTCGAGAGTTTAACCTACTGAAACCCAAAGCCCATCCGAGGTCGTCTGAAAACTTGAAAATCAGGTTTCAGACGACCTTTATTAGGCATACAATCAAAAGTGTAGTACCTTTCATTGATTCAATATAAGGAGACAGTTATGCGCGGCATAAAATCAGTTGCATTGTTGTGTACTTTGGCATTGGGTGCGCCAGCGTTTTCGGCGGGTTTGACCAAAACGCTGCCGGGCGATTTGACGACGGCTCAGGCGCAGGCGGTGGTGCAGGCTTCGATGAAAAAGGCGCGTGAAATCAAGGTGCCGATGAATATTGCGGTCATGGACGCGGGCGGTAATTTAAAGGCGTTTACGCGTATGGACGATGCGTTTATCGGCAGCATTGATATTGCGCAGAAAAAAGCGAAAACGGCACGCTATTTCAATATGTCCACCCGCGATTTGGGCAAGGCTTCGCAGCCGGGAGGTGAACTTTACGGTATTGAGGTGACCAACGGTGGTTTGGTGATTTTTCCCGGCGGTGTGCTGCTGGTGGATAAAAACGGCATTATCGTCGGTAGCGTCGGCGTGAGCGGCGGCTCGGTTGATGAAGACGAAAGCGTCGCAAAAGCAGGTGCAGCGGTATTGTCGGGAAGGTAAGCCGTAGTTTGAAACAAGACCCAATGCGTTTCTTTTCATGACTTGCGTTGGGTTGCTGAAATAGGCAGAGGCCGTCTGAAAATCCCTAAATATTTTCAGACGGCCTTTTTCTATTCCAATTCTCTACACTCTATTCGCCGTATGCTTTTATTCTCGGCCTTTTGTCTCTTTTCTTCATGAATAATGTTGCCGGTGTTACAATCGGCATATTCTTATTGTTATCAAACAGGTGTTTCATGCAGTTTTTCGGCCTGCTTATTCCTATTATTATCGGCTATTTTGCTGATGAGATGTTTACCGGCGTCATTATTGGGTCGTTGTTTTGGCTGGTTGCTTGGTCAATCGCGAAGCAGCGTCAAGAAGAGCGTTTGGCTGAATCTGCTACGGCGGGCGACAGGATGCAAAAGCTGGAGCAGGAAATCGAACTGCTGAAACAGCGTTTGTCGGTGTTGGAGCATGAGGCTGTCCGTGATGAGGCGAAGGTAGGGCAGGGGCTTGAGGCTCGGCCTGTTGCCGATATTCAGACGGCCTCTGAGCCGCTTCATGTTCGGGTTGAGCCTGAGGCGGAAGCTGCGCCTGTTAAGCAGAAGATTGAAGAGGCGTTTGCTCCTTCTTTTTCTATACCTATTAATCCTGTTTCTGCCAAGGCTTCTGCTTCGCCTGAGCCTGTTGTGGAATCGGAAGTTATTGAAGCGGTTGCTCCAGTTGCTGCTGAACAAGAAGAGCAGTCTAAGGAAGAGGCTGTTGTTGCTTCGATGCCGTCTGAAAGCGAAGAAGCGCCATCGCGTCAATTCGTTATCCATAAAGCTCAGTCGGAAGGCGGAGAGTACAAGTTTTCCGACAATCCAATTGTCGCTTGGTTCTTGCGCGGTAATCCGCTGTTGAAAACCGGTATTGTAGTGTTGTTCCTCGGCTTGGCGTTTTTGTTGCGCTATGCCTCCGAGCGTGTCCATGTGCCTGTCGAACTGCGTTATCTGACGGTGGCAGGCGCAGGTTTGGCGGCGGTCATAGGCGGCTGGAAGCTGCAAAGCCGTAAGCGTGAATATGGCTTGGTATTGCAGGGTTTTGGCGTGGCGGTGATGTATTTGACGGCGTTGGCGGCATTAAAACTGCATCCGCTTTTGCCTGTGTCGGTCGTGTTCGGGCTGATGGTGGCGATGGTTGTGCTGATGGCGTGGCTGGCAGTAAGGCAGAATGCGCAGATTATGGCGCAGGTTGCTTTAATCGGTGGTATGGCCGCGCCTTTGCTGACTTCAGACGGCAGCGGCAATTATTTGGTGCTGTTTTCTTATCTTGCCCTGCTCAATGGCGGTGTGGCCGCGATTGCTTGGTTTAAGGCATGGCGTCCGCTGAACCTGACGGGTTTTGTCGCTACTTTTGCCATTGCCGCGCTGTGGGGCATGCGAAGTTATACGCCGCAACATTTCGCCACTACCGAGCCTTTCTTGATTTACCACTGGCTGCTCTATACCTTTATCGCGTATCTGTTCGCACGTCGTAAGCTGACGGAAAACAGCGAAGACAGCGTTACGCCGATTGCCGACAATGCGACTTTGGAAGAAATCGGCAAGAGTATTTATACACACGGCCTGCGCGTTCATGTCCTCGACCATACTTTATTGTTTGGCACGATGGCGGCGGCGTTCGGCCTGCAATACCGCATGGTGGAGCATTGGCCGTCTGCAGATGCGCTTTCTGCATTGGGTTTTGCCGCTGTTTACGGATTGGCGGCGCTGCTGCTGAAACGTCAGCAGGGTTTGTATATTTTGCGTCAGGCGTTTTTTGCGTTGGCGGTGTTGTTCCTCACGATTGCCGTTCCGCTTTATTTTGAACCGAGCAATACGGTCATTTTGTGGAGTGCCGAATCTGCACTGGTTTATTTCTTCGGTCTGCGCCAACAGCGTCCGCATATCCGTTTGGGTGCGCTGATTGTTTATCTCTTGGCGGCGCTGATTCAGCTGGGCAATTATCAGGGCTTCGGCACCGATACCGTTTTGGAAGGGCAGTGGTTTACGACGGTTGTGGTGTTGATTGGCGGTGCAGCGATTTATTTATTGTGGAATTTCTTGCGGCGCGAAGGTTCGGCGCAATGGGAAAAATCCGTTCAGACGGCCGTCTTGTCTGCCGCCTTGCTGTACATCTCTATTTTGCCTTTGCTTTTCTTGGCCGACCAAGGCAGCATTGTCGCTCTTTCCGCTTTGGCGGCGGCGTGGGCATTCTGCCGGCGCAAACACGAGCCGAATGTGTTCATCACATTTGCCTTGGGCAATGTATTGTTCGCCCTGTTGCTGCAATCCAGCATCATTTATGAATCCCAAGGCTTCCTGAGCCATCTGTACCTTATTGCCGCTACGCCTTTGCTTTTTGCGGCTGCCTACGCGCTGCAATATCCGCGCGTGCCGGTTGCAAGCGAAAAGCCGGAAGGAAACGAGGTTTACTTTGCACAGGTTTCAGGCTGGATCATCCTGCTTACTGCGTTGGCAACAGGCGGCTACGCCCTTTATATGCAATGGACAGGCGAGGAAACCCTGTTTACCCAGTTGTGGTTGTGGCCGATATTTGCCGGCCTGCTGCTGTTTGCTAAACGTTTGAAATGGGAAGAGCTTCTGCAAACCAATTTGGCATTCTTGCCATTGTTTGGCCTGCATTTCCTCTCCTACCATACCGAGCATGCGGTGACAGCCGCCGCAGCCTTGCCGCTTGTGGCTGCCACCGTGTTGAACTTCATCATTCTGAACAACTATCCGCGCCCTGATCTGATTTGGTTGCACAAACTCAATATCACGATACTCGGCGTACTTTGGACGCTTTGGACGGCGCTGTATGTCGGCGGCCTCCTCTCCGGCGTTTGGACTCAGCTCTCATGGCTGGTCGTGCCTTTGGCAATGTGGATTGTTTTCCATACGCAGCGCCAACGCGAATTTTTCAGACGGCATCAAGCCATTTATCAGCATTTCGCCTTGCCGTTGTGCGCCCTTGCCGCTGCTTGTTGGATGCTGTGGACTAACTTTTCCACGCCGTTCCAACCTTCGCCGTTACCGTATATTCCCGTGCTCAATCCAGTGGAACTCGCCAGCGCCGGTATGCTTTGGTTTGCCCTGAAATCCCTGCCTGAAGCCTTACCGCCCGAACTGCGCCGTACCACAGCGACCGCAGTCGCCGCCTTGGCATTTATGCTGATTAGCGCAGGCGTGATGCGCGTATGGCATTTCTACGACGGCATCACTTGGCGTCTCGACATCATGCTCCAATCCTTCGGCCTGCAAGCCAGCCTCTCCGTCGTTTGGGCAGTAAGCGCCATCATCTTGATGGTGCTTGGCAACCGCCGCAAACAGCGTTCCTACTGGATGACAGGTGCGACGCTGATGGGCATCGTAGTCGTCAAACTCTTCCTGATCGAGCTTTCCAACAGCGGCGGTATCGAGCGCATTGCCTCCTTCATCATCGTCGGCTTGCTGCTGCTTCTGGTCGGCTGGTTTGCCCCCGTTCCGCCCAAAGCAGAGAATGATGGTGAATCTAAAGCCTGATCATTAATCCCCAAAGGAAAAGGCCGTCTGAAACCCCATTTAAGTTTCAGACGGCCTGAGACCTTTGCAAAGGATGGTTGAACAAATTATACATTATACCCGTGCAGAAAACGTGCTGCTTCATTGTTCCATTTGACCAAATGATCGCCTTTGGCCGTCAGGTTTTCAGCACCGCGCTCGCCCAAGATAATCTCGGAAGACTGGCGTTTGCCTGTTTTCAACGCAATTTTGGTCGGCAGGTTGTCACGTAGGCGGCCGCTGAGTGTTTTCGCATCGGGGCGTTGCGTTGCCAATAACAGATACATTCCTGCGGAGCGCGCTTTTTGTGCCAGCCGTACCAAATGCCCTTCTGCGTCACTGCTGACATCGATAAGGTCGGCCAGTTCGTCAATCACGATAACAACATATTTTGGACGGGCGTGCTGTGGGACTTCTGCAATATCCTTTGCAGCGTATTCGTCCATCAGGCGGTATCGTTTATCCATCTCGTCAGCAAAAGACGACAATATTTCAGCAGCTTCTTCCGCATCGCTGACTATGCGCCCCTGCCATAAATTCGGACGGTCTTTGAAGGCGGCGAAATCCGCAGAAACTTTGCAATAACACACGACGATTTCCGTTTCATTCTGAGGAGCGAGTTCGAACAGGGAAGCCAGCATTGAGCGCACCAGTACCGATTTCCCAGCCCCCGTTTCCCCGCCTACCATCACATGCGGCGCGGTGGCAAAATCTTGAAACACGGGTTCGCCGCGTTCGTCCAAACCGATACACACTGGCAATCTGAATTGCTGTGCCGATGCGCGGTATTGCTGTAAGGCCGTCTGAAACTCACTTTGCCCGTATTGCCGCCAAGTGTCTTGCGGGCGCAGGATATTGATGTGCCATGTATTGGCTTCGCCGCGTATGCGTCCGCAGCGCATTTCGTCATCGCCGATGCCCAATTCGGAGCAAATTTGGCTGTGGTATTTTTCCAAATCCACATAGCGGTCAAACTGCACGCGCAAGCAGTCATAGCGCACGCCGCCGTATTCAGGCTGTATCGTACCGCCTTTGCCGACTGTTTTGTCCAGTGCGGTTTTGAGTTTGATGCAGGTTTGTTCTTCCGTGCCGGAAGCGGCCGGGTGCAGGCTGCCTGAAACGGCAGGGGCAGCACCGTCCGAACCACTGCCCCGGTGTTGCGCCGCCAAGCCGGCCAGTTCGTCAAAGAATATTTTTTTGGCTTCCACGATGCTGCCGTCACAGTAGTCCAAGGCTTTCCGGTAACGTTCCTCCAGCAGTTTCGCGCCGTTGTGCCACGCCAGTTGGATATAGGCAAACAAGTGTTTTTTGGTGAATTTCTGTTCCGGCACTTCATCAAACATGCGCTGGCTGATGTAGGCTAGCCAAAATTTTTCTTCGCCTTTTTTGCCGTTTTGATTAAAGCAAGTGTTGAACGATGCGATTTCCAAACCACCGTCCATGCCGGGTTTCTTTTCCCAATCTTTGATATTTATATTTTTGGTTCTGGCAAAGCAGAAGGCGATGCACAGCCGCGCCCATTCATGGTTCTGCATTTTAGGCAGCACGCCGTCGCTTTCGAGCTGTTTTAGGATTTTGGCTGCTTCGCCGCTGGATTTGATGTGGGTGTTTTCAGTCAGCGTTACCCAGTATTTGTCATTGCAGATTTTGTCGTCGTCCAATTCGTACATGGCGTTTCCCTTTATTCAAAATAGGCGTGCGGGGTAACGGTGGCGCATTTTCCACCGCCTTGCAGGATTTGAGAACGGATAAGGTAGCTCTTGCCGATGCATCCTTGTGCGTTGAGCTTTTGATAGGTTTCGGAATCGATTTCGGCACTCTGCACCAGAATAATCACTTGGCGGTTTAAATTCATCCAGTATTGCACTAGGTTGTTGCAATGGCGCGTGTCCAAAGATGTGAGCGGGGTATCGACCACGAAGGGAACTTGGTAATCGGTAATTTCAGCCAATGCAGCAATCAGGGTCAGCACCAGTATTTTCTTTTCACCGTGGGAAAGCGGCTGGAAGTCGATAGCCATGCCGTTTTGACTGTACAGCGACAGGTTGCCATTTTCGTCGATTTCGATGTCGCCGATTTGTTTGTCATGGGCGATTTTCTTGTGCAGGTTGTTTACGGTTTTGCGGAATGCATCCAGTTTGCTGCGGCGTAGTTGCACGGCCAAGTCGTCTATCAGGCGGCACACGGCCTCGGCACGCTCGGCCTTCTGCTGTTTGGGCAGGCTGTCTATCAGTGCCTGTTGCTGGGTTTCCCATTCGGTTTTCAGGCGGTTGACTTCGGTTTGGCTGCGCTCGATGCTGTTTTGCACGCCGCCGAGTTTTTGGTTGGCTTCGGACAGCTCTTTCTGAACACGCTCCAATTCTTCGCGCAGGCGGTCGGAATCGACAAGCCTGTCTTTCTGCTGTTCGTAGCAGCGTTTCAGCTCGACCAGTTTGGTTTCCTGACGGTTTTTCTCTTTGTTCAGGCTGCCGAGGTTGTTGTCGGGCGATGTGATGCGGGCGATGTTTTCGAAGGCCGTCTGAAAACCAGTATCATCCAAGTAATTGTGCTGCATAGGGTCAGATGCATCTGGCGGCAGTTTGTCGAACAGAACGTTCCATGATTCGTTCAGAGCACGTTTGAGCAGTTCGTCTTTCAGGATTTTCGGCGTCAGTAGTTCCAGCGTGTTGGGATTGGTGGAAAACGCTTGCCAGAATTCTTCCAACCGGTGCGCGTTCTGCTCTTTGCCCTGCTCGTGCAGCAGGCGGCGGTAATCACCGTGAAGCTGCGTTTTCAGGGCGGCGATATCGCTTTCAGGTAACAGGGCAAGCGGCAAGGCCAACAAGGCTGCCTGAATGCTTTGGTTCAGTCGGGCGGTTTCGGCTTCACACTGTTCGATTTGGGCAATCAGCTCTTTGGAATGCTGCGTGCTGCCCGCGCCCCGCAACCGCATTTGCAAGTCGTCCTGCCGAGCTTCGGCTTCCTGCTTCTGCCGCTGCCACTGTTGCAGGGTTTCGGTGTGACGCGCCAACTCTTCAGAGGCAGTCTGAAAACGGCGTTCGGCTTCAGAAAGCTGCTCTTTCTGCCTGCCACCCGCCTTTTCGCTGTATAGCTCCTGCCCGTATTTCTTCACGTCTGCCTGCAAGGCTTTAAGCAGGTCGATGCCCAAAAGTTTGTTCAGCGCACCGCTCATCCAGCCGCCTGCGCCGAACTGTTTGGCGATATTGACCAATTGTTCGCCGTCAAAAAAGAAAAAAGCAGAATATTCTGACGGCAGGCCGTAATCTTCCAAATATTCTTGGATTTCTTCACCGTCTATAGGTTTTTTCAGGCCGTCTTTGCCTATGTAATACAAAAGCAGCTGGTTGCTTTCTTCCTGATAGAGGCCCAAATGGTCGAAATACCATTTACGAACAATACGGATACCCTGTTCGCCAAAGGCATAGCTTTCCATCAAATCCATTTCCAGCACTATTTCATAAGAGCGCGCAAAGGCGGCAGTGGCTTCCTTATATAAGGACTGACTGATGAAATCGCGGTATTTGAATCTGCTGTCGCCCAGTCCGGCGCGTTGGAAATTGGCAATCGCGTCTTTATCGTAAAGACACAGGTAAATCGCTTCTAGCAGCGTGGTTTTGCCGTGCCCGTTTTCCGCCCCGACCAAAATCAGGTTTCGCCCTTTTTCAGGTGGGGGAAATTCAAATTCGGCTTCGGCGTAGGATTTGAAATTTTTCAGTTTTATCCGCTTGATATACACCTTATTCCCCCCATAAATCCTGTTGTTCGAAGATTTTGTCCAGCTTCTGCTTCATGCCGCCGTATTTGTCACCCTTGCGCCGCACCTGGAGCGCCCAAGCAAGAAGCTCCGCCGCCGCTTCCATTTTGACATTGTGTTTTTTGGCGACCGCTTCCAGCAAATGGCGCGCGTCGTGGTCGCGCCACAGCAGTAGGTCGGCAATTTGTGCTTCGGTTTCCGGGTTCATCGTCTGTCTCCTTGTTTCAAAATATCTTCCGTCCAAATCTGTTTGATTAGGTCGATTTCGTCCTGCGAAATCAGTTCTTCGCCGAAAGCAGCCTGCACTTTTAGCAGCTTCGCCAGCATTTCCTGCCGCGCCGTTATGGTGAACGGGCCGGGGATGTGTTTGCCGCCTTTGAACGTAAGTTTTCCGTTGCGCCGTTCGGCCTGGCGGTATTCGGGTTTGTTGCGGATGTCCACCAGCCAGTCGCGGTATTCGATTAACGGTGTGAATTCGGTTTTCCCCGCGTCCACAAAGCCCTGCAGGCTTCTGTCCTTATTGACCACCGTGCACGTCCAGCAGCCGAAGCGGCTGGAATTGGTGCCGCAACCGGGGGCTTCTTCCTGCGACAGCACAATCGGACATTCGCCGCCGGCGGCTTCGCGGTAGAGCTTGATTAAATCGCTGTGTGCGCCTCCCCAGGGCGGGTCGTTGGCAGCAAGGAATTCCCACACGTCGTCGGTACTCAAATCGACAATCGGTCGGTACACCAACGCGTTTTTCAAATCACTGTGCGGGGTCAGATTGCTGTTTTCCAAGTTTTGGTGGCTTTCGATACTTGCTTTGCGGGTGGCAGATTCGTCTTTGCGCACGCCCAGCACGATGATGGCTTTGCCGTTTTCGTTTACTTTTTGCAGGATGTAGCCGCTAGTAGGCTGGATTTTCAGGCGGTCGGTACACCAACGCATCGAACGGTTGGGCGTGGGGTAGCCTTTGCCGATGAGTAGCGTCCAAAAGGTGTCCTGCAATTTCGGCACGGTGATTTCGCCGCTGACGGGCAGCCTGAAAATTTCAGCGGCACGCAGAATTTCTGCCAAAGATTGGCGCATGTGTTTCACTACCAGCGGGCTTTCCACCAGCGTGTCGTTGGAAATGAAGAACACCTGCCGCGTCCGCAGCATCGGCGGCAGCGAAAGCAGCATGTCAAACACCAAATGGGCGACAAGGGTGCTGTCCTTGCCGCCTGAAAAGGTAACAATCCAAGGGTAGTGCTGCGTTTCGCTCAAATATTCTTCAGTGATGTTTTGGCGTATAGCGTCGAACGGGTTGGCAGGGTGTATGGGTATTACAGTCATTTTTATACATATTTCTTATTTGCACCTAAAACAGGTGCATGCGTGATTGTACCTAAAATCGGAGCGCATGAGAAATATTCGTTTGTCGGTACACTCTGCCGAACACACCTATTTGCGACAACTCCTTATCCGCAGAAGATTGGATTTGGGGTTGTCGCAGCGTGCATTGGCGGAACGGATGAATGTGGTGCATTCGTTCGTAGGAAAAGTGGAAACAGGTGACAGGCGGCTGGATATCTTTGAGTTTATTGATTATTGCCGCGCATTGAATTGGCAACCGGAGGAGGTATTGCAAAGTTTGCAGGAGGAAGCGGTATGAAAGATTTGGCAGCATTATTAAAATATGCGGAACAATTCCGCAGCCTGCATACAAGTTTTACACAAGCAAACAACCGTGCCCCGCATAAATTCATCCTTCTATACAGTTTATGCCTGCTGTATGAATCAGGCAGCCTGCACACAGAAAAAATTGATTTTTCGGATACGCTTTTGGAAGAATGGCAGGCAATATTCAGACAGCAATGGCAGCGGTGGGTGGCAAACGCATACCACCAAGAAAATTTCGGCATGCCGCTCTACCACATGAGGACCGAGCCGTTTTGGTATTTTTGTGTCAAACCTGGTATGGAAGATGCATTCGAACAAAAAAACCGCATGAAGGCTTTATCCAGCCTGCGTCAAACTGTTTCGGGCGTAGAAATCGATGCACTACTCGCACGGCTGCTTCGGCAGGCCGAAACGCGGGTGGTGCTGCAGGATGTGATGTTGGCACAATTGTTTGAAATCTTATGAGCAGGGAAACGAGTGAAATTTAAAGTGCAGGCTGCTTTTTCATCACCCCAAAAGCAGCAGCCGTAGGTCGGATTCTCGAATCCGACATTTTCCAACAGCGTTTTTTTCGGAAACGATAGACGCGTCAATGTTTTTGTTGGATACGAGTATCCAACCTACATTTCTACTTCTGGATTCCCGCCTGCGAGGGAATGACGGCGGAGGTTTCGGCAAAATTGCTCCTCCCGTTTTCAGACGGCCTCTGCCATCTCCCTTCTACATCTCTTCCAATTTCGCAAACTTGGTATCCAGCTCTTTTACGCCCTGTTTGCCGAAGTTGATGGTCAGTCGGGCGGATTCGCCTTTGTCCACGG
>ENA-OWMB01000732-OWMB01000732.1-metagenome-genome-assembly--contig:-NODE-732-length-12506-cov-4.801301_pt1 | contig 12506 bp, 17 predicted proteins | sample MGYA00245353_ERZ651112 | MGnify/ENA primary metagenome ERZ651112 (study PRJEB26857, sample SAMEA4031773) | metagenome | biome: human; feature: oral; material: saliva | place: Philippines | collected 2014...
AGACCGGCAGTGTGCTTCGCCGTGGCGGGGGTGTGTGCTTGGCCTGGAGACGCAGAAGCGCCCCCCTCACCTGCTGTTAGGTGAGAGGGGCGCTTCTATATGTCACACGTGATCAGAGGGGACGAAATTCGACGGATGTGCCGGCAAGTACTCGCCCATCATTATGTAGATTTCCCGGGCTGCTGTTAGCCGGTGGAACCGTTCGGCCTGCTTGATCAGCTTAGGGTCCTCAGTGCGTCGTATGCCTTTGTACCAAGCTAGGGTCACTACGTGAATGAGGTCCAGGACCTGATTCCGGTCCGCGCACTTCCACTCTTCGCGGAACTGGTCGTACCCAAGCCACTTGCCATGTTTGCCTCCGCAATTGACGTGCACGAGGATGCCGCGTAGTTCGTCGGCTGCGTGCTTGGCCTGTTGGATCCAGGTTGCTCGCATGTCGTGTTCGGTAAGCCATGTAAGGTCTTCGGGCTGGAAGTACAGATATGGGCGCTTGAAGCTCATTGTGTCGTCCCTTTCTCAGTGGGTGGGGGTGCTGGCGAAGGAGGTCTGCCCAATGCTCTCCTTCATAGAGTTGTTGCTGGGGTGGCGTTTCATGGAAGCGTACCTGCGTCCCCTGCCGGGGCGGTTGTTCATCCAGCGCTCGACAGTATCGATAGTCCAGGCGGGGCGTGAGCCTGCACGTGCGATGTAGACAATGTCGGGCGTGGGGAGCATTCCTTTGCGCAGGTAGCTGTTGATGGTGCTGTCTGCGAGGCCGGCGTGCTTAGCGAAGCCGCTGATGCCGAGGTACTCAGGTGTCATTGGATTTTCCTTTCTGTCGTTTCTTTCTGACATGAATAAGCATAGCGGGTTTTTGTGTACTATGCAAGCTATTAGAAAGTGGCTCTCGTCATACTGGTATACTAATGTCATGAAACACAACCTCCCCGCCCCATCACAACCCTGGGGCAACGACATCAACAAGCGGCTGGCATCAGTCGAAAACGACCTCATGCTGATCCGTTCGACAGCCAACAACGCAGCACAAAGCGTCACCTCCCTAGTGTCGGAGCGCGCCACCAATGGCATCGCCAAACCTTTCTACGACGAGGTAGGTGTCTCCTCGCCCGGACGAGGACGAGGCGTCGGCGTCGACGAAGATATCTGGTACCGCAGCATCCCCTGGGCAGACTCCGGCCTATTCATGCAACTCGCCATCTCCGGATACCTGAGAATCCCCCTCAGCCTTAAACTCTACAGCGGCTTCAGGTACCCTGTCGACGTCTCTGTCGGCGTACGTGGCGCCCGCGCCATGGACACCCGCTACCTGCGGTGCTTCCTGTCATATGAGCCGACAGGCGATGAAGGCCGGGCCATGATGGTCGCCCACATCAACTACAACACCGTCATCGATTACGAGCATTACAAGGATGGTATTGTGGTTGTGAACATGAGTAATTCCAGTGTGCATCCAGAATGGGTATACAACTGGGATCCAACAGCGCTACTATCCCTGCAAATCGCAGGAGTGAGGTACTAACATGCCCGTTAATCCCCAAGGTATTTGGACCTATTCCGACAGTGACATCGTACAGTCCTGGCCGGCCTTCATGAACCTCGGCTTCAACACGGTGTCGGATGTCATCAAAGGCCTCCAACAGAACCGCGTTCTCATTGCCAAGAACAGTAACGACCAGCGCGACAGGCTCGCCGCTATTGGCAAAGCTTCTGTCGGCTCCTACGACGTGCTCGTGTACCGCTCCGACGTCAACGAGATGTACCTTGCGACAAACACGGGCGTGAAGAAAATCTGGGGTGGCGCTCCCGAGATTAAGTACATCAACGACAATGAGGCTTTCTCGAAGTGGTACCGCTACACTCAGCACGGCGCAGGCGCTATCATCAGCCGCAATGTATCGATCCCCAGCCAAGGCCTATGGCTGTTCTCCAACTGCATCACGCTGGATAACAACGACAGCTCCAAGGATACGAATGTCGACGTCTTCCAAGCCATCGGTGACGGCATCTTCTATAACGTCGGTACGACGAACACCTACAACCACTCCGAAGGCGTGCTGTCGTTCCGTATGGCGACAATGGCATACTATGCCTCAGGTCCTCGTAGCGTTCCTGTGCAGGTGAAAATCTCGTGTTCGCCTGTTAACAACATTGGTTGGGGTGGCCTGTGTATTGGGGCGTCGAAGATCGGATAAGTATGCTATACTAAGCAGCGTCAGTTATTCATTATTGTCTGTGAATGCTGCTGGGTGGATTGGGTACGAGAAAACCCCCTGACTAGTTCTCCTTTCCTAGTCAGGGGGTTTTCTTTATCTAGGCCAGCCGTTGTCGAGTGTCCACTTATGGCGCATCTCGTGGACGAGGTAGTACACGAGATGCCTGAACGCGTCGCGTACATCATTCGCATCCTTGTAGCCGACATCCTTGCCGGTAAGCCACCAGCCTAGACTCTTCAGTACAGCATCCTTCACGAGGCCTTTCGCCTGTGCCGGGGTCTGGTAGTGGATGTCATTGACAAGCCAGTCAAGGACTGCGTTCACCTTAACGGGGGTCAGATCGGCTGTGAACTTGTTGCCTGGTCGCAGGTCGAACTGCTCACACACAACGACAGCCTCCGGGTACTGGTCGAGGTACCTCTTGATGAGTTCTACTGTCTGCGTATGTGCCGAACAGATGAACTGATCGAAGTGTAGAATCTCCACCTCTTCTTCGACACGGGCAACGACAATGCCAGTGTTAACACCAGGATCAATCGCGATGACGGTTTTCATTCTTCTCCTCCCAATTATCGTTCAGAATTTCATACTTCGTATCACACAGTCTGTTTCTGTCAGCCGGTGTCGTCCCACCAAAGACCCCTGACCGGTAACGTTTGCCGTCGACAGGTACGTCTTCGAGTGCAAGACAGTCTTGAAGACACAGTTCTTTGACTGGGCACTGGGAGCAGCAGACCTTTAAGACCTGGTAGTAGAACCTTGAGTCGAAGGAAAGCTCGACAGGTACTCCGACACAGGGGGCTTGCTCGTAGGCGTGGATATCGATCATACTTCCTCCCAATTATTGCCGACCTCTGCTTCTGCCACGAAGGGCACGCGGTTGAAGACGAGTGTCGCTGCCTTAGACATCTCGCGTTCCATCATGCGTGAGCATTCTTCGACAGTTTCTTCAGGGCATTCGACGTAGGTTGCGTCATGAACAAGGCCAATCAGCTTAGCGCCATAATGTCCTACCTGTTCGTTGATCCTGATTGCTGCGTTCAAACAGATATCGTTGGCTGTTGATTGTGGAACAAAGGCCAAGGCTTCATTCTGTGTCGAGGCGTAGTCAGTGTCAGGCACGAAGAGAGGTTTGTATGTCATTCCAAACTTGGTCTGTCGCATGTAGTTTTCCTCCTTCCGTCCAACACTGTGTCGTACCTTCTGCTGCCAGTTACGTAGGCCTGGGTATGCACCAAGGTACTGATCGATAACGTACTTAGCTTCCTCAAATGGCTTTTCAAGCTCTGTTGCAATAGCAGTTATGCCTCGTCCGTAGTTTAGGCCATATACTACACTTTTGACTAGTGCACGCTTATTCTTAGCGGCCTTAGGGTATTCGTGCTTATATGCCTCATATGCTTCGATGGTTGGAAACTCGTTAGGCCAAATCTTCGTCATCAGGTCATCGAAGAAGTCAGGGGCGCCCGGCTGGAAAGCAGCAATCATGGCCTCATCATCCGCAAGCTCAGCGACAGTACGAAGCTCAGCCTGAGAATAGTCGCACGAGATGATCTTGTAGCCAGGCTCAGCGACAAGAGCGCGCTTAATGCCGCTGTCGCGTCCCATTGTCTGAATCGCCGGCCCCTTAGCGGACAGACGACCAGTCTTTGCACCATGAGGAAGGTAATACGGATGAATACGCCTATCCTCCCCACGCTTACGCCGCACATTCGCAATGAAGCTCCCAATCACCTTCGCTGCATAACGGTAAGCAAGGAGAGCATCGATGAACTCAGACTCCTTACCAGCGCGCTTCAACTTCTTCAGGTGCTTTGCGTCGAATGACGGGGACGATACACCCTTAGATGCAAAGTACTCAGCTATCTGCTTAGGCGACTGAGGGTTGAAGTCTTCCCCCGCAAGCTTCTTCAAGATGACAAGGTGCTCATCGCACTGGCGGTTGTACTTCTCTTCCAACTCGTCAAGAGCTGTGAACGACACAGCCACGCCGTTCATCTGAACGTCATGCAGCACACGTGTCACACGCATACGGTGCTTGTAGAAGTCAGGTGCCTTATCAATCATCGGCTTGAAGTACTTGTACAGCTCATATGTCCAGTACACGTCATAGATGTTGTACCGATACAACTTGTCTCGTGGGATGTTCTCGAAGTACGCACCATGCTTCAAGTAGGACTTTGCATCCGAGTCCCAGTCAGCAGCACGCAACCAGCGATGAGCCAGGGGCTTCAGGCCATGCTCACCTGCTAGGTTGTCGAGCACGAAGTGCATCAGCAGCGTGTCCTCATGGTGATACACATTGATGCCAAGCCGCTTCGACAGGTACGGCATGTCGAACGTGCCATTATGACAGACGACAATGCAGTCCCGGCACAGTCGCTCAATCAGCTCAGCAGACTCGGAAGTCTCAGCAAGCTCCTCGGGGATCACCACACCGAACTTCCCATTCCACAAGGCAATCGATAGGATGCGACCAGCCGCGAATGTGTCGCCCTCGATGTCGCCTGCGGACTCGATGTCGAGGGCAATGACGCTACCCTTCTTGAAGGAGATGTTCTGGCCCTCCCAGATCACCCAGTCTTTACCGAGTTCCAAGCCAGGGTCGACAGGGCCAAGATGACCATACTGAAGCGCCTGAGCAAGAAACAGGATCGCTTGCGGATTGCTGACAATCTGCTTAGGCGAGAGCGTTTTGTATGCGTCGCCCTTATAGCCCTTCACAGTGCCAAGTGTGATCCTGATATCTTCGGCCTGCGGGTCATCAACAACTTCAATAAGGGTATCAGCAGGGAGGCTCGACACAGCCCTAGCCCTTTTCAGCAGAACTGTGACAAGCACAGGCAGCTTGTCTACGCTGTTAGTCAGAATCTTCATACCCGCCCTCCTATGTATTTGATGAAACGATCACTATTCTTTTTCCCTTGAATAACTTCCTGGACGACACCACGCGCCTGAGCATACGTGATGATTTCTTTCAGCTCCCTCATTCCGTTGATTTCAGACTGGAACTTCAGAAGAATCTTCGAGATCGGCACGAGGCCATTCTCTGAGCGAGCAATGAAGCTAATAAACTTATCCACCTTGTTGCTGAAGTTGGAGTTCTTGACGTGGTGAATAAACACCTCGTTCGACGCCATCCAGATGGGTGCTAAGGCAATGGCCTTGAGCATGTGTCGCATCGTGACAACGACACCACCATGAGCATTAGGGCCGTTGTACATGGCAAGCAGGGCAGCGATACGCAAGACAGAGAACGTCATACGCTCGGTGCCAGGGAACAGCTCACGGCTACTCAGGACGTGCTGAGCAGCCATCAGCTTGGCTTCCTCAGAGAACTCGATCCACCGCTCAAACACGCCCGGCTCAAACTCGACAGGGATACGGACTTCCTCGTGTGCTAGGGACCTGGACTGGCGTGCGCTGAAGTGCGTGTCGAACTTAGTTGCTGCCCTGACAAGGTTCGACAGCATGAAGTCACGCTGCTTGTCGGCAATCTTGCCTGTCGAAGGATTAACAGCAACCAGCTTCACGTCCTGTGAGGACGTAATGTAGTGGTCCCGTTCGTCGACAACAACGAGGCAGCGTGGAGTGAAGCCAGACTCAACTCGTTCTTTCGTCAGGTGCTTCGCGGACTGGTCAAGGATGCCCGTCCCGTAGAACGTCATGTAGTACGGTGTCGCTGTCTGGTACGCGACCTTGCCGCCCTTGTCCTTACGTGTGACAGCGGGGATATACCCGTCGTAGCTCTTGGTGAGGAAGGGCATCATGGAGGACATGTAGCTGCCCCTTTGTGCAGCGTGTGCGAAAAAGTCCTGCACCTCGTCAATTGCGTACAGGCCAGACTCCTTCGGCTTGGTACGAAGGTATGCCGACAGGGCCTCACCTGTTGAATCTTCAGGTGCAATGAAAGTGTCTGCCTCCTTACCAACACCAATAGCAACGTCCCGCATGATGCCTTCTGCGAGGCGTAGTGACGTTGACTTACGGGACTGGGTGGTGCGTCCTAGTACCAGGAAGTACAGGTTCAATGGCATCCGTTGGACGTTAATGGGCAGGAAAGCATACTTCGCAAACACTGAGGAGAGGATGGCGAGAGCGCCCGCATAGTGGAATTGCTTGGGTGCCATTGCTGACTTCGTTGCAGCCCACACGGCGAACTGGTCGACGAAGAGACCCATCGGTTCCTGCTCGTTCTCATGCAGGAAGTTCACATTCTGAAGGGTTAGCTCCCGTGCTTCACTGAGAAGATACGAGGAGCCGGCCTTGGTAGTAGCTTCCAGCTCCTTCTCAGATGGGCCGTTGTGTTGTGCCTTCCATCGGGCATGATCCCGGTTGATCTGCTTCCACAGGTAGCCGTCGCCTCTCCCGTCCATAGCGAACTTGTTGAATTCCGTCCCACGCACGACAGCGAAGGCTTCGACAATTGAGCAGCCTTCCTCCCAGAGTGTACATTCGAGGTGATACATTTTCGAGGAGCGGTCTTCCTCGTCAATGAACATGTCATCCGTCGCGAGGTCTGTAATGTACGACCGGTTGACCATGCCAAGGACTTCGTACATTGTGGGGATGTCTGTGGGGAAGTCTTCTTCCTCGATACCCATTCGCCCGACAGGGGGATACTCGGCTGCGAACTCGGCAGCAGTGATCTTCTCATCGCTGACCGTGAGTGTGATTTCCCATGGGTCCACTCGCTTGCAGTTGTGCGTGAACGGGACCCTGAGCTTCTTCGACAGGGGCCAGCCGCGATCCATGCCATCGTTGCGGTGGTCCTCATAGAGTGCTCGCGAGAGGGCTTCCAGCATGTCGTTCGACAGGTCCTTGGCGTCGTCAAGCAGCCAGTATCCCTGCCAGTGCTTCTCACTGGTCTGAACAAGGATGGAAGGCTGAATCCTCAGCTTGTCAATAGGGCAGTCATCCCCATCTGACCATACGCACGTCGCCTTGATGACATTATCCTTGGCCGCGTGGCGGGTGTTCGACAGGGCCGGGGGCTTCGTGTACAGGAAAGGTGAGTAGTACACATCAAGGTCAGCATGTGCCTTGGTGTAAGACACCATCTTGTCGAGTTGTGCGGGCAGGTTGAACCAGCGGAAGTTTGTGAGGCCTCCCATCGGACCCTTGAGAATAATAGGCGTCCAGCCTTCGCTGTCTGGGAAGACTGCCTGGAAGAACTCTGTGAGGTTCATGCCTCTCCTTTCGTATCCGTATATTGTAAGACGGGGCTACACTGCTTGTCGAAGTGTAGCCCCGCCTAGTTAGTTGATGGTCAGAGTTCGATCTTGGAAGCCTTAGACCTCTTCGGCTTCACATCGTCCCATTCGACCTTCTTGATGTTGTTGCGCTCGCGAGTCTCACCGTTGTACTCAGACTCCTCGACGTCGACAGTGATCGTTGCAGACTTGCCAACAATGTCGCGTTCAACCTGGTAGTAGTACTCGCCAGTGCGTGCAGCAGGCTCGGTGGGCCATTCGTTACCCGACGCAGTGCAGAACTTAGGGAGGTCCCAGTGCAGACCATTCTTGGTGGCAATGACCAGCCAGTAACGAATCTGGCGCGCCGCGTGCTCGCCTTCCGTGACCACGAAATCAACCGTGTACATGGCCTTGCCCTTCTTGGATTCCCCCAGCTCACAGCCATCAACGGTCACTTTGTACTGGCCCTTGGGCAGAGGTTCGAAAGACATGGACTCAGCAACGTCCAGGCTCATCAGTGCATCGAAATCAATCATTCTTGTTCTCCTTCTTGTTGGTGGTGATGTAGTTGTTGATAGTTTCAGGCAGCCACCCGTAGGTGACTAGCTTGTTGTGTCGAATGATAGCATCTGGCTGCGGAAAACCCTTGGCGTTCTCACGAATGCGATACAGGATTGTCGTACGGTTGATGCCTGTTCTTTCAATCACGTCAGAGATCGATAGGTACTCAGTTGCCATCCTTCGCCTTCATATTGTAGTGCTCATGAACCCAGCGCATAATCTTCGACATGGTTGGGTTTCCAATCATCGGGGGCATGTTGTCGAAGCGTGTCTTAGTCAGGATACTAGACGACGACTTGACGTTCAGGACGACAATAAGGTTCTCTTCCTCATTGTCTCCCACGTCCTCCCACGTCATACGACCAATCAGGTCAAAGATAGAAGGAAGCTTCTTGAAGCTCTTCTTACCTTCGAAGTCAGGCGCGATCTGGGAGAGCCGTTCCGTCTCCACAATTTCTCGTGACTCGTGGGTGATACAGATGATATTCAGAGACGCGTCGAAGGCGATCATGTTCACAAGGTCCAGTACCTTGTCGTATGCAGCTGCCCACATCGCAAAGGAATCCTTCGGATTGATCGCTGCGAAGTGGAGTTTAATAAGCTCCTGAAGTCGGTCAACTGTGTCAATAATAACCGTCTTGAAGGGCTTATCCTTGGCCCCACTGATCTTGGCGAGTAGGTCTGTGAACTCCTTGTATGTCGCGGGCTGCACAACGAGCATGTTGTCCAAGTCGCCATATTTAGCAGCGGGCGCAGTGCCCCGCTCCAAGTCAATGTAGAGCACAGGACCAAGCTCTTTGACAGTGCTGGCTGTCGAAGCAAGCGAAGTCTTCCCCGTACCTGAAGGCCCATAGAGCAGAATCTTCAGCTTAGGAATATCCTTGCGAGGGTCTGAAACCTCAATGTTGAGGCCTGTCAGGAAGTTATCAAACTTTCCCACGTGTTCTCCTTTCTTCTCTACCGCTTGAAAGCGCAGTAGTAACAGCCGGGATGGCTGTCGAGTTCCCTAATGTTGTCCCGATTTTCATCGGCCCACTGGAAGATTTGGTTGGCTCGTTCGAGGACGGCAAGAGCTGCTGCCCTGTCGTACTTGAAGCATAGCTCATGACTGGCTTGCAGAACACTCTCAATAGTGCAGTCCCTCGGGAAGAGGACAAGCGAGCAGTAGTTCACCTCGTAACCAGCGTTCTCCATGCCCAGCCCGTACAACATCATTTGGTAGTAGTACTTCTTGAGCTGTAGTTCAGTGCGAGAGTCCGAGTAGAACTCTGGCTCTTGCTGCTCGTTGAAGAATGTTGCTGACGAGAAGGCTTTGATCTTCTTTTTCGACAGAACCTTGTAGTCAACGACATGTCCTGTCGCCACGTCGAAGCCATCACAGGTACCAGAGATGTCTCCGTACCTGCCGATGGTGCCGACAGTTACCTTAGTCTCCTTGAGGTAACCCTTGAGGCCAATGACATTCTCTAGGTAGAGGTGGAAGGCTGTGCCGATCATCGGCGCGAGGGGGTGGTTGTTCTCATCCTCGTGGATGCCAAGCAGCTTCTCTGCAAGACAGCGCTCACAGAGGTCTCCCAACTCAGACGGGCCGACCTTACGCTGCCTGTCACGCGGCGAGGGCTTCGACAGTTCCCGGATAAGAGAATCATAGATGTCACTCATGAGATGCCCACTCCTTGTATTGCTCTTCCTTCATGACGTACAAGTTCCATGCGAACTGGTACAGCTCATCTAGAGGCGACTCAATGAAAACCAGAAAGTCGCCTTCCTTAATGACCTTCCACAACTCCCGTGTCCCAAACAACGGGACACACGAAGTGTGGCGCACGATCTGATTCGAGCCAGTCTTAACCTCCCACCTTGTCTTACGAATTTTGTCCTGTTCGATAGAAGTAAACATGAATCCAGGCGGAACCTGGATAACCAGCTTATTCTTCGGCATGATGAACCCCCTTCGACAGGCCCATGAGGAGAGCAGTTGCCTCGCTAGAGTTGTTGTAGTCCCCGACGTAGATTACCTCCACGATCTCAGGGCAAGATGAGATGAGGTGTGCACACCCACGACAAGGATAGTGAGTTACATAGAGAGTGTATTCACTCCCATGTTCTGCCATCTTCCGGATGGCACCCCGTTCCGCGTGCACAGTGTTGACGCAGTGGCCGTCCACCATTCTGTGCCCGCCTGTGTCGCACGGCTCAAGGCCAGGTGGCGTCTCGTTAAACGCTTTCGACACCACCTGGCCACTCGCACGGTCGACAATCACGCACCCGACATGCGCACGGTCACAACGAGACTTCTTAGCCTCGTCCCGCGCTGCTTGAATGTACTCTCTCACTTGGAAAGAATTTCCTTATGCTCCGGTGACATAGTAGCCGCCCATCCGAGAACCTTGTATCCGAAGTCCGTGACTCCTGAGCGGGGGTCAATGATCTTCGGGACCCGAGACCACTTGTAATCAAGGAACGCAAGAGTGTTTCCACTCATATAACGCATGAGCCTTGCGAGTGCAGAAGTCCTCAGAACGACCATGTTGCCGTCTTCATCCTCCTTAAGCGCAAGCAGACTCATTCCGCTCAGCCGTGCCGAGTAGGGACAAATGTTCTCAGGGAAGTCATCCCTGTAGAACCCTACCTCGTTTCGGTCATGATCCACCCACATGAGTGACAGGTCGAGAGGCTTTGCGGCGTCGAGGTCAATACTCTTCGACACCAGCTCTCGTGCGTTACACTTCAGGTCAGTCAGTGTTGGCACAGTGAAGACCTGGTTGTTGAAAGGATCAACGACAGCCATCTCGTTGTCGGCTACCCACCACTGTGCACACACAGTGCCAGAGGTGTTGATCAGACGAAGGTCTCCGTTTGCCAGGTTTGCTGTCCCAAGTTTTACCCCACTCGGAGTGGTGACAATGCCGTCTTCGACAGGAAGATACTCCCGCTTGATGTAGTCAGACGGCAAATTCTCCCAACCGTAGCCAAGGATGGGGCTAAAGATTTCCTTGATGCTTACTCCCATGTCTCTCCTTTTTCGTAATAGTGAAATTCAGCCACTGGAATATACTGCCTGGTTGCGTAACCGAAGTTGCGGTGATAATAGTACCTTGCCGTATCAAAGTTGATTGATAGCGTTCGATCTGTGTACGTCTGTTGCTTACCTTTTGCATCCTCGTAACCCGTGATACCTTGTTCATCGTGAAATGACACGGGACTACTTTTGTCAAGATTGTCAACAGCGACGTACGTGTTCCAGTTGGTTTCGGTAACATGAATGCACACAGCACTCCCGTCTGTGAACTGGAACCAAGCGTCCAGGTTGTCATTCATCCAGGACTTTTCCACGCTCTTCTTCAGAAGGTTAGTCACAGTCTTGTGGTTTACTTCAATGATCTGCATCAGTTTTCTTCCTTCATCATAAAGCGAGTGAGCACCCAAACGAGGACGAGCAGAATCGTAATCAGAAGGAAGATTGCTACCAGCCCTGCAAGGTAGACGGCACAAGCAATCGCGGTGTACGTGTACCAAGACGGGAACCAGAGTCCCGTCACGGTAAGGGCAATACAGAACGAGATAGGAATAAACGAGCGCTGCTTGCGTTTGTCCCAGCTGCCCTTTATTTTGTTAGTGCAATCATGGTAGTAGCCATGCATGGTAGTTTCCTTTCGGTTATTGTTGCTTTCCTAGATTAGGCCGCTGGCCTTCAGTCTGTCAAAACGTTCCTGCAAGCGGCCTAGCACACGGTCATCCACCGTGTCGAAAGCTTGAATCAGGAAGCGGTTGACAGCCGTCTTTTGTCCCTGCCGATTAAGGCGTCCCGTTGCCTGTTCGTTAATGACCAAGCTGTTTGACTGGCTCAGCCAAATTTCCGTATGACACACTTCTTGGAGTCCGTCGACACCCTCACTCATAGCCTCATGCTGAGCGACAATGACACGGACTGTCCCGTCAATCATGGCGTGGAAGTCGCCGCGTGACTTGCCAGACACCTCAATGCATGAGATACCGGCTTTGCGCAGACGGTGCAACACTGCCTTGATGAACTTCTGGGAGTGTACCCACACAACGACAGGTTCATTCTCGGGAAGATCAGCAATGATGTCCATCATCGCGTCTAGCTTCGAGGACTTACAATCCTCGTGGTAACCGACAGTCCCGTCCTCGTTAAATGAGGGCACTCCCAGTGTCATCTGTCGAAGCCTCAGGTCAAGCTCCATGGGAATACTCAAGGCCAGTGGTTTGTCTCCCAGGAATGTCAACGCCTTGTCTTCCAGGTCGTTGTACAGCTTGCGTTGCGTGCGAGACAATTCCACTTCGACACGGTGAATAATCACACCGGGTAGCTCCGGGTTTGCCTCAGCCTGAGACACCTCATGGTACGAGGGCGCACCACGGCGCACCATGCCGGCGTGTTTCTCGCTCGTGTAGGTCTTCCCGAAAGAGCTAAAGGCATTGAACTCTTCCGTGAAAAACTTGGCACAGAAGTCCCAGTAGCCACCATAGTGGTTAGGCCATAGGAACTTGAGGGCCGCCCAGATGTTGCAAG